>Ga0070729_10003393_pt1 | contig 18612 bp, 8 predicted proteins | sample tdDd472_FD_66725 | JGI IMG/M metagenome (GOLD analysis project Ga0070729, IMG submission 66725) | Marine sediment microbial communities from the Atlantic coast under amendment with organic carbon and nitrate - tdDd47.2 | ecosystem: Environmental > Aquatic > Marine > Coastal > Sediment | place... | reverse complement strand
GTTCTTGCCTTGGCATCGGCAACGCCCAGTTTTGGGGCCATCATCTGCGCATCAACCGCTCATATCAATGTTGATGAATGCGGCGCACCAGAGAAATTTTCGGGCGCCAAACTGCTGCCCATTCCAACCGAAGAGGGCAAGCTGACCCCAGAACGTCTCAACGGACTCCTCCACGCTGTGGGTGACCAGCACCATAGTCAACCCCGAGTCGTTTCGATAAGCCAGCCAACAGAACTCGGCACACTCTATTCGCTCGAAGAGCTTGAAGAAATGGCCGCCTGGGTCAAAGAAAACCAGTTACACCTCCACATCGATGGCGCTCGAATCGCCAATGCATGTATCGCCCTAAACTGCGATCTATCCGATGTCGTCAAAGCTTCCAATTGCGACCTGATGTCATTTGGTGGCACAAAAAACGGCCTGATGTTCGGCGAGGCCATCGTCTCCTTTCGGCCGGAGTGCAGCCGGCGTTTGAAATTCCTACGAAAACAGGGGATGCAGCTCCATTCCAAAATGCGCTACATCGGAGCACAGTTCCAGGCGATGTATGGAACCGATCTGTGGAAACAAAACGCACGGCATGCCAATGGCATGGCCAAACGATTGAAGACAGCTATTGAGCCATTTGAATTGGTGAATACAGCCTATAAAGTGGAAACCAATGCGGTTTTTGTCAGCCTGCCCAAGGCATGTATTGAGCCTTTACAGGAACGCCGATTTTTCTATGTATGGGATTCCGAAAAAGGCATCGTGCGTTGGATGACTTCCTTCGACACCCAGGCGGAAGATATCGAGTCCTTCGTCGCGGATCTTGCAGAAATCCTCAAAAGGTACGCGAACGAAAAACGGTAAGCAGGTTCCACTGATAAGGTCTCCATGCCGACCCGCCAACAAGGTCGGCGATCAGTTCTTCCGCCCCTTTTTTCATACAAAGCAGGTAGTCTTCCGTAAAATGGATGGAATCCAGATATTTGGATTCGGACCATTTATCAACCACCTTGGAAAGAAACGTGCTACAATTTAATGGCGAAACAACTCAAGCACGATCAGGGATCTAACTTGCACGAATATGAATCCATAAGTCACGAGCAGGGGATCATTCCCTATATAAATGAGCAGATTGCGCCATTCACCATCAAGGGACGACTCGGTGAAGGTGGTATTGGTCAAATCTACATTGCTGAGGATTTGTCTGGGAAAGCGACCCGGGCCGTAAAAGTCCTCAAAGAGGATAAATCCGACCCAACGCTCATCAAGCGATTCAGGCTTGAGTATGACCTTCTAAATTCATTACACCACCCTTGTATTGCAAAGGTTTACGATTACCATGTCGGCGAGGTCACCTTCTTCACCATGGAACATATCATCGGGCAGACACTGACCGATGAATTCGAAATTCAAACCAAATTTGAACGGCCGGAAAACAAGGTCATTCACCGCCTCATTGATGTAACCTTCCAATGCCTGGAAGCCCTCCATTTCCTTCATAGCCGCCACATCATTCACCGCGACCTAAAGCCGGCCAACATAATGATTAACAATGAAGGCAAGATCAAAGTGCTCGATTTTGGTGTCGCACGTCGGCAGGATTCCGACCTGGAACTGACCCAGAAACAAGAAATTATCGGTACCTTTGAGTATATGGCACCCGAAGTTTTGGCCGGGTATGCCTATGACCACCGTATTGATCTTTACTCCCTGGGTGTCATCCTGTATCGCGTTCTCTCTGGAAAGCGCATGTTCGAAGTTTACTCGTTCCTGGACATGTTCAAGGCAAAATCCCATCGCGAAAGCCCTTTGTTATCGAAGGAGGGCCTGGCCAACTTTGAATGGTTCGTCGACCTGATTAATCGCTTGACCATGCGGGCTCCTCAGAAGCGTTTTAAATCGGCATCAGAATGTGTCCGCTGGATGGAAAATCACTACAGCACCGGGCACATCCTCGCGCGTCTGCACTCGCCCCTGGACCACCTCACCTCGCCACTTTTGGCCGTAAGAAATGCGCCACTGCTGGCGCGATCGGGACATCTAAATGAACTCAAATCCTGGCTCGATATGCCAGCCCGTGAGAATCTGGTCATTCACGGCAATTCGGGCACAGGCAAATCAAGACTGATTTCATATATCCATTCAGAAGGACGCCTGCGGCAGCTACCCGTCATGATCCTGGACGGTCAGGCCATCACCGAGGACCGCTCTTTCTTTACGCAGGTGTTTGACGTACTTCATCAGAGTTTCTTCCCGGAGACGAAGAACCCACTCTACTCCCAGGAACTCGAGTGGACCTGGAGTTCAGGGATCTTCAATCAGTTCCTAAGGGAATGTGGACAAGATGAAATCTTCATGATCATCATCGATGATTTCCACCTGCTTCCTAAGGGGATTCAAAAGGAAATCGGTGCCTTCTTCCAGATGGGTTCTCAGCAAGAAGACATTCGCATCAATTGGGTATTCAGTTATTCCGATGAACTCTCTGGAAAACTGATGTTGGAAGAGGGTATCTCACTCCTGGAACTAATCCCAAACATAAAAGACGTGCGCTTATCTCCACTGTCCGAAGAACAGTCCACTGCGCTTGCAACCTACCTGCTCTCCGAAAACCCAATTCATCCCGATTTGGCCAAGGAAATCATCGCGTACAGTAATGGTTTACCCTTTTCCATCGCCCATTTCCTTAGCATCCTGATCGAGCGCAACTGGCTCCTGCATCAGGATGGCCTGTGGTGTCTCTCCGAAAAGGCATTCAGCGATCGAACAGACCAGGAAGAGAAAAAGGAACTCGGTCAAGGTCTCCTGTCCAACCAAATCGACAAGTTGGATGATACAGCAGTGGACCTCCTGCGAACCCTCTCCGTGCTGGGTGACAAAGTTCGTTTCGAAATTATCGAAAAGAAATATGAATCCACCGACATGGACCTCAATAAGGCCATCAGCGAATTGGTTATTCAGCAGTTCGTATCCTATGATGGTCCGCTCGTCTTCTTTTCAGACCACCATATTCGAAAACATGTCTACGATGCCCTGGACGACGAACAGCGCAAGTCTTACCACCACAAAGCCATGGAATTGCTTGAAAAGTATTACGGTTTTGAACACCCGCGGCATTACCTGGAATACCTCTATCACGCAAACTTGGCCGATAATAAAGACAAAATTAACCAATACAGTGCAGGAATCGGAGTTTTCTTTTTTAACCGAGGCATGTACAGCGAAGCTCAACAGTATTTCGGCAACGCCATTGCCCACTCTGGCGAAAAACCGACGTTCCTTTTAGTAGAGTTCTATTTCTGGAAGGCCGAGTGCGAACTATGCCTGTTCCGTCTTCGGGAAGCCAGTTCCGATTACCTGACGGCATTGAAACATCTGGAACTCATGGAAAGCGGAACCTCGGAAAAACACCTCGTTCAAAAGGACAAAATTCGATTGGTCATCACCCACAAGCTCATGCTGATTGAATTTGAACGCAATCGCTGGAAGGACGCAGAGCAGACCAAACAAAAAATAGTGTCGATCCTCAATCGGATCAAAAACCATATCCGTCCCCTCAAGATTGGTCAACGCCTCTCCATCTCACAGCGAAGCTGGACCGAGCCAGACTTTCCGCTTCGCAGCCAGCAGACCGGTGCATTCCAACCATTAAAGGCCATGTTCAGCACCCTCGTTGAGATGGGACCTGACGGCATCATTCACCCCAACCTTGCAATCAAATGGCATTGGAATGCCTCACAAAACAAGCTCACGTTCACACTCAAAAAAGGCGTCCATTATCACAATGGAGCCCTTTTGCGTGCCGAAGATGTCCTCTTTTCTCTTCGAGTTATCAAAGAACAAGACTTTTTCCATCTCAATCTTACGGGGCCGGCGAAGCGCATCAAATCCTACCAGGTCCTTCCGACCGGTGAGGTGGAAATCTCTTATTTCCCGGGACCTCCTCCCAATATGAATTTCTGGTGCAACCTGCTCGTAGTACCTGCCTACCTCTTCAATCATCAGTTGCCAGGTAAGAACCTGGACAAAAAACGAGCCTTCATCGGTAGCGGCCCTTACGAACTCGCCCAGATCACCTCCAAAGGCTGGGGGTTGAAGAAGACAAAGGGTGCAAAAGTCAATGCAAAGGAGATCCATGTCTTCGCCGATTTCCCCGAAGCCTTGAAACAACTTGAAATAGGAGGGTTCCATGTCACGGAACTCCATTATCGCGATTGGAAAAAAATTGTACCTACCATTCAGGTGAATAACGGAATAATACGCCATCAATCGGTTGGCAACCAGGTCTATCGGCTTTGTTTCAAATTGAGGAGCACTCAGACCTTGCCGAAGGAAATTCGCAAAGCACTCTACCACGCACTTCCTCTGGAAAATTGGAACACGTTGTATCTGGACAATAAATATGTCGTACCTCGCTTCAGGATTCTTAAAGCCCAGGCCACAGAAGGTCAGGCTCAGACCCGAAATCCCGGTCACCATCTCATTGATTCGGTCATGTCCAAATTTGGAGCTACTTTGAACGAAGATCGAATCTGGTGTATCGATGGAAAGCCTCTCACCATTCGGATCCTCCTACCAAAGGATTGCCGAATCAAAAAGGTCCTGCGCGCCATTGTGAAGACTTGGAAAGATCTAGGCATTCAAGTCCAGGTCGCATGGCGGGAGTTCCATACATTCGCAAAATGGATTCCCAATGACAAAGTAGACGCATGGGTAGATTACACTTATATCGACCCGGCCTATGAAGGTCTGGCAGATTTTCTACATGAAAAGGCCTATCCACAAGGTGCGAATTTCGTTGGCTATAAGAATGAGGAAATGAACGGACTCGTTTCAACACTGCAGAGTACACCTTCTCACCGGCGCAAGACCCTGATGTTAAAAATTGATGAACTCTTTGCCAAAGATCCGGCTTGGTTTTCGCTCTTTCAACCAAAATATTTCTACGCGTTCAGCACACAGCTCGGAGGACTCCAACCCAGTGTGCGGGGGCTACTCTTCTCGTCCAAACAATTCGAAGCTCTGCATCCGCTGCTCTAATTCTTCAGATCAATTGAAATGCGTGGCGGCTTCTGCATCAGATCAGTGAATTAATGAACTCGCTGACTTGTTCCAAATCCAGTATTCGATGAAAGGTCCCCTGGTCAGCCACACTTTTTGGCATTCCATACACGGTGCAACTCGATTGAGATTGAATACCAATGAAGGCGCCTTTGTCCCACAGGGCTTTTGCTCCATCGGCACCATCACGCCCCATGCCTGTAAGAACAAGCGCAACAACACGCTCAGATGACATCACATTTGCGACGCTCCTGAACAAGCGATCAACTGAAGGGCGGCAGGAATTAACGGGTGCCTTCTGATTGAGAATGATTCGCCATCGATCAGTTTTCTGGAGTTCCATGTGAAGACCGCCCGGAGCCAAATAGATGTTTCCAGCTTCAACGGCATCACTATTCTTGGCTTCCTGAACCGTCACCTTGGCTCGTTTCGCGAGGTGCGCTGCTAAGGTTTTGGTAAAGTCCGGAGGCATGTGCTGAACAATAAGAACCGGAAAGCTCAGGTCTGCGCGAATTTTAGCAAGAATCTGCATTAGCGCTTTGGGTCCCCCCGTGGATATACCGATCATTAGGAGGTCCGGACAACTCAGTCGTTCCTCTCCCCGAAATTTGACCGGTCTAGGTGCTGGTTCTGATGGTTTCGGATTTGAAGGCGGACGTACCACCTGTTCTTCGTCACCCGAATCCCATTTTTTGAAGGAAATAATTTTCTCGAACGTTTCTTTCAGTTCGATTTGATTTTTCTGAAGATCGTTAGAATCAGGTTTTCGCACAAAATCCAGGGCACCAAGCCCTAGGCATTCAATCGTGAGATCCCGCGCGACCTGTGACATGCCACTCAGCATGATCACAGAGGTCTGAATGCCCCTGTCTCGGACGGCCTTGAGTGTCTCAAGCCCTCCCATTTCTGGCATCTGCACATCCAGGATCACCAGATCAACCTCATGTCGTTCAAGAAACGCGAGCGCTTGAACACCATTTGAAGCCTTACCGATTACCCGGATATCCGCAATCTGTCGGAGACTACGCGCTATTATTGTGCGATAGGTCGCGGAATCATCGACAATCAGCACGCGGATGGCCATAAAAACACCTCACATCCGATCCAACAGCTTTTCCAGGCTCAGAATTCCAACGAGGCGAGACTCCTGCGCAACAACCCCCATCAGCACCTCGGCTACCCGTTCGGATGTGTTTGCAGGAGGGCTTTGGATAGCTGCATCACTGCATGTGACCACATTTCCAATTGCATCGACCCTAAACCCGACTGAATCTGAATGAGTTACGAGCTGCCTGTTTAGCGCTACCGGTGACAATTCTTGATTGGTCTTTAAGATAATAAGACTAGTGTCCTTTATTCGGCAGTTTTCGTAACCCAATGCCTTTGGTAAATCCAGAAGCGTAACAATCTGTCCGCGAAGGTTAATAAGCCCCAAAACATGCGGTCTTGCAAGGGGGACTGGTGTTACCTCAAACGATTCGTTGATCTCTTTCACACAGAGAATATCGATGCCAAAAACCTCATCTTCGATGAAGAACGTCATAAATTGGTAATTCATTCAGGTCCCCTCACCGCTGCCTCAGCCAGTAATTTGTGAATTGCTTCAAGCAATGCACGCTTGTTCAATTTGGCCTGGTAGGAATCAAACCCAGCTTGTAGCGCCCTGGACTCGACATCATCCCCCTCCAGGGCGGTCACCGCCAACAGAGGAATGGCCTTCCATCGCTCTTCCTTCCTGAGTTGTTGCGCCAACTCAAAACCATCCATGATAGGCATTTCAATATCGCTGAGGATCAGGTCGACTGTTTCATTTTCCAGTCGGTCAAGCGCCTCCCTCCCGTTCCAAGCGTGAACCACCTGAAAGCCCGTTTGCTGCAAATAGGTCGAAATCATGGTTTGAAAGAAAGGCGTGTCTTCAACCAAAAGGATTCTTCGAGCGCGTGCATCTTGAAGCTCCAAACCAGGCGAGCCGTGATCTTCTCCCAGGTGGGCCCCATATAGCCCGAACATATCCAGGACAAGGGTCGTTTTACCCCCTAGGATACAAGTGCCCAAAACACCGTCCTCCTCAATGACGTGCGATTCAAGTTCAATGGAAGTGGTAACCACATCAAGGACTTTGCTACAAACGATCGCCTGAGAAGACGCGACCATGTTGGGAATGAGAACGAAGAAACTCCCATCCTCATTTGAATCGATGGGACGCACATTCAGGTGTTGTTCCAAACGAACAAGAGGCACATTCTTCCCCGAGATCTGAATAAATTCCCGTTCGCCAATCTCGACGACATCACGGACCAATACTTTTTCAATTCGAGAGATGAAACTGAGGGGCATCGCAAACTGCTCCTCAAAACAGTTATTGAACACGAGTAGCGTTTGACGTTCACGGCCAAATTCTTCATTCTCGATTTTCTCCACCTCGCTCATGTCATCAAGTTCCGAGAATTTCAAATTGGCAACCTTGGCCAGCCCATTGCCATCAAGGATAAGAATGACCTTACCATCTCCCCGAATCGTAGCACCGTGGAAGCATGGAATATCTTTGATAAAGGAGCTGAGAGATTTGATGACTATTTCTTCGGTGTTGCTGATCCGATTAATTAGAACACCAAACAGGTTTCTCCCCACACGGATAACCACGATGTAAAAGGTTCTCCCCGGTCTTCGCCTTTCTTGCCCGGATCGCGTTTCTCCATCGGGCTCAACTTGGTCATCGCTGCGACGGTCGGCTAGGTTAACCCTGCGATCCGGATTCACATGACCTGCATCATCCCGATAAGTTCGGCCGAGGCCGAGCACATCGGCCAGGCGAATGATTGGCAACAATTGCCCACGCAGGCGAAGGACTTCAAAACTGCCCATTCGCTCGAGTTTGGAGGACATTTCACCTTCCTTGAGACGAACAATTTCCTCAATATGACTCTGTGAAATTGCAAAGCTGAGGTTCTCCACTTCAGCAATAACCGCTGAAACGATTGCCAATGTGGTTGGCAGTTTTACGAGCACGGTTGTTCCGCTGCCCTTCTCAGAAAAAAGGTCTACCGTCCCACCAATCTTTTCGAAACCCGTTTTGACCACATCCATTCCGACACCGCGCCCAGAAATCTCTGTGATGGTGCTGGCGGTCGAGAACCCGGGCCTAAAAAGAAGATTCAAGGATTCGCGTTGCCCCATAGCTTCGGCCTCGGGCCCACTTATAAGACCTTTTTCCAAGGCTTTTGCTTTGATTTTGTTGACATCAATTCCTCTACCGTCATCTTTTATCTCAATATTGACCAGACCGCCTTCGTGGTATGCCCTCAAGCTCAACAGGCAGGCCTCCGGTTTTGAGGTCTGCTTGCGTTCCGAACGGGTTTCAAATCCATGGTCGATGCTATTGCGGACCAGGTGAGTCAGAGGGTCGCTGATTGCGTCAATCATGGTTCGATCGAGTTCCACCTCAACACCTTCGAGTTTCACCTCGACATGTTTATCCAGGGAGCGTGATAGGTCTCGAACTAATCTTGGAACCTTGTTAAAAACCGTACCGACAGGTTGAAGCCGCGTCTTCATGACCGTCTCTTGAAGTTCGCTGAGGCGTTGGTTCAACGTGTGCAACACGGGTAATTCGGCCTCTGATACCTCTTGCAGTAACTGATTCCTGCACAAAATCAATTCTCCAGCTAGAGACATTAATTTTCCTAGCAGGTGGGTCGACACCTTTAAGTTTTTTGGAGTTGAAGCCTTTTGGACCGATTTAGAGGACGAAATCACATTTTTCGAAGAACCCGGGTTCGGTTTGCTATTCTTACTTTGGTTCTCCATAACACCTTTTTCATTGGACCGACTCGCTTCCAAGGCCTCGTCTACGGTCACTTTCCGTGCCAATAGGCAATGAATTGCCGCTGAGTCGACCGACAGCAGTGCGTCTTCTTCCACACCAAGCGAAGCTGCAGCAAACTCGCCTTCAAGAACCGACCCAAATAAAATGGTGGCAGTTAAGGAAGCCTCATCAAGGAGGCCTGCTTGAGCCACAACCATCCCAAAGGAATCAAAATAGGAGACAAGATCTTCAAAGCTCTGCTGCTTCATTTTCGCCTGGTGTCTGGACTTCTCAATTTCCACTTCAAAAAAATGGAACCCCCGTTTCAGGCAGGACTCAACCTGCTGCTGATTTCGACCCTCTATGGGCACCAGAATGGCACCTCGCGCCTTCTTTTCTTCTGACGGTGAGTCCGGTTCGTCCCCTCCTAAAATCTTCTCCAGAGCCGACATTTCCTCAGCAATATCAACCAGCTCGGCTTGTGTGAGATCCTGGAACATTTCCTTAAGTCGATCAGTTCCGCGAAGCAGAATATCGGCCAGGCGATCGTCAAACTGCACGTCTCCATTTCGAAGCTGGTCGAGCAAGCTTTCCATCTTATGAGACAAGTCCTTAACCTGAGTTAAACCAAGAAAACCACTTCCACCTTTAATGGTGTGGATCGATCTGAATATCAGGTTTATCGGTTCCAGCTGAAATTCACCGTGCTCCAGTTGCAGCAATTGCTCTTCAATGATCTCAATATGGTCGTTACTTTCTTCACGAAACCCTTCAATTAATTCAAGATCTTCCTCATCATAGTGGTCCATGAGATCCTACCGCTGCACTTTTTATTATGATCGGGTCGAATTAATAATTCTTTAAAGAAAATTGTGAAGTACCTATAATAAAGCAGAGAAGAAAAGGGGAGATTATCTGTGATTCCTGACAAGACAGCCGCCGAAACACCAATCGCCATTTCCGATGAGGACCTGGCGGCCAAATTTATTGCCTATTTGAGACGACATGGCAAAAAGGTCACAGAGGAACGCCTCCTCATCCTGAAGACAATTTACAATAGCCAAAAGCACATGACAGCACGGGAACTCTGCCTTGAAGTCGAGAAACATCACTCGCGTGTGTCGCGGGCAACCATGTACCGTACCCTGGAAATCCTGGTAGAGGCCGATTTGGTCACTAAGTTGGCTCTGGAGGGTTACGAAGCGCGATATGAGGCCGCACTCACAGCTGGCCATCATGACCACATCATCTGTACCGACTGCTTTAAAATAACCGAATTCTTTGACCCCCAACTGGAAGCGATCCAAAATTCAATTATCGAGAAAAAAGGCTTCAAGGCCGTCAAACATGTCCACCATATTTTTGCAGAATGTCTGGACCCCAATTGCCCCGAAAAAAAAAATAAGGGCCTATGACCGAACAGAACTTTCCCTATGAGATTATCGACGAATATGTCCGCGGGGGCTGTTCGATCATTTACCGCATTAAACCCAAAAGCGGGACCAGCATTGAAGGCACCCAACCACTCGTCCTGAAGACCATGATCCCGGACGACGATGATCCGGCCGGTGAAAAACGTTTCTACATGGAATATGAATTCTTGAGAGCTTACCCTCACGAGAACTTGATCAAGGTCCTTGACTATTTTCCATCTTGGCGCGGAAACCCCTCCTACGTTATGGAGTGGGTGGAGGGCGATACCTGGCAAACCTTTTGGAATGAAAAGGATATGATGGAAAACCTGGGGTTGTTTTTCTCAGTTCTCCAGCAGCTTTGCTCAGTCCTGGACTTCATCCATAAGCACCAGATCATTCATCGCGACCTAAAACCGCAAAACATCCTTATTACGCAGTCAAACCAATTGAAACTCATCGATTTCGGGATCATGAAAGTGCAGGACCTTTCCCTTTTCACCAACCGAAATTCGTTTATGGGCAGCGCATATTACGTCGCACCTGAGTGCTTGAGCGGTGATGATGTGAGTCACGCGGCGGACATTTTTTCACTTGGTGTCATGATTTACGACTTAATCACCGGAGTGAAACCCTTTCGAGGCCATACCCTGGCTGAAACGGTTTATCAAAGACTTGTCAGCGTTCCCAAAGCACCGTCTTCCATTAATCGCGATCTCCCGCCAGAACTCGACGCTTATTTTGAACGGATCCTGCACCTGGAACCTCACAAACGCCAGAACAGTTGCCAAGAGGTTTATGACGAACTTCACGCCATTTTGGGAAAACACATTCCGCATCAAAAGGAACTAGTTGAAGAAACAGAGTTGGACATTTGCACCCAGTCCCAATTCCTCCACACGCACTTTCTTGAGGAATGTCTTCCTATCCTTGAAAAAAACCGTGTTCTTTATGTCACTGGAACGTCTGGATCGGGCAAAGACACACTCGTTGAGAATATCCCTCAATTCTTTCCAATCGACCTGACGATAAAAACCGATATCCACGAGAGCCTTACCCAGAACGACCTGATCGAAATGGTGCTCGTTCAAACTGGGCCGCCAGAGGACGCCGATGAACGGTTGAGGCATTCGCTCTCCATCTTGGCCACGGCACTGCCTCAATTGGGCTGGAAGGTGCCCAAGGTCCAGTACCAAATTCACAAATCGAGCGTCCTTTCCTCATTCCTGCAGATTCTGCAACACTTTCGACGACGCGCTCTTATACTTCTCACCTGCGTGGAACCGCCATCAAACGAATTACTGCAATTCCTGAATCATTTTTTCTTTTTCCTCAAGCGCGAATGCTCCGCACCCTTCTATACCGTTTTCACGAGTGAAGCGAAAATCGAACGGCTTGCCAGCATCATTCCCCCAAAAGAACTCCCCTTTCCCGACGTAGTGACGCTCTCGGACTATATCAGCGGACAATTCAACCAGGCACGCGTCCCATTGGATGTCACGAATCGAATCGGGTCAGAGTCTGGCAATCATCTTGGAACGTTTCTGCGTCTCGTGGATCAGCACAAAATCAATGGGCACCTGGCCTCCGCTGACGGTGTCGTCTCCCTCGAGGAAGACCCCAACCTCAAAACGACGGTCGTAGCGATCCAAAACACCATTCCCGGAGAGCTCTCGGCCTTCTCGAGCGACCAACTGAAGCATCTTGAATGGCTTGCACTCAACCCGGAAGGTGTGGATATCAATGTCCTAAAACAGCTAACACAGGTTAACCTTGAAACCCTGAGCAAAACCTTGACTATCGCCAAAGAAAACGATCTGTTGGACTTCAAGACCGGTTCAACCCAGGGCCTCATCTGGAAAAAGAAGAGAGTTCGCGAATTTCTCCTGAAAACGCTGGATCAAGAGGAACGTTCATCCAGATCCCAAATCCTAGCGAAAACCATCGAAGAGGTTTCCCAGCCCTATTTGAATTTTTCCCCTCCCCTTTGGCGTATTCTTGCCAACCTCTTCAAGCAGGGACAAGATTTCACCGCCGCTTCAGAATACGCGCTGCGTTATTCGCGCTACTGTTTTCAGAGTGCACAATTTGAGGCCATTCGCCTTACATTGAGTGGTTTTGAAGACTTACCTTCCCTGCAAAGCAACCATGAGTTTTGGTTTTTCCTTGCCATGGCCTTTCGCAATAAAGACGCAAAACGGGCCCGCTCCTATGCTTCCAAGGCTCTGGAGATCGAAGATTCTACGCAATCATTGGCACTATTGGCCATCATCGATTTCGACCTGGGCGACTACAAAAGCTCCAAGAATGTCATCGAAACCATGTTCGCAAAAGAGGAAGATCTAAACCTTGATATCAATATCGGGACCGAGCTCGTGCAGTTACTGGTCGCCAATAACCAGCTTGAACGTGCACAGAACCTGCTTAAAACCTATGAGGAACGCCTGCGTCAAAATGATGACCCTTATGGTCGCAACTTAATCTGTTACGCAACTCTGCAGATAAAAGAACGCAAACCTCAAGACGCGCTCGCTTTTTATGAAGATCTTCAAACCGACTTCCTCCAAAACACCCAGATTCGAATCAACCAACTCGCGATTCTTTGCCACGTCTCCATGTTCCAATTTGAAAAGGGATGGGAAGCAATCAATCAACTGGTTGTTAACAGTGGTCGGGCCACGGACCAAGCACGCTTCAAATTTCAGCAGGAACTATTCTTTCTGTTGGCCTTCCATCAATGGAAACAGGTTCGTCGGCTGCTAGCAAGTGATCAGGCAGGTCGTCCAGAAAACGAGCCCCTTTTCAAACTCGCCTCGCAGTATATGACCGGCGACCCCCAAATCTACGAGACAGGCTATATCAAACGAACCTTGGCTGAAGCACGCCTACCAATTTCCAATTGGCTTCCCCTATTCGGCTCCATCATGAACCCCTCTCGCCTTTCTTCCGGATTGGTGAATGAGATCCTGGATCGTACCCAAAACACGCTCCCCTATTGGTGCCGACATCAGACGGCGAGGTTTGAGGTCATTAAAAAATGGGTTGAAGGAGACTTTCGCGATATTCCAACCTATTTACACATGGCAGTCAAATACGTCACAAAATACGGCCTGGTCATGGAATCGTTAAGACTCGAACGTCTCCAGGACCAATTGATGAGCGAAGGCATCCTTGGTGACCGAATTCCCAGCTCTGTGCACGAAGTCGTCATGGATCAAGCCGAAACCTTTCACTTCCTTGGCCCCCTTCCACAGTAGGTATGAACACCCCATTTATAACCCGTCAAACCCTTGAAACCATGGTAGATGAAGAGCAACTTTCTCGTGCTGCCAAAGCTATGGACGCATTGAGCGTCTACTCCTTTCACTACGATAGAAAGGGCAGGATTGAAGCCGGCATTCGCCCCACTGCTTCCTCCGGGATACCCTCAAGCCACGCAAAAATCGCTCGACGAGGTTCCAGATATCGACCGGAGTGCTTGGATCATGGTCGGACATGGTGTGTTCACTGCCTGATTTTGGCCCTACACCATATCGGAGAGAAGCCCGAGTTCAAGGTGGCCAAGCGACCCGCTCAAAAAAAGGAGCCGTCGAAAAGCCAACTCAATCTGGTGCTGGAAACAGATGGCTCGGACTTCAACTTTTATGTTTGGGACACAACACGCCGTATTCGGGTTCCCAACGCTTCCCGATTCCTGGAACATCATCGCGATGTATTGAGACTTTCCGAATCCTTTTCCAATCTCATTCTTGAAAATGGCACAGCAGATGGAACAGGCATCCGGGTCGAGACAACCGATCTCGGGGCTATTTTTAATGCTCGATCCCGGACCAAACCCGAGACACTCTACCGCACACCAACTGAAGCCTTTGTGTGGAATCCCCGTATGCCCCAGCCCCCGATTTGCCAAGTCGAAATAGTCGCAAATCGTTTGAAATGGTGTTGGAAGGGCAGCCTCACCCCTGAAAAGGGAGATACCTGGATTCCTGGCCAGCCCGGATTCAGTCTACGAGGAAATCAAATTACCCAGTTCCCCTACCTCACTCCACTTGGTCCCTTCTATGCAAGCCCCGAAGGCCACTGTGCCACCCATCAAAGCGAATTTATGGCCAGGTTGAGTCGGGCCCGTCATCAGGTTGAATGGCTGGGGAAACGCCCAAACTTGATTGGTCCCGACCTTCCCATTACCCTCGAATTCCAACCTGACCAGCACGATTTGAATTTGACCGTCGGTGTTGAAGTCCAAGGAAAGTTCTTCCCCCTGGAATCCACCTCAAAGACCGTTCAGGTTCTCTCGCCTTCCACGTTCATCTCGACGCGACCAAGGCAGTTGAGCCGATTGCGTGATGACCTGAAAAAGCTTGGGCTTCCTCCCGAGACCAAACACCTTCTACGAGGCGACCGTGCCCTACAATTCCTGGAAAATGCGTCACTACCGAGAGCATGGCAGATCAATCGAAAATCCGCAGACGATTGGTTCGGAAAAGAACAGGGGCCATGTGAATGCAAGTGGGTCGATGGTAAACCAACCTATCAGGTTCAGGGAGAGCACTGGAACCATTCCGAACTAGTGGACTACCTGATGCCATCGGGAAATGGGGTTCGTCTGCAGAATGGTCAAATCCTGAGATTCGACACAAGCGAATTGGAATTGAATCAAGAAATCCTTGAATCACTGGAACGCGCAGATGTAACGGACGAACAGCGTAGGGGAATAATCCGTCGTGTCCTCGATCCATCCGGGGAGAAATCGAGACCTCAGGTCGCAGTAGACCCAAAATGGACCAGCCAACTCCGCCCCTATCAACAACTGGGTTTGTTCTGGATGCTTGAGCTGAAGAAGGACGGTCTTTCCGGATTACTGGCAGACGATATGGGGCTCGGAAAAACGATCCAAACCCTTGCCTTTCTGTCTTCGTGTCAATCCGAACTGCCTCAACTCATAGTGGTTCCACGCACCCTGCTTTCAAATTGGAAATTGGAAATTGAACGATTTACACCTCAGCGAAAGGTTGTCACCCATCACGGTGCAGGACGCACAACCATTGCCGACAATCTCCAGAGCTCCGATCTAATTCTGACGACATATGGAACGATTCTCAGGGATGCAGACTTACTCTACGACGTCCATTTCGATGTGGTTGTTCTCGACGAGGCACAGGCGATCAAGAATCCTGAGTCTCAAACCTGTCGAGCCATTTTTGAGCTATGGTCCGAAACAAGGCTGGCCTTGACGGGTACTCCAGTTGAGAACAGCCTCAGTGAACTGTGGTCTGTATTTCAATTTCTCATGCCGGATTACTTGGGCTCCATGGAACCGTTCAAAGGTGTTCTGCCGCAAAACTCGCCTCTGCTTCAATTTGCGAAACGCAAGTTGGAACCTTTCATGCTTCGCCGCATGAAGAATGAAGTCGCTTCGGATCTCCCAGAAAAGCAGGAGTTAACCATTCGATTGCCCCTTTCCAAAGACCAGGAAACGGTATATCAGCAACTCCTCGACACATCGCGTTCTAGAGAAGAGCATTCACCCAAGAACCGAATGTCTTCTCTGTTAACCGCCATTCTTCGCCTGAGACAAACGTGTTGCCACCCGGGGCTGATCGCCGACACGCACCTGACAAAACAGTCGAGTAAATTCAATTATCTGCTGGATGCTTTGGTTGATATCCAGCGCGAAGGCCATGCCGCTCTCGTCTTCTCACAATTCACAAAACTGCTCGATCTGCTCAAGTTCCAACTCGATGAACAGGCAATCCCCTTCTTATACCTCGATGGCAAGACACGGAACAGGCAACAGCTCGTGGATCGATTCCAGGAGGGTGAAGGCTCGGTTTTCCTGATAAGCCTGAAGGCGGGCGGTACCGGATTGAACCTGACACGAGCATCCTATGTCTTTCACCTGGATCCTTGGTGGAACCCAATGGTAGAGGCCCAGGCGACAGACCGAGCCCATCGAATCGGCCAATCCAAAAAAGTGTTCTCCTATAAATTGATCACCGAAAACACCATAGAGGATGGCATCGTCAAGCTCCAGGAACGCAAGAAGGCCTTGGCGAGTGCGCTTTGGGACGAAGATGGACAGACCATGCCAGCGGGTCTCACCCAGAAAGACCTGGAATGGCTTCTCGAATTATAAAATGAACATCAACTGGCTTCAGGCGGCAGGGGTGGGGGAATTGAAGCTTCATTGCGTTGGTTGGCTTCCTCGGAGCTAACCTCCTCCGTTGGTTCGCTTGAAGGCTTCTGCCATTTGGCGATCTGCTCCGATGCCACAAACCAGAAGACCCCGACGACACCAAGGCAGACAAGCATTTTAACCGAACTTACCAGAATAGAGCTTGGCTCAAAATTGTGATAATCCAGGCGAATGACATTATTAGCGATGACATCCAGAACACCAAAATCGGGAATGAATGAGCGAGCAAATAAAATGGAGTGAAACGTAAAGAAGCCAGCGAGAATTTTTCCAGCCCCAATCCCTTTCCCAACCACTGCTGTTGCCAAGAAAAAGGACAGCCATGCTCCAAGAAAAGCAGCATTTCCTAACATGTGGAGTAGGGCGCCCGGACTCATTCCGTCCTGCAAAAAGCGCCAGCTGTACCAAACCTGGAGGGATATCACTAGTAGTAATCCCCCAATAAATAGAGGCACACCTAAAGCAAAAAAAAGGTCTTGCTCTGGAATCGATGCGGGAAATCCTTTTTTACGCCACTTGAGGCCGATAGCCAATGCAAAAATCATGAGCGGTGAGCAGTACAGAGCAATTACCATGTGAAAGGCTTCCCCTGGGAAGCTCATCGTCAACGGATTGTAAAAGCGAAATCCGAACGGCAGGAAGTAACTGAGGACTAAGGAAGCAATACCCAGGAGAATCAGGCCAGGGATGGAGGGAAAACCCCAAATCTCGCGAGCCTTCGCGGCTGAATAGCCGCCCCTAAACAGGCCTTTCACCATTGAGTTATACCCGCGACCCGCCAAATACAGTAGTTGAAAAGCATGCCGTCTCATATTTACACCATCCTGAATCGGATCCGTTTTAAATTATAACCTCGATCAAAGAGATTCCATATGCCGAAACCTCGTAGGCCTCAGGACTCCCGGAATTTGAGCTCGCATTCGAGCAGGAATACCACTTTTTTGGTACGATGCAGTGTTTGAGAAGGGACCAGCTGGTTTGGAAACATGCGTTGGCCAAATCAACTATTTGGGGATCAATTGTCTTCGGGGAGAAACCGAAGTAGTATTAAGGTAGAGCGCAGAATTCGCAATCAATTTGTATGTGTGAGGAGCACCGCAAACCATGATGAGACCTTATTATGAGATGCTGACTTCCTTTTATTCCTTTGTACCTGTTTTCCTGACCGCCGTTCTCATCGCCCTGTTGTTATGGTTTATTCACTGGCTGCTGATTTCCCGAAATGAGCACTTGGGGAATGAACGCAAATTCGCGCGTCAGTTGATCGTTTTGGGTGTAGCATTCCTCGGCTCCCTGACCATCATCCTCATCCTTCCCGTCGACGAAAGCTATCGCAACACACTTGTGGGATTGTTCGGTATCATCCTCTCTGGGATTCTGGCCTTCTCATCGAGCTCGATCATCGCAAACCTAGCAGCAGGTATCCTTCTTCGGATCACCAAGCCCTTCAAGACAGGCGATTTTATTCGTATCGGCGACCACTTCGGGCGTGTGTCGGAGCGTGGCCTGTTCGATACCGAAATTCAATCGGAAAATCGTGAATTCGTGTCTCTCCCCAATGTATTCTGCATCAGTCAACCGGTGACCACCATCCGTAGTTCTGGAACGATTATTTCGGCAACGCTCTCGCTTGGCTATGAAATCGATCACTCGCAAATTGAGGCCCACCTTCTCGAAGCCGCAAGGCGAACGGGCCTTCAGGACCCATTCGTTCACATTATGGAACTCGGTAATTTTTCGATTACCTATCGCATTTCAGGGTTCCTGGCCGATCCGAAATTCCTTATTTCAGAACGTTCCAAACTCTATGGTTATGTGTTGGACACCCTACATGCACATGCCATCGAAATCATGTCACCCACCTACATGAACCAGAAACGTCTCGATGCTGAATACCGCGCCATGCCAACATCCGTTCCCCTGACTCGAGCCTCAAATATGGCGGGGCGGGTTGAAGAAATTGCCTTCGACAAGGCAGAACGAGTCGAATCCCTCGAACAGAGAAGAAAGGTTGTCCAACAGGAAATCGAAGCTCTGGAATCTTCCTCCAAACAGGTGGAGGACCCTTCCGATAAACAACAAATTGTTCAAATGATCGAGCGCAAACAAATCCTACTAAAAACGATCGAGACCTCTCTGGAATCCATCAA
>Ga0070729_10003391_pt1 | contig 18614 bp, 14 predicted proteins | sample tdDd472_FD_66725 | JGI IMG/M metagenome (GOLD analysis project Ga0070729, IMG submission 66725) | Marine sediment microbial communities from the Atlantic coast under amendment with organic carbon and nitrate - tdDd47.2 | ecosystem: Environmental > Aquatic > Marine > Coastal > Sediment | place... | reverse complement strand
GACCGGACTAAATATCAGATGATATTGTTTTCCGGCAAAATACCAATAAAGACATACAAGGCTGCGTTTGGTAAAAATCGTTCGCGAATTAAAAAAGAAAAGAATGATAACGTTACACCCAATGGCGATTACGAGATTTGTGCTATTGTTGATCATAATATTTATTATAAGTATATCAAATTGAATTACCCCAATAAAATTGATGCTGCCGAATCACTCCGCAAGGGAATAATTTCCGAGAATGATTTCGATAAAATTATTTCAGCGCTTGAAAATGGAGGCTGTTCGGATTCAACAACAGTGCTCGGGGCTAATATTGGTATTCACGGACTTGGAGAATATGATGTGATTTTCAGGAACCTGCCATTTGTATTTAACTGGACCAACGGCTCAATAGCCTTGAGCAATCGTAATATAGATGAAATATGCTCGGTAGTTGAAATTGGTACCCGTGTTGAGATTATCCATTAATGAAAACAAATATAATACATATACTCACTTTATTAACCCTGTTGCTACTTGCCGGAGCGATTAGCGGGCAGGCAGGGGGGAAGTATGAACTTGAAGAAATTAAGTTCGAGGGGAATAAATACATATCCGATAGTGAATTGGAAAAGGTGATATTCAGTCAGGAAACACCCAACTGGTTTTACCAGTTTATTGATTATATAGGGATTGGTGAAGAAGCAATATTTTATGATTCGCTGCTGGTACCCAGCGATTTGCAGGCACTTGACTCGTATTACCTAGATCAGGGTTTTTTTAAGACTGATATCTCTGCCAAGCATGAGTTCACGAATGACTCTACCGGTATAATACTTACATTTGTTATTCGTGAAGACGATCCGGTTTTAATCGAAAGTTTTGATATTATCGGGCTTGCGGAACTTGATGAAAATATTCAGAACCGTGTTTTTACAGATATAGTATCTATTGATACAACTGACAATTTCACCCGGCAAAATGTTGAATCTAATTTAGGAGCGGTGCTAAGTTTTTTGCGTGATCACGGATATGCGCTCGTACAAAATAATCCCCCGGATGTAATAGTTGATACAATGCGAAATAAAGCATCGGTTAAAATATTTATGGACCCGGGGAGACGTTATAGATTTGACGAAGTACGAGTACAAAAAACAGGTGAGGGAAAAGAGCTTATTAATGATGAACTGATCGAAGAAATAGTTGGTATCAAACGAATGGATTTTTATAGTTCGTATGATATCAGAAGAGCGCAGGTAAGACTTTATCGTACAAATCTATTTACTTCGGCAGTGGTAAACGGCGTGATCGCGGATACATCAGAAGATTTTATGCCCCTGAATATCAGCACCAGCGTTGGTTTGCTTAATGAAATTGCCCCGGAAATTATCGTGAATAATGAAGATAATGCTTTTAACCTGGGTCTTGGTGTAAATTATTCCAGGAAAAATTTTCTGGGGGATGCCCGATTATTAACGGTGAGTACTTCAGCAGCTTCTGAGAGTATAACTGATTTTATAACGGATTTTTCAATCACCGATACAAGTCTTTACGGTTACTCTGATGCCCGTATCGCCATAGAACAGCCCTTCCTGTTCGGGCGCCCAATCAACTCGCGCCTGGAAACTTATATCACGTTACAGAAGAGAAAAGACGAGTATAATGCGTTACTTTTCGGTGCAAAACTGAGTTTGAACTTCGAGCTTCCGAGAAGAACTTATTTTACCGGATTCAGGGTATCTCTTGACTGGATAAGATCAAAGTACGTGTATAGTGATGGCTATCTGGTGGACGGGGTGACCGTTCTTTTAAGAAAACTTGGAGTACCGGATAATCAGCTTGATAGCACTGCAATCGATTTTGTTGAAAATTCTGTTGAAAATAAGTATACACAAAATACCGGTACAATTTTGGGGTTTAATCTCACAGCCAATAAATCTAATAATGCTCTTTTCCCCACCGAGGGGTATACCCTTAATTTGCTTCTCGAGGATGGGAACTCCATAGCATATCTTGTCGGCAAAACCGGATTGAGCCAGTTCGATAGCCCGCTATATCTTAAAAGTACTGTAACCGGTTCGATATATTTTCCGGTATTTGGTGAAGAAGCTAGTACATTGGCAATGAAAATGAAAGTGGGAAATATTTTTACCTATTCGGGTAACAAGGGGGATATCCCTATAAACCAGCGACTTTATGCCGGTGGAAGTAACTCCGTTAGGGGATGGAGAACCAGAACACTTGTGCCCGCGCTGGAGTTTACTGATATATCGCTTGATGATTTGACGGATATATTAAGAGGATTAAGCCCCGGCGGGTTTTTCCTTTTCGAGGGTTCAATCGAGACACGAAACAGGTTAATGGGTAAGCTTGGAAGTTCGGTGTTTCTGGATTATGGTAATGTATGGAACAGTTATAAAGATTTCAGGTTTGATAATGTTGCGTTGGCAGCCGGATTTGGAATAAGGTATTATTCGGATTTTGCCCCCTTGCGGGTGGATTTCGGGTTCAAGGTATATGACCCGGATGATCGACGTTCATTTTTTAAAAAACGTATATTCCCCGAAACTTTCGAATTTCATCTAGGTATTGGTGAAGCATTCTGATAAAAATCTCGTTTAAATTCCCGCACTTATTTGGTATATTATAGTTTTAAATTCTTCAGAGGTTGTAATGATTGTTAGCATGACCGGTTATGGTAAAGCTATTGTAAAAGCCGATCACTTTATTGTTGAAGCTGAGATTAAAAGTTTGAACAGCAGATATCTCGATCTTTCGGTTCGTCTCCCGCGCGATTTATCAGCAAAAGAGTTCGCGTTGCGCGATATTGTTCGTAAGGGTGTTAAAAGAGGAAAAGTTACGTTAACTCTCTTTTTAACTACAGAATCCGGTGAAGATAAGTTTATCAGTTTTGATGAAAAAGGGTTAAAAACCGCTGTTGAATTCCTGAACAGAATTAAATCGGAAACAAACAGTAAAGAAGAAATAAAAATTGAGCATATCCTGGGTATGCAGGATTTATTTTTCTCTAATGAAATTCCTGACGTTGACGATCAGTTCCATTTTATTGAAAAAGCGGTGCAACTTGCTGTTGATGAAATGAACGGGATGAGAAATAAGGAAGGTGAGGAATTGAGAATAGACCTTCAACAGAGGGTTGATCTAATAGAATCCTACCTTACAAAAATAGAAGCTGCGAACAGAAGTTCAATTGAAGAATATTTCCAGAAGGTTACAGAACGAGCCACACAGTTGCTCGAAAATTTCACCGATAATAAAGAACGTCTGGATCAAGAACTGGCTCTTCTGATAGAACGTTATGATGTTACAGAAGAATGCGTTAGATTAAGAAGTCATATTAAAATGTTTACAGATACACTAAACAATGCCGAGGAAGCCGGGAAGCGACTCAATTTTATTTGTCAGGAAATGAACAGGGAAGCAAATACTATAAATAGTAAAACGGTTTCCGCTGATATTTCTCACAATGGTTTATTTGTTAAAGAAGAATTAGAAAAGATTAGAGAACAGATACAGAACATTGAATAATATCGGATCAGATAGCAAAGGTAAAATAATAGTATTTTCTGCACCAAGTGGTGCGGGTAAAACCACCATTCTGAAACAAATACTAATGATGTACCCCGAGCTGGTGATATCTGTATCTGCAACCACCCGCAAACCGAGAAACGGAGAAATAAACGGGAAAGATTATTTTTTTATAAGTGAAGGGGAATTCCTTTCCAAGATTAATAATCATGAGTTTGTAGAGTGGGAAAAATTTTACGACTATTATTACGGCACTTTAAAGAGTTTTGTTGATGATACTCTCGATTTAGGAAAATCGATAGTATTTGAAGTTGATGTAAAAGGTGCTCTAAGTATAAAAAGGTTTTTTCCGGAGGCGCATCTGATTTTTATAAAACCTCCTGATGTTGAAGAATTAAAACGGCGTCTTGAAAAAAGAGCAACAGAAAGTGAATCGGATTTAAAAAAACGTATTGAAAGAGCAGAAATGGAATTAAGTTTTAAGGATATGTTCGATTATGTTGTTGTAAATTCCGAGCTTGAAAATGCGATTGAAAATGTAAGTAAGATAATTAATAAAGTACTGGAGTATAAATAAAATGGAAATACGTCCTGTTGATTTAAGAAAAATTGATAAGTACACTAATAATTTGTACGAAGCAGTGATTGTAATTGGTAAACGTGCCCGTCAGATAAATGACTCGGTTCGCCAGGAGTACAGCCAATTACTGAGTGATATTGTAACCGGTCCGGAAGATGATTTTGAAGAAAAAGAAAATCCGGATCAGTTGAAAATATCTGTAGAAATGGAAAAAAAGCCGAAGCCGCATCTTCAGGGCCTCGAAGATTTAATTGATGGAAAAATTCAATACAGATATAAAGAAGAAGAAAAATAATGCTTCCTGATCCATTACTTGGGAAAAAAATAATCCTGGGTGTGACAGGTGGAATTGCCGCTTACAAATCGGCGCTGCTTATACGGGAATTAGTCAAGCGGGGCGCCGAGGTAAAGGTGGTAATGACACCCTCGGCATTGGAATTTATTACACCATTAACTCTTTCCACGCTTTCCGGAAACGAGGTGATAGTGAATACTTTCCCCGCGGATCAAAAAAACGGGGTTTCGTTAAAAACCTGGCATATTGATTATGGTATCTGGGCTGATTTAATGATTATTGCCCCCGCCACGGTTAATACTGTTGCTAAAATTACGAATGGTTTTGCAGACAATGCGCTTACTACACTGGTTGCAGCATTGAGAAAAAAGCTTTTACTCGCGCCTGCCGCTGATATGGATATGTACGAAACAGAGGCTAATCTTTCCAACCTTGAAATTCTTGAAAAGCGGGGAGCGTTTATCGTTGATGCCGAAGAGGGATTTCTCGCGAGCGGTCTTACCGGAAGGGGAAGAATGGCGGATGTGAATAAAATAGTTGATGCTGCAGAACTTATTCTCTCGGGTTTTGAAAAAGACCTCCGGGGTAAAAAAATAGTTGTTACTGCCGGTCCTACTTATGAAGATATCGACCCGGTTCGTTTTATTGGAAACCGCTCCTCGGGAAAGATGGGGTTTGCAATTGCCAAAGCAGCATATTTAAGGGGCGCAGAGGTAACTTTAATCTCCGGTCCTTCTGCCGAGCAATGTTATCCTGAAGTGAAGCGGGTTAAGATAAGAACAGCCAGGGAAATGCAGGCTGCCGTTGAAAAAGAATACCCCCAGAATGACGTGCTTATCATGTCTGCCGCAGTTGCAGATTATGCTCCTGAAAATTTCTCGTCCGTAAAAATCAAAAAAAGTGAGAACAAAAAGTCAATAAACCTAGTTGAAAATCTGGATATTTTAGCTTCTTTAAATAAAATTGATGGGAAACTTATTGTTGGATTTGCGCTCGAGACGAACAATGCCGAAGAATATGCCCGAAAAAAGTTGGACATGAAGGGTATTGATTTAATTGTCTTGAACTCACTGGAAGACAAAGGTGCGGGGTTTGAACATGACTCGAATAAAATTTCAATAATTGATAAAAAAGACTTTCATCAATTCCCTCTAATGAGTAAATTCCAAACTGCGAACAATATACTAACCGACATAAAAAACAAAAAATAAATTGGAAAATAACCTTAACAAGCTGATTATAGAAGCCTTGAAAGATCAGGGCGCTGTATTCGGAGATGAACTTCTATCACAGATCAAAACAGAAATTCCTGTTAAAGTTGTGAAAGAAGATGCCCCGGAAGTGAATTTTATGACAAAAAAAGAAGAAAAATTGCCAGAATCAAATTTTAATGAATCATGGAACAGTGCAAATTCTGTTACCGAACTTGAAAGCATGATTAATTCTTGCAAAAAATGCCCGCTGGGTGAAACAAGGAACAAATTTGTATTTGGGATAGGGAATCCGAATGCGGATGTAATGCTTATTGGCGAAGGGCCGGGGGCGGATGAAGATGCAAAAGGTGAACCTTTCGTGGGGAGAGCCGGGAAATTGCTTGATGATATTCTAGATGCCATTCATTTTAACCGGAAGGATGTTTTTATTGCAAATATTGTAAAATGCCGTCCACCGCAAAATCGAAATCCTCATCCTGCGGAAATTGAACAATGTATACCGTATCTACATAAACAGATTGAGTTAATAAAACCTAAGATGATATTGTGCCTGGGCTTGGTTTCTGCTAACACGCTTTTAGGGCAGAAACAAAGTCTGACAAAGATGCGCGGTGAATTTTTTGATTTTTTAGATTCTAAACTCATGGTTACTTATCACCCGGCAGCATTATTGAGAAACCCAAACTGGAAACATGGTTGTTGGGCAGATGTTCAAAAGTTCAGAAAATATTATGATGAGAATGTAGCCGGTAAAGGTTAATATGGAAAATGGTGGAAATTACGAAATAAATCAGTTAAGGTCACAATCGCGGGCAATTCCTGCTGCTGTTGATGTTGAAGCACGGGTTTTAGGTGCGATGCTACTTGATGATAAGGCTATCCCGAAGGCATTTGAGGTTCTTAAAAGTGAATATTTTTATAATAAACGTCATAAATTAGTTTTTGATGCGATACGTATATTATACGAGGCAGGGGAACCAATTGACACCGTTTCGATTTATGAAGAATTAAAAAAATCCGGTAAACTGGAAGAAGCAGGCGGACCGGCATTTATTGGTCAGCTTTCACAGGATATAACATCAGCGGCAAATGTAGATTATCACTCTCGTGTTGTGCTTGAAAAATGGATTTTAAGAAAGCTTATTTCAACTTCAATGGAAGTTGCTGAATCGGCGTATGCAGGTAATGAAGATGTTTTTGATTTGTTGGATGCGGCCGAGTCAAAAATATTCGGGATCTCACAAGAAAGCTTGAAAGAGACCTTCACACCAATGGATAAAGCAGTTCGAGAGGCTCTGGAGCTTATTGAAGCAATACATTCGAACAGTAAGGGGAATCTGTCAGTACCCTCCGGGCTTTATTCACTGGATAATATGCTTGGCGGGTTTCAGAAATCGGATCTGGTTATTATTGCTGCGCGTCCCTCTATGGGAAAAACTGCATTCGCGCTTTCGTTTGCCAGAAATGCTGCTATCGATCATAACGTGCCAATAGCAATATTTAGTTTGGAGATGGCAACTGTTCAATTGGTGACACGTCTAATATCAGCGGAAGCGAGAATAAATGCCCATAGCATCAGAACCGGCAAGTTCAGAGCCGAGGAGGGCGCTAAAATAAGCAGGACCGTGCACAAGCTTAGCAGTGCTCCCATTTATATTGATGATACACCGGGACAAACAGTTTTGGAAGTACGCGCCAAAGCAAGAAGATTGAAAGCTGAAAAAGATGTTGGCATGATCATTATAGATTATCTGCAGCTTATGAATTCCTCCACAAAGATGGAGAGCAGGGAGCGGGAAATATCTACTATTTCACGCTCGCTCAAGGCACTTGCGAAGGAGCTAAATATTCCCGTGATAGCACTTTCACAGTTAAACCGTTCTGTTGAGTCAACATCAGATAAAAGGCCAATGCTGTCACATCTTCGTGAATCGGGAGCGATAGAGCAGGATGCCGACGTTGTTATTTTCTTGTATCGCCCGGAAGTTTACGGGATAACACAATATCCTGACGGAATGTCTACTGAAGGTGTTGCAGAGGTAATAATCGGAAAACAAAGGAACGGTCCGGTTGGTGATGTACGTGTTAAGTTTATAAAAGATTATGCAAGATTTGAAAATCTCGATTTAACCTATTCAGAAGTGCCCGAAAGTGCCAAATCTGGGGATGATATGGATGGTTATGGCGATGAGGAGGATTTCCCAATATGAGAATTACAGTTTTACTTTTATTTATATTTTTTGCAACAAGTTTACCGGCGCAGATTAGTACTAATGGAAATGAAAAAAATATCTGCGGCGAGATTTTAAAAAAATCTCAATCCGAAAATTTAAATCAGCTCCCAATTAACGAAGTAGCTGCCAAAATTGCCAAACAATTTATCGGTACAAATTACGAGGCTGGTACACTTGACCAAAATGAAAAAGAAGAACTGGTGGTTCATCTTTCGGGTCTCGATTGTTACACGCTTGTAGATAATTCCATTGCTTTTGCCAGAGCAATTAAGTCGGGTACTCCTGATTATGAAACATTTATTTCAGAACTTGAAAAAGTGAGGTACCGAAATGGTAAGCTGAATGGTTACATTTCACGTTTACATTACGTGACCGACTGGATTTACGATCTACAGAAACGTGGAATTCTGAAGGATATTACAAAAGAGATTGGCGGTGAGAAATTCAAAAAAACTATCAACTTCATGTCGGAAAATTCTGAAAAATATGCACATCTAATCAATAATGCTGATAATGTTGCAAAAATAAAAGTTGTTGAAAATGGAATTAATTCCCGCGATTATTATTTCGTTTCCCAGGAAAAGATAGCCGATGTAGAAACGAATATAAATGATGGTGATATCATTGCATTAACAACGGGAATTAAAGGGCTGGATATTGTACACGTTGGTTTTGCTGTTAAGGGAAATGACAATAGAATACACTTTTTACACGCGCCTAACGTTGGTTTTAAGGTGCAAATCACGGAAAAAACACTTGCCGATTATGTTCAGGGGATTAAGTCGCAAACAGGGATAATGGTTTTTAGAGTTTTAGAACCAGGAAATTAAAATAGACTTTATATAGATTCATGCGAATCAAAGTTTAAATTAAAAAAGCCGGAAGGGTTATTCTTTCCGGCTTTTTTATTAAACAAAAATTATTGTTTATTCGAACATTGCATCTTCAATACCGGTGTTAATTTCCAAACTATCAACCTGCATTCTGATTGACTGTGGACCCATCTGTACATTTATAACATAGGGGAACATTACACCGTTAACTTCTTTGTAATCACTCATCGTGGTGCTTTGAGAGAACGAACCCTGGGGTGTTTCAACAGTTGAAACCTGTTTCACGGGTAAAGAAGATTCCGCATCAAAATAGTAAGTTTCTTCATTGCCGGCCGGGGAAGTTACAACAACTCGATAAGCATCTTTCCCATCAACTTTTTCCATTCCGGTAAGTTCAGCTTTAAAATTGTATTTATCCTGTTTTAGAAGCCAAAACTCGTCTGCTGTAACTTTTTTCTCGGTAACTTCTTCGGCTGTGTATTCAGCATTTTGCCCCATACCGGATTTGCTTCCTTTTTCGCCGTTAAATACTTCTTTTTGAGTCATACCCATGACGACAAATTCGGAACGTAGCTTATTAGGGGCTTTAAAATATTTTACCGCAGACATTTTCATACCCTGCATTTCAGCACTTAATTTTTGGGTAAGGTCATTTATCTTGTTAACATTATCCATACCGCCAACAGCTTCCCGATAGTTGGATAGTACTTTTTCGGCTGTTAACCCTTCAGGTATTGCCATTGAAGCAGGATCAACTTCTTCACCATAGATATCGTAATATTTAATTTTGCCACTCAAACTGAATTTCTTGATATTATCGGCGATTTCGCCACCATTACCAACAACAAGAATGTAACTTTTTTCCGGTTTGAGATATTTTTTTGCCATCTGGTGAACATCGTCAACTGTGATAGCTGCAAGATTTTTTAGATAGTTTTTGTAATAATCTGCAGGTAGATCATTTTTTTCAATATTCAAAGCGAAACGTGCAATTGTTTGCGGATTTTCAAGTGAACGAGAAAACGAACCTGTTAGGTAAGCAATAGTTGCATCCAGCTCATCCTGTGGAACGGGTTCGTCGATCATCTTTTTCATTTCAAACAAAAATTCTGTTATGGCGCTATCAGTTACACTATTACGTGCTTCACAATTCGCGTCAAAATACCCCACGATAGCGTCTGATGCAATAACAGAACGGGCACCATAAGTATACCCTTTATCTTCACGGAGGTTCTGATTAAATCTGGAAGAAAAACTACCGCCTACTATCGCATTTAATACACCTACTTTAAGTACATCATCACTATTTTTAGGTAAATCAACCGGGTAGGTAATGTGAATTACAGACTGAACAGCCGTTGGTCTGTCGACAAGTGCAACTTTATTTACGATAGGGGACTTAGGTGTTTCATAAGTATGCGCAGGAACTTCACCTTTTTGCCAATCATCAAAATATTCTTTAACCAGGTCTTCTGCTTCATCTACAGAGATATCACCAACGATTGCAAGGTAGCCAATATTTGGTTTGAAGTAAGTATTGTAGTAGTTGTTGCACATATCCAAGGTGATTGACTCGACCGATTTTTCGGTAGTTTGTTCACCATAAGGATGATCAAGCCCATAAACCAAGGCACGACGAACATTACCGGCAATAGAATTAGGGTCATCTTTGCCAGCCGCTAATCCGGAAATGGTTTGTTTTTTTAGTTTATCAAGCTCTTCCTGGGTAAATTTTGCATTTTTTACTACATCAGACATGATATCAAGGAATGTTTCAGCATGTTTTTTAAGAGTAAAACCAGAAACACCGGTGCTGGAAGTATTCAATCTTGCACCGATAAAATCAATTTCCTCATCAATCTGAGCTTTAGTACGATTTTTTGTAGCTGTACGCATCAGGTCGCCCGCGATATTAACATAGCCGGCATTTTCGCCTTCCATGATCGGGTCGCGTTTTATTTCGAGTGAAAAAGTAATTGTTGGAAGTTTATCATTTTCAACAACAAAAACTCTCAAGCCGTTATCGAGTGTAAAAGACTCGAAATCACCAAGTTGGATCTCGGGAGCCGGACCCGGTTTAGGCATGACGCTTCTATCAAGCTGGGCGAAAACCGGCAGGCTTATTATCAATAAAATCAATACGATATATTTTTTAAACATGTTAAAATTCTCCGGATAATTAAAAATTTTGATTATTTAGCCTGTTGAGATTTAGCAAGGTAATACAACACCACACGTTTATCGTTCTGGAGATATTTTTTTGCCACACGTTGTATATCTTCTCTCGTAACCTGCATGTATTTTTCAATTTCTGTGTTTATCAAATTTGTATCACCAAAATAAACGTGGTAATTGGCAAGACTTTCAGCAATGCCCGCGACGTTTTGGTTACCGCTGATAAAATCGGCTTCAATTTGATTTCTTAATTTCTGGAACTCTCGTTCGGAGATTAACTCGTTTTTTGCTTTATCAATCTCAGCATCCATACCGGCTTCAAGTTCTGAAGGGTCAACACCAACATTCACCAAACCGAAAGCAATAAAAACGCCTGGATCTTCAAGTGCAAAGGGGAAAGATGCTGCCTGAAGCGCAAGCTGTTTTTCATCAACCAAAGATTTGTACATTCTTGAAGACTGTCCGCCCGAAAGTAAAGTTGTGAGCATGTTAAGTGCATAATAATCTTCTGTTCCCTGAGCGGGGATGTGATAAGTTAGAATGACAGCAGGAAGCTGGATGTTATCATAAACAGTATCGCGCAATTCTGATGTCATTGCCGGTTCTGTAATATTTGGTCTAACTATAGGTTGAGTTCCTTTAGGGATAGTGCCAAAATATTTTTCGATAAGTTCTTTAGTATCATCGATATCAATATCGCCTGCAATAGAAAGAGTGGCGTTATCAGGTACGTAATACATTTTATAAAAATCCATAAATTCATTTAGTTTAGCCATATCGATATACTGGGCAGAACCAATGGGGGTCCACCTGTAGGGATGGGTAGTATAAGCGCGTGTAAAGATTTCTTCGATTAAAGAACCATACGGCTGATTATCATAACGCTGTTTTCTTTCCTCTTTTACAACATTTCTTTGTGTCTCAACACCGATACTATCGATTTTAAGATGAAGCATTCTTTCTGATTCAAGCCAGAGACCAAGTTCAAGCTGGTTTGATGGAAGAACTTCATAGTAGTAAGTACGGTCAAAGCTGGTATTAGCATTGAGAGTACCACCATTTTTTTGAACAATTTTAAAATATTCACCGCGAGGGATATTATCAGAGCCTTCAAACATCAGGTGTTCGAAAAAATGAGCAAATCCGGTACGCTGTGGATCTTCATTTTTTGATCCTACATGATACATCACGGAAACTGCTACTATTGGTGTTGAGTTATCCTGATGGAGGATAACATGAAGCCCGTTATCAAGCGTGTACTCTACAAACTCAATTTGATCAGAGCCAGAGTACGCATTTGAGAAAAATAAAACGGAAAAGAGAACGAAAAATGATAACCTTCTCATTATTAATCCTTTCATTAATGATTACTTTTGTTAAATAAATTTGTTCATAATTTTTCAATATAATAATAGTAAAAAGATTGTAAAAGTTGGTGAATAAAAAATAACAATATTTGTAACTGATAAGTTTTAATTCAAATATTTTTGTTTTCTTTTCAATTAAGCTTTAACTCTTTACAAATGGTTTACAAAACTAAATAATCTTACTTTAAATTTAGAATTTTAGCAGAGGTTTTATTAGACCTGTTCATGCAGAACGTGATGAAAAATGGTTTTACCGAGTAAAAGGATTTAGCGTTATGGTCAACGTGAATATTGCGGGTATATTACAGGATTATCCCGATTTTAATTGAAAGGTTAAATTTCCCCGAAAAGCTGTAGAAAGTCCGTTTTGTGGTTTAACAAGTGAAGTGTATTTCCGGTAAAAATGTTATTCAACCGGATTATCAGAAATTTACTTTTTACATCAGGGAAGAGTGGACTCCCCCTGTTACATTCAGATCATACAGATTTCATCAAGTCGATAATATAGTTTCTCAAACCACCCAGGAAAAATTCCACAGCAATAACCATAACTATAAGTCCCATGATACGCATGAGCACTTTATTACCGTTATCACCCAGTGCTTTTATAATTTTTCTGGCACTCAACAGGAAAACTAAAGTAATAACCATGATGAAGATAATTGTACCAATAAGTACCAGCTTGTGAGTAATATCTTTGGCATCATTCATCAAAATCATCGAGACGGTAATGGCACCCGGTCCGCAAATCATTGGGATGGCAAGGGGTGTTATGGCAATATCACTTGCAAATTCGGTAACGGATTCATCGCTTGATTTAGTGCGAATTAAACGAGCCTGGAGCATATCGTAACCCGCCATAAAAAATACGACACCTCCCACAATTCTGAGTGAGTTAACAGAGATGGCGAAAAAATCGAAAATAAACCTGCCAAGAATCGCGAATAAAATCAAAGTGATAATTGCCGTAATTATTGCTTTTATTGCAACATGTTTAGCTTCCTTTGCCGGAAGTTTAGCTGTTAATCCCGTGTAAACGGGTAAAATACCCAATGGATTAACCATCGCGAAAATAGAAGTAAAGGCAAGTAATGCGAAATCTGTTAAACTATCCATCGAACCCGCCTAATTTAGTGATTATTTATTGCGGACTGAATAACATCAAACGCGATATCAGCATGATGTTTGGTCTGGGTTAGTCCGCTAAATACAATTCTGATAGTAAATTTCCCGTTTAACTTGGTGTGGGAAAGAAAAATTCTGCCATCCTGATTTATTTTATCCAACAATGATTCATTAATGCGGTCAAGTTCAGCTTCATCCAATTTATTTTCGCCGATGTACCTGAAACAAATAGTGCTAAAGTTTAGCGGTGCAAGTATTTCGATCCGGGACTCGGCTTTAAGTTTACTTAAAAAATATTCAGCCGTTTCGAGATGTCCCATGATAATGTTGGTTAAACCTTCTCTTCCGAAATAACGCATCACGTACCAGAACTTGAGCGAGCGGAACCTTCGCCCTAGTTGGATACCGTAATCCATGTAGTTAGTGGCAGTTTCATCGGCGGAAGTTTTCAGGTATTCCGGAACCAGGCTGAATGCACGCTTGAGTATATCAGGATTCTTGATAAAAAGCACACTTAGATCGATTGGTACAAACATCCATTTATGTGGATTTAGTACAATGGAATCTGCAAGTTCATGCCCGTTAAAAAGATTTTTCTTTTCAGGGAGCATGGAAGTAACTCCTGCATGGGCAGCATCGATGTGGAGCCAAACATTATATTTTTTCGCGATGGCTGCAATTTCCGGAACGGGATCGATCGCGGTTGAACCGGTTGTTCCAATCGTGGCGACAATACAAAGCGGTTTAATTCCGGAGTTAATGTCGGAAGAAAGTTTTTCTTCCAGAACTTCAGGGCGCATTGCAAAATTTTTGTCAACAGGAATTTTTTCGATCCCGTCAAGACCGGTACCCATGAGTAGAGCGGCTTTGTCGATAGAAGAGTGAGCCTGATCTGAAGCATAAATTTTTAAGCGGGGAAGTTTTCTTCCAAAAATTCCGTGTTCACGGATTCCAAGCCCCAGGTTTTCACGTGCAGCACTAAAGGCGTGCATAACGCTAACGGAAGCAGTATCGTAAATAAACCCTCGAAATAAGGAGTCTATCCTGACCAGCTTCCTGAACCATTCCAGAGTAACTTCTTCAAGTTCTGCCGATGCGGGACCAGATTTCCAGACCATAGCATTGTTATTGAACACCGCACTCAGTAACTCACCAATTATACCGGGACGACTGGAAGTGGAGTTAAAGTACGCCATAAAACCGGGGTGGTTCCAGTGTGTCATGCCGGGCGCGATAAGTTTTTTAGTATCTTCAAGAATAGCGCTAAAATCCTCGCCTCTTTCGGGCAGCTCGGCGGGGAGTAATTTTTTAATGTCACCCGGCTGTATATCGGGCAGCACCGGGTAATCCTCAATATTGTTTAGATATTCCGAGGCGAAATCAAGCGCTTTGCGGGCAAACTCGGTAAATTTTTCAGCGGACATATCGGGTGATTTAAACTCTTCTGTACGCATTAAAACTTCACCGTATTATTCAGCCAGTCGATTACAATTTCGGCTAATTTGATTCTTTTGTCACTGAAAGAATGACCGGTTTTAAGCACTTCATGTGCAAGATTATTGCAGCCTGCTTTACCAAGAGCAGCAACGAGGGGTTTGTGGTGCATGTCAACAGGAGCTGTTGTATCAAACTCTGCCCCTATAAGGAGCAAATTTTTGTCAATAAATTTTGGCGCGTGGATGGTTAAATCCCAGCTGTCGCGGTTTTTGAACATTTCTTCCCAAAGCTGTTTTCCGTTAGTACCATTTAACATAATAGTACCTTCATTCATCCTTTTAACTGCTTCGGCAATATATTCAACTTTCTGAGCGATAATTTTACCGCTGTAACCAAAATTATATCCGGCAGTAAACGCGATATTATTAACCCTGGGGTAAATAATTGAGTGCATCATTGCAGCGAATCCACCCATGCTGTGGCCGATAAAAACTATCTTAGCCGGGTCAATTCTCAATTTTTCAGCAACTTCATCTGTTGAAATATGATTAAGCACTGTTTCAATATCGTCAATGCTTCCACGCCAGGTAAAATCGCCGGAGCTTCCCCACGAGCCACGATAGTGAAAAACGAGAACATTAAATCCATTACGTCGGATAGAGTGGGCAAGATCAAAGTTAGTTTCGTTTCCGGGAAAGCCGTGGAGCAGCATTACCAGTGGTTTACGTTCTTCACCGGCTGCGTAGAATATGGTTCCAACAAGTTTTTTATTTTCATCTTTATATAAATAAGGACTCATGGAAGGGGGGAAATCCAGATTTATTTCCCTTGGGTCTTCTGTAACAGGATTGTAATTTTTCATATTATTTGCTGTCATTTGGAATAATTGCGTCAACTTCAATTTCGATAAGCAGGTCGGGCTCAATTAGCTGTGAAATTTCAACGAGCGTGCTCGCGGGGCGTATTTCTTTAAAAAACTCACCATGTGCCCTGCCAACATCTTCCCACATGGAGATTTCCACCACATACATTCGTGTACGGACAACATGCTTTATAGATGCCCCGGCTTTTTCGAGTGTATTTGCTATTTTTTTAAGGATAAACTTTGTTTGGAGGTAAGGGTTCCCTGGTGCAACAATTTTGTTATGTTCGTCAACGGCGGTTGTGCCGGAAATAAATATCTGGTTCCCAACCCTCACGGCTCTTGAATAACCAACCAGGTCTTCCCAGGTAGTGCCTGAATTAACTTTTAAGTTTTTTCCCATTCACCGTCTCTGCTTTATAAACAATATTTTAATTCTAATTGTAAGAATGTTTGAGGTAAAAGCAAAACAAAAATTGAAACTTTAATCTATTGTTTTTAATTCAAACCAAATTAATAATAAAAAAATATAGAGAAAAATATCATTTGAAAAGGAATAGATAATCCTGATACAAAAAACAGTTAAGATGCAAATTTTTAACCCGATATGAGAACAGAACGAAATAAATATATTTCCATTTTGTTCAAAACATGGTATATTAATTTGTACAAGGGCGAATAATTTTATTGGATACAGAAATGTTTGTAAACAGGGCGATAGTTTTATCTTTTATTGTAATTACTTCGTTATTCGGACAAGTAGATAGCTTTTATGTTCTCCCGGATGGAGAAGAAGGGGCTTTTCTCGTGAACGATTATTATTGCGGGGGGCAGCTATATTATACAACCGGGTGTGATGATAACCTCAATTTCGCAGTTGCATATTTTATACCGGGCACACCAGGGAATATATTTTTCGCAATTTATAATAAAACCGGGGATTTAATCATGAAAAACATAATCCCCACGGAGCCGGGCACTCTGATTGAAATTCCTCATATTGCTATAAACCCTGATGGAAAAGGAATTTTAACAACACTAAATCGCAAAGATTCGATAAGTACTGTAGCGGCATATCAATTCCAGACAAATGGTGCTTTTAATGAGGTCCCGATTGAGCTAAATCTTGATCTGGGGATTTCTACGCTCATGGGTGTTGATATCTCTGAAAATTCAACGGTAGCTGTTTCATGGTTGAAGGAAGCAGGGGCTTTTACAGCCGATACTCTTTTTACACAATTTTTTGACTATAATTTTCAACCCGTTGAGGGGAAAAAGGATACCACTGCAAATTTGAATTCTGACAAAATCATGCGAATTAAGCATGAATTCCGGAATGATAACTCATCCGCGCTCTTTATTATATATGGTGGAAAGAATGACGGCACACAGGTTTATCTGCCATCGAATTTCAGCTTTAAAAATTTTGATTCTTCGTTAGCGGTTAATACTTCATTACACAAGATATATTTTAGAAATGGCCGGTGGGGAGCAGATGTTACCGTAGGAGAGGAAGGGTGTATTTATGCCAGTGAAACCTATTATTACTATTATGGAATGGGGTATGGGGTTGTTTACATCTATAAATATAATCTTTCTGGAGAAAAAATTCAAGAATACACTTATTATACAGGGGATGCTGGTGAATGTGTTCTGGATTTTAATAATGGTTTTCTAATCATGCATTATAAAATGTATAATGAAAACAGAATCGCTGTGTATGATAATAATCTCAATTCTTTAGTGCAATACAAGATAGTTGGACCGGAGAGCAGTACCTCGAGAAGTTTTGGTGTTAAGGTTACTTCAAATGAGGAATTTTTGGTTGCCTGGAATGATCTTCGCTACAGTAATGATTCTTACAAGGCACAGCTAAAGGTTAGAACGGGTAAAGCCCCATCGCTATTTTGTAAAACATTTACACCGGACCCTGAATTCAGGAGGGAAAACTTAACGTTAATCACGACGACGAGTGGCAAGTACGGAAACATCACAACATTTTATGAGAATTTTGCCATTTTGCAATCAGGTTTTTTCACCATTACGCAAAATCCCTGGTATATACAGATAGCTCCCCCCGAAACTAAGGTTCATATTCACTTGAATGGCAGCGAAGATGTAAAATTAACGTATAGCGGTAACTATACTTATCTAAACTACAGTTGGTACGATAATTACAGGTTAAATCTCATTAATCACAAATCGCAAAATGGTTCTTCCTATTCCGCTTATGTGGAAAATTATGAATATTTCATCGGTGAATTTGTGGTAGTACCTGCTGGTGAAGAAGATTTTTTACTGATTTATCAAAAGAAAAATAGAACTCATGATACATATTCTCTAACAGCTATAAAATACGATGAAAGACTAAATGTACTGATCGATAGTCTCAAGATAGAGGCTTATCTGGATGAAACTACACATTTCTCATCTGATATAACAGTAGGGAGTGTAGATCATAAAAATTATATTTTCTGGAGCTACTGTGATTCCACAAAAAGTAATAGCACAGTTAAGATGCGAATATTTAACGAGTATTATATTGTAAATGATAATACAATTATAACGTTTAAACATCCGGAAAATAAATTTTTACATCCTAAAAAAGTATTTTTTGATAAAAATAACAAACCTATCGTTGCAGTGGTCGTTTCCGATAGTTATGATTCAGAAACAGGGAAACTCGAGTTCTGGAAAATTTTTAAAACCTATAACGCTAAATATTATTACGAGGTTATCGAGAATGTAATTGATGAGGTTTCACGGGTTAAGGATTGTGTAAAGCTGGAGGATGACCAGTATCTTCTTACTTATACAGATGCAGGCTCGGGTAGAGACAAAATGCGTATTTTAACGCCGGAAAGTGGTTTTGTTTGTCCGGAGTATTATTTCACGGATTTTGCAGAAACTTATACTACCGGTGTTTACAGCGTACATTATTTTATGAATAAGTTAGTTTTG
>Ga0070729_10003386_pt1 | contig 18626 bp, 16 predicted proteins | sample tdDd472_FD_66725 | JGI IMG/M metagenome (GOLD analysis project Ga0070729, IMG submission 66725) | Marine sediment microbial communities from the Atlantic coast under amendment with organic carbon and nitrate - tdDd47.2 | ecosystem: Environmental > Aquatic > Marine > Coastal > Sediment | place... | reverse complement strand
GATGGACCTCATCAACAACCGGCCAAGAAAGAAGTATGGATATCGGACAACGTGGGAAATCATTGAAGAACGAGGACTTGCAAAGGTGTTAAGTTTGGTTTGACAATTTGCCGGCGCGATAAAATGCCCAGATCGTTTCGTTACGCCACTTGCCCATACGGGAGAGATTGAACACCTGGCCGCCCACTTTGCAATACTCCTGTGGAGGCGACAGATTTTCCTTCGGCAAGAGTGTGTGCTGGTCCTGTCGCAAGGTCGGCCACATGGCTCGTTCGTATTTCCTGCGAGCTTTGGACTTGAATTTCAGACCAGGCAACGTGAGGTCATTCGGGTCTTTGGGGATGTGCTTGTAGTTCATGTCTTTTTTTGTTCGGCACTGTCACTCAGTGACTGTTTTATATCTGCAAGCCCGTCTGTCACTCATTGTCAGTCTTTTAAAAGCCTTTCGTAATAATTGTCCACCTGAAGAGCCAAATTTAACCTTTGCTCTTCAGCTTCCTCTCTTGTTTCCCAATCAGCATACAGCATCTGCGGGTTTTCTGTAGGGTCAGAGAAGTGGACAGAGTCAGTCAGCATGACAGCAAAGCCAAAGCAAGGGATTTTTTCATCACTGTAAGCGTCTGTTACCTCCATGAAGTCTTCTTTAACCTCTCCAATCATTTTGATGTGAGCAATTGGGACGAGTGCGCCGCAGAAATAGATTAGATGTTCAAATTCAGGATCATCGTTGAAGAAGCGGTTTTTGAATTTTTTCATGGTGACTCCTTTGTTGGGATAATAACATCCACACGAGACGCGAGCAATGATGAGGCGGGCGCCATAGGAAACACAGGCTTGTTCGAGAAGATCCTTCGTGCCAAGTGATGGGAAACGAATCAGCTTGTAATTCTTGGAAATTTCATTCATTTTTTTTGACTACGTATTTACGGACGTTCAGATGTTTGCTATGGGGTTCTGATTATAGTTTTTGAATAGGGGATACCTCAAATTGAACCTTATGACTTCTGGGTTAAAAGCTGTAACCCCCTCAAAAAAGAATGAGTTTTAATTTGCGGTATTGTATTGAAAGTTTTTTGACTCATGTTGTTCTTGGGGGAAGTCTGTGAGAATCGTAGGGGCGTCCATACTTGTCTGTGCTTGTTTGCTTAGCTGGTTTTCCCTGGCTTTTGGGCAGTCGCAAGACCTGGCGGCTGGGCCGCAGGCTGCAGTTGATTGCTCGGCAGTAGGGATTGATTTTATTGACGACCCGAACATGAGCCGTGAAGAGCGACTGGAGGCGATGGATCGTGCCCTGCAAAAATCTCTTGGTCTGTATGACCTGTGCCAGGAAATCATGTCCAGCGAAGGTGCTGCCAATTCTGCTTCAGGTGCGGGGTCCGGCGGGATGGCCGGAGCTAGTTCTGCTAATGGGGCAGGAGAGAAAGGTGAATCCAGCGCATCAGGCACGCAGGGCAAGGGCAGCGCGGGCAGCAGCGAGGACGGTTTAGCAGGTGAAACTGCGGAAGAAGCCTCTGTGGCATCCGTGGCCACCTCTGACATCCAGGGAGCTGGAGACTCAAAGAACAGTTCCGGTTCAGTCAACAAGCATGGGAATCCTGCGCAAGGAGATGGCGTTGAAGCCTATAGACAAAATGGACAGCTAACAGCTCGCAAGACAGGTGACAAAGCTCAATCTGAGGGTGGACAGGGCTACCCCCAGAAGAGTTCAAGCGGAAACAACGGAGTCATTCCAGAAGACGTACAAGAGGCCGACAACGACAGCGTTCTTGAAGCGCAGATTCGTGAGGCCGCACTGAGAGAAAAAGACCCGGAGGTTCGGGCCCGTCTATGGAATGAATATCGCAGATATAAAGGGTTACCTCAGAAAGAATCTGTCTCAGTTCGGAGCAAGGAGTAGCGCATGAAATCGCTCAGTAAATATACAACTAATTTGATGATCTTATGGCTGTGTTCGTTCATGGCTTTAGGGGGGTGTAAAACCCTCGGCATTAATTCTCCTCATCCTATTGGTCCTCCTACGTCTTCGGAAATGATAGAGGATGATGAGCAATTGACGGCCGAAGTCGAGAGCTTTAATGCGTCCCGGTTGGACGTAATTGTACTGGTGTTCGATCCGAATCTTCCTGACGCTGACGACTGCAAGAAAGAGAAAGAAGATGAGGTCTGGCCCGAAGTGCGTCGCGCTGAGGCCAATCGATTCGCCTACAAGATGAAGCAGGCCCTTGAGCAGACCAGTTCATTTGGGGCCGTACGCGTGACGCCTGACGCCACAGCTACCGGTGAGATATATGTCATAGGCAAGATCATCGAATCCAACGGTATGAATGTTGAAATTGAGATCTCAGTCACGGATATTTCTGGTCATACCTGGTTTACAAAGAAAATTGATCATGAGGTGGACGAGAACTATTTCGACGCAGAGGCGAACAAAGGCAATGATCCGTATGAACCCGTGTTTACAGCGGCGGCTCAATATATTGTCGAAGAGCTTCAAGATCAAGACTTTAAGCGTGTTGAGAATCTTAAACGTCTGTCAAAACTCCGTTTTGGTGCCAATTTTTCCGAAGCCCATTTCTCCGAGTATATTGGTGAAGAGGACGGCAAGTTTCACATCACTGCCTATCCAGATTCTGAGGATGCCATGATGAACCGCATCGAGGCCATTCGGTATCGTGATCAGATGTTCGTGGACGGCCTGCAGGACAACTATCGTGCTTTCAGTGATAAGATGGATGAACCCTATACCGTCTGGCAGGAATCGGCTCTCAATGAGCAGGTGGCTCTGGCCGAGGTGCGTCGAAAATCTTTTGGTAAGGCCGTTGGCGGTATACTTCTGGTCGCTTTGGGTGTGGGGCTTGCCGTTGCGTCTCGTAATGGTAACGTTGCAACCCGTACGACAGGAGCCCTCGTTGGGGCGACCGTGGGGGTTGTGGGGGCAGCCAAACTCATGGAAGCAGCTGATACCTCCGAAGAAGCGGAATTCCATAAGGAGTCATTGAACGAGCTTGGAGAGTCTCTGGATATTGAACTCGGTCCACAGGTGGTAGAGTTCCAAAACCAGACAAAGGAAATTACTGGCTCAGCCAAAGAGCAATTCGGCCAGTGGCGACAGTTCTTGCAGCGTATCTACGAACAAGAAAAGACACCTGACGTGCAACTTTAGGTGGTTAGGTTGACTCCGCTATGCTTGAAGACAAACTGAAGGACTCTAGACAGTCGAACAACTCGGTCCTCATCCTTTGGGCCGCCATTGCAATCATCTTCGCCCTTGGCGGACTGTTGGCCGCTAGGTTGATATTTTATCCTGTTAGTTCCGAAGGACAGGCACACGGTGCTGATGTGCCACGTTTGGAGGTTCAGGAGATTGCTTCCAATGATGATGGCGTTGAGAAAACACCAACGCCATCGGTCCAGATCCAATATGATCAGCCAGAAAAAGGCAGGCCACAAACCTCGGAAGAAGAGCGTATTGCGTTTAAGGCTATGCTCTCTGAGTATGATTCGAGCATCAAGAATCTTGTCGAAGCGCCCGAATTTGCAGTTTGGGACACGTTCTCGCATGCACGATTCTTCAAGATGAAGGGTCAAATAATGACTGACGTTGGCGCTGGTGATTACGCTCGCGCTCGTGAAGAGTTGGCAGAACTTATCCAGCAAGCGACGAAAGTGATTGGCAAGCGGGACGCCGTTGTGGCGGAGAGTGTTGAACAGACCAAGAGTGCCCTGCAGGAAAATGCGCCGCAAAAGGCTCTCGCACATTTCTCACGGGCGAAGGAACTCGCGCCTCATTCGCCCGAAGTATTGGCATTAGAACCCCGGGTGGCAATCCTACCGCAGGTAGTAGAATTGCTTGAGCAGGCACATCTGGCGCAGGTCCAGGGTGACATGAAAGGCGAGTTGGCGGCTTTGAAAGAAATAGCGAAGGTCGATCCAACCCGCAGTGAAGTCAAGGACAGGGTCACCACGATTCAGAACACGTTTTTTCAGCAAGAACTAGCGTTACATCTGCAAAAGACTATGACAGCCATTGAGGCCCGTCGCCCAGATGTGGCCCAGAAAAGTCTGAACAAGGCTCATAAGATGGTTCCCAAACGTGATGAGGTCGCTCTTCTCCAGCGTGAGATCGACATACTTGCAAATGAGCTTCAATATAATGCATTGGTCATGCATGCGAGGGAATGTGAAGCCAAGGATGATTGGGCCGGAGTTTTGTCCTGTTACAGTGATGCAGCGAAAATCAATAGTTCTTCAGTCGAGGTCGCTAGCGGTATCAAACGGGCACAGACCGTTTTGGGAATTCGTGCTGCCATCAATGAAAAGTTGGGAAAGCCATACAGACTGTCCTCCAAGGTTGGCGAAAAGCAGGCCCTAGAGCTTCTGCAAAATGCCAGCGGGATCTTTGAAATTAGCCCGTCCGTGGGGATGCTGGCGCACAAGTTGGAAGCGCTCCTGAAAGTGTATACTACGCCCGTGATGGTTCGCATTACCTCAGACGGCAAGACTTTTGTGCAAGTTAAAAGCGTGGGTAAAGTCGGCAAGGTCACTGAGAAAACCATTCGAATTCGTCCAGGGCGGTATACCTTTGAAGGAAAACGCGAAGGGTTTGTGTCAAAGGCGACAACCGTTGAGATTCCACCTTCCGGCAAAACGATAGTGGTTAATGTGGTCTGTGAGAATGCCATCTGACGGGCGGGCTAGACGACATAGTTAGGCCTGGGAATCGATAAATATTCAGGTGAAACAAGGTTGATGCATCATTATTTCTAGTGGCTGCAAGTGCGGTTCTTTATGTCAGACTCCTTCGATCGTGAGCCTGAGCTAAGTTGTAGTCTGCGACCAGAGGGAGAAGAACAAAGATGGCGATGAAAAAGGACCAGTTTCGAGAAGCGTTGCGCGCCGGAGGAAGTCAGAGTGGCAAGAGCCAAGAGCCGGAATTGAACAATCGGCTGACGCAGAAGTTGCAGCAGGAGAAGGTGGAGCAGCGCAGATTGCTTTTGGTGATCGGCTTGGTAGCGGGATTGTTTCTTTCGGTGGTGTCTGCTCTCGCCTATACAGCTGAGGGAGTGGTTGTTCTTGTGGAACCACAAGAAGCCGCGGAATATGCTTCCGTAAGTATTGATGGATTCGGTTTCTTTTTTGGTAATTATGCTCTCTCTTTCAGTTCGGCCCCCGCAGTCATCGTCTCTTCTCCCGGTTTCAAAACGACCAGATCCGAGTTTCCTGGCGGCGAGGAAGAAAGTCTGCTTGTCACCCTCGAACAAAGCCCCGCGAAATTGTCGTTGAAGCTGGAGCCTGGGTATGAAGACGCCAGGTGGATGTTGAACGGAATGCTGGTGGGGATGGGGACTACTCTCGAAAAGGAGGTGCCTGCCGGCGATTATGAGCTTAAGGTGGCAAGCCTTTCCTTCATGCCGACGCAGCGTAGTTTTTCTGTTGAAAGAGGGCAAGATTTTCAAGATGTTCTGGTCGTTGATCCGGTAAAAGGGCTTCTCGATTTGTCATCCACGCCTTCAGGAGCGACCATTTATCTCAACGGCGAGGATATCGGCATTACCCCCCAAAGCGTGGAGGTTTTTGGCGGAAAGCACGAGGTCAAGATTAACCTAGCAGAGCACTCACCTGTTATTGAAACGATAGCCATCACCTCCGTTAAGACTATAGCCAAGCGCGAGTACAATCTCTCTCTGCAACCAGGCGAGCTGATAGTCAACGTCTCTCCCAAAGGGGGCGTTCTTCTCGTCAACGGACTTAAAGTAACACCAGCTATAGTCAAATCCGTGTCCCCACGTAAAAAAGTACTTATTTCTTATAACGTACCGGGGTTCAGCAAGAAGACCGAGTCAGTGACACTTTCACCTGGCGAAAAACGTTCCATAACTATGGACCTCAAGGCTGAGAAGGGTGTTGTGGAAATTACATCGACTCCCGCGGCTAGGGTAGTGGTGAACGGGACAGCTTTGGGACAGGTGCCGCTCAAGATATCCATGCCAACCGTTGAGCAGACAATTGTTCTGCGGGCCAAGGGATATCAAACAGTCACAAGCAAGTTGACTCCCAAGAAGGGAGTGACGACTCGAGTTAACGTCAAACTTGTATCAAATAAGCAGGTGGCCATGGCTAAGGCCGCGAATGCTGCTAAGAGTGGGGGCAAGGGAAGTGCTGTCGGCATGGATATGGCTCTTTTTAAACCCGCTGGGGATGTTTGTATTCTGGGGGCACCCCGCCACGAGCAGGGGCAACGTGCGAATGAGTTTCAGCGCAAGGTCAAGCTGGTGCGCCCGTTCCTAGCTGGTAGATATGAGGTCACCAACGAGCAGTTTTTCCGGTTCAAAGGTGGCGCACGGGGGCCCCGAAACCAGCCGGTGGTGAATGTGACCTGGATAGAAGCTGCGTCTTTCTGTAATTGGTTGAGTGTGCAGGAAAAATTGCCGCAGTTTTATTTAATTCAAGGGAGACAACTGCGCGGGATGAATAAGAAATCGAACGGCTATCGGCTACTTACGGAAGCGGAATGGGAGTGGCTTGCCCGGAAAGCTGGACGTAGGCAACAGACGGTTTTCCCATGGGGTGAGTCGGACGTGATACCAGAGAGGGCGGGCAATATCGCTGACGAATCTGCTCAGGGGAAAACTCGATTCTTCGTGCCGGGGTATAATGATAACCATGCAGGTCTTGCTGTTGCGGGTTCCTTTAAGCCGAATGAATCAGGGCTATATGATTTGACTGGTAACGTCTCAGAATGGGTGAATGATTTCTACACCTGGCAGGTGCCCAAAGCTGGCCAGCTTCTTATCGATCCTCTTGGTCCAACAGCAGGGGAGAGGCACGTTTGCAAAGGCTCCAGTTGGCGATCCGGTACGCGTTCGCCACTTCGGGCCGCTTATCGAGCCCCCTCTTCTGAAGGGAAGGATGATCTTGGATTTAGAGTCGCTAGGTACGTGTACACTGACGAATAATGGAGGCATCGATATGAGATTCAAAACCCAAAAAATGTTCCTTGTCGTGAGCGTTGTCATCCTCGTAACGTTGATTGCTCTTGGCATTGCCACAGCACGATCCAATCAGGCGTCTTTCAGCCTTACCTCCCCGGCTTCGTTTCCGGTAGACATCTAGGAGGCCCGGATGGGCACTATGATCAAGAATCTTATGGCGCTGGTCGTCTCTGTCATTGTAGTTCACGTCAGCTATCTGGGCTACATACGGCCGCAGGCAAGTAAGCTGATCGATGCCGCGCGTGCGGCTGGTCAGGCTCCTCCCCGGGACTTCTCTATTATTTTGCGTGATTATGAGCAGGAGGTGTGCATCATCCTGCTTCTGTGGGGTGCGTTTCTCATTGTTTCAAAATGCGTTGATGTCCTCCGGGAGGAACGTTATCTGTTTAGTCTTGATCTTTACAAAGAGGCCGAAGAGTACGCTATTGAGAAAGCTAGAGAAAGCGGAAGTGGCGACGTCAGTCAAAAGGATATTCTCATAGGTCTCGACAGCCTTCCCAGTAGCCTTCGTGATACGGCCTTACTCAGCGTGTTGCGCGCAGGGCTTCGCCGCTATTTGATTACTGGTAACGTGCAAAATGCTGCAGATGCCATTGAATCAGGTGTTGAGGCAGTAGGCTCACGTATGGACGCGGAAAACTCGATGATTCGCTACATTATCTGGGCCATTCCAAGTATCGGTTTCCTTGGCACCGTCCGGGGTATCGGTGAGGCCCTTTCGCAGGCCAATCAGGCACTTTCAGGAGATATTGGAGGTATGACCGGTAGCCTTGGCGTGGCCTTCAACTCCACATTTGTGGCTTTGGTTATCTCTATCGTGCTCATGTTTATGTTGCACCAGCTCCAGCGAGTGCAGGACGGGCTACTCGTGGACACCCAAAGCTACTGCGAAGAAAAGCTCCTGAACCGGATTAGTCGGGTCGATGAAGCGGCGTAGAAACAGAGATATTGTAGGTTCAAGCCTGGCGTTTCTTGATGTCCTTGCCTGTGGGTTGGGAGCTGTGGTGCTATTGCTGACACTTGCTCAGGAGCAGGTGTTTGGACTCAATGGCGAAGAACAACGGTTGACCACGGAGTTAGCCGAGTTGCAGAGTCGTAACTCTGAAGTCGAGAAGGAAATTGCCAGGATCACCAATGCCAGCCAAGCGGTCAGCGATGAAATTAAAAATACCTCCGAGGCCTTGGCTGTAGTAAAGGATAAAGCTGCCCGCCAATCGGACGTGGCCGATACAGAGCGTAAAAATAAGGCCTCCCTCATCGAAGGCATTAAGAAGATCAAGCTGAATAATTCAGAGGACGTGATCGAGACGCCTGATCAGTCTGGCGAGGAAAATTACCTAATCGGCCTGAAGGTTGAAGGCCAGCGCATTGCAATTCTCTTGGATTCCAGTGCTTCCATGACCGACGAAAGGCTTATTGACATCATCCGGCGTAAGAATTCGTCTGATGAAAAAAAGAAGAAAGGCCCCAAATGGCAACGGACGATGCGTACGCTCCGCTGGCTGTTGGCCAGGCTTCCGCAAGCTTCAATGGTGACTGTCGTTGCCTATAACGAAACTGCCAAAAACCTCGGTAAGCGGCCATGGACCAGTTCTGTTGATGAGAAGGGGCTGACTACCATCCTGTCTAATGCCAATGAGCTCGTACCCAGTGGCCCCACCAATCTGTCCTGTGCACTCAAGGCCGCTAAAGAGCTCAATCCGTCTGATCTGTATGTCATCACCGACGGGCTGCCCACCAAGGGGGATTCCGGCTGGGGGCGTCTTAACGTGTTCTCAGGGTGCAGTTCCATCTTGGGGAACTCAAGTAAAATATCAGGGGAGTGCCGGGCTCGGGTGTTCGAGGAAAGTGTGAAAAAAAGCGGATTGTCGTTCACTCGCAAGGTGAACGTGATTTTGCTTCCAATTGAGGGTGATCCTCATGCCCCTAGGTGTTACTGGGAGTGGACGGCATTGACCGGCGGGTTGTTCATCGCGCCTGCCCAGGACTGGCCATGAGAAGAAAGAAGCGCGAACTAGATATTTTTAGCCTGTCGTTTCTGGACGTGTTTGCGTGTGCCTTGGGGGCTTCCATTCTGTTGGTATTGGTTTCTAACTTCAACAAGAGCAACGCTGTCATTTCGGCGACAGAGGGGGTTGAGGATAAGTTTGAACTGATTCTCTCCGAGGAGAAGAAGCTTCAAGGCCTTGAGCAACTCCTCGCCGAAAAGAAGCAGGGTCTTTCGGATAGCAGGTTGCTCCTGCGGCGTTTGAAGCAGTTTCTTGCCGACCAGAAAATGGGGCTTGGGGCGACTAACCAGGAACTTGATAAACTCCAAGAAGAGAATGTAGGTCTTGCTTTGGTGCAGTCGTCACTGAAGAAGGCTGCAGCCATCAAGCCGAGTTCTGCCACTGTGCGCGACAAGGATGAAGTGGGCGGTATTCCGGTGGATAGCGAGTACATCATATTCATAATTGATACGTCGGGCAGTATGATGGCTATATGGCCTCGGGTGCTTCGAGAGATGGAGCATATCCTGGCGATTCACCCAAAGGTGAAAGGCTTCCAGGTGCTCAACGACAACGGGATTCATGCCCTTGTCGGATATAAAGGGAAGTGGATTCCGGACTCCAAGTCTCGGCGCAAGGCTCTTCTGAGACGGTTGAACGATTGGAGACGCGCTTCTAACAGCAGTCCGGTTGAGGGGCTTGAGAAGGCGTTGCGGCAATATGCACACAAGGCAACATCCCTTTCGATCTACATCATCGGAGATGACTATTCTGGAGCTTCGTTCGATCAGGTCTTGGGCGCCATCAACCGGTTGAACAGATCTGGGAGCAGTGGAAAACGTTATGCTAAGATCCACGCTGTTGGTTTTTTGTCGGAAAATACCACGGGGCGGTTTCCTGTTCTCATGACAGAAGTGACAAGACAAAATGGTGGTACGTTCATAGCGTTGCCGCGATGATATTTAGGGTTCACCCAAGCAACTCCAAGCCCTAGAAGGATTAAGGACGGACGGCACCCTTTTACAATAAGTTGAGAGGTCGACATAGAAAGCGGGGGGCTTTGGCTTACCTTTTTCTATGAACTCTTAGTAATTTGGCCAAGTATTTTTTCTACCTCGTCCGCATCTACGCGTTTAAATTTTTGATAGAACTCTTCTTGCTCACGGCAAAACAACCGTTCGCTTTTTACCGTGCGATAGAGAATCATCTCCTGGTCGTCTTGAGCGTTGGTGGCGTTAGTCACGTTGTCCAAAGCAAAATAGAGATTGTCGTTCTTTTTGTTGCGAAAAAGAGCCATTTTAGACCTCCATGTAATGCTTGCTAGGCCGTCTTCTGGAGGAGCAAGCAGTGTTGTCGCGAGCATTTGTAGCGCATTGATTGAACTATGGGCAAGTGGCTTCATGATGTTCTATATAGCCCTACACAATATAGCCTGATTGGAGTATTAAGAGTTGCAACTGATTAATATTAACTAATTATATTCCTTGGAGACTCCATGCGTGATGGTGGTTTGAAATTCAAAGGGCATCTTTGCTTTCAGTCTGAATGGGCTGGGTTCGACGAGATTCGTCTGATTAATGTCATTATTGGTCGGAATAATTGTGGGAAATCATGTTTACTTGATCTTATTGAATTGGTGGCAACAGAGAAGGATATGAAACCCACTTCTATACAATACGCATACTCAGCAAAATTAGATGAGCAGGCAATGAGGCAGGCCTTTCATGAGAGTTCTTCTGCGGGAAAATTAGGTGGCAACCATTGGGAAAGGCATGGGGCGCAGCTTGTAGGTGTGCCTATATATTGGGAAAGGACCTCAAATGATCAGTGCTTAAATTTTGAGGGTGACATCTTCGATGGTTGATTGTCAGCGGGCTCGAATAGGGAGCGGGAAAAGCGAGTAAAAGCTAAGCTGGCAATCAAAAAGCATATCCTTTCCGGTAGAATTGTAAAGAAGATTTCGGCAGAGAGAGACATTGTTCCAGAACCGGTAGATAGCTCTATGGAGCTTTCATCAGAAGGTTCTGGAGCTACGAATATTGTCCAACGATTTATTAACAGTTCCGACTTGCCACGAGAGATTATTCAAGAAAAGCTATTGAATGGTCTGAATGAGATACTTGGAAAGGATGCCCATTTCACAGAGATTCAAATTCAAATCCATAGTGACGAAAAGTGGGAAGTGTTTTTAGGAGAGCAGAGGAAGGGACTGATACCCCTGACTGACTCCGGAAGCGGACTCAAAACAATTATCCTTTGCCTTCTCAATCTGTACGCCATCCCTCATCTTGAGAAGAAATCAGCCTCTGAATATGTTTATCTATTCGAAGAATTGGAGAACAATCTCCATCCTTCCCTCCAGAGGCGTTTGCTGAAATTCATTGAAAAGTTTGCCTTTTCCATGGGGTGTACCTTCTTTCTGACAACGCATTCCAGTGTTGCCCTTGATGCATATGCAAACTCTGACAGTGCTCAGATCATCAGGGTAATCCATGACGGCAAAGAAGCTCGGACTACCACCGTCGGAAAGTATTTCGACAAGCTCGACGTTGTGAGGGATTTGGGAGCCAAAGCTTCCGACCTCCTTCAGGCTAATGGCATTGTCTGGGTTGAAGGGCCATCTGATCGTATCTATTTTAACTGTTGGGTGGAGCTTCTGGCTGGCGGGAGGTTGCAGGAAGGACGCGATTATCAATGTGCCTTTTATGGTGGTTCTCTTTTGGCTCGGTACGAGGCTCTTGCCCCAGGAGAGGAAGCTCCAGAAAGTACCAACATGCTGGCCGTGAATTCCAATGCCATCTTGATTTGTGACGGAGATCGTACAGCCGAAAGCGGGGAGGGCTCAAGGATTAAGCGGAGGGCGAGCATTTTGAAAACTCAGATGGGGAAACAGCCTTCCAGCTATACCTGGATAACTGAGGCCAAAGAGATTGAGAGCTACGTTCCCACGGAGATATTGTGTCAGCAGTGGAACAAAAAGACTTTGAAGCCTATAGGCCAATACGAACCCTTCTGGCATAAGCCCACTAAGAAGAACCCGAGCAAAGGATACTTCGAAAAGTACTCACTAACCAAGACAGTAGACAAGGTCAGTTTGGCTCTGGATACCACTCCAAAAATGACCGTGCAGAATATGGGCGAGATGTTTGAATGGGGCCGGGAGATGAAGGCCATTGTTGATAAGATTGAGGAATGGAACAGGTAATAATTTATGGATGGCTCAAAGTCACCAGAGGAGAATAATATCACATGAAAATGCACACGTGTGAATGTGGGCGTGTATGGGAACTTCGGTCTATGAATGTTCCTATGCGGGACAAGGATAGTGAAAATTGCGTTTGTGGTCGTGAAATTATTCGTTGGAACGGTGGTGTCATTTGGATGGTCAAATTGATATCCGAACCAGACAAAGAAGAACAAAAGGAAGGGTAGATGCTAATATTCAAATTTGATGACATTGGTTTGAAGGTTCGGGACTGGAGAGCCTCCACCTGCTAAGGTCCAGTTGTTTTTGTGCGAACGATGAAAAGAAGGCAAGGCGGCTGGCGTCTATTTCTTATTGGATTGCGTCTGGCAGGCAAGACGGGCGAAACCTCGGGTTGCTGCTTTAGGGTGTCAATGGCTGGGGGGGATTCGGTCTCGGGATATGGCTCCCCCCGACTTCCTTTTCAGGCTTTCGCGCAGCCGCTATGGACAAGCGAGTTTTGTTTGTGGAGCAGTTTCTAACCCACGAAAAAGAGTCCGTGAGGAAATGGGCAAAGCAGATTTTGGAAGATTTGAACGTTGACATTGAAAGGGCCCGGAAAAGGGAAGAAGCAAAGGACAAAGATCGATATGAGAGCTTTGAATAGATTTGGGTACAGGCAAGAGTGTAATGCCGCCGTATGATGGCGCTTAAAGGATCATTGAACACGGTTAAAAGCTGGGCTGGTTTATGCGCGATATGATTTTGGATATTATGATTAGGGGCTGATAGGACTTTCGTGACTTTTAGTGCGAATAGTTTGCCTTGATTCCAGTACTTTTTACTCTATGTATCCATTCTTTACGAAGTAGGTGATGACGATCGTTGCTTTCAGTGAATTGTTGACTTTTGTGAACCTCAAGGCGGGGGATATTTTTAGCACGATAAACAGTCGTGACGTGGCGATTGCCTTGTGGGTGGGAATACTGTTTTTGTTTTGTTTGGCCTCTGAAAAGATGCGGGGGCACTTGCAGGCGCTCGTTCAGTGTGCTTTCCAATTCAAATTGGTCTTTATTTATCTTTGGGTGGCAGCGTACACCGCCGTTTGTCTGGTGGTGCTGGATCACTATGGGATGTTCACTGCCTATCAGGTCAAGCCTGCAGTGTTATGGATGTTCACTGTTGCCTTCACGCCGATGTTCAAGTTGAAACGCTTTCAGGAAGACCTCGTTGCGAACCTAGTGTTGTTGGTCAAGTCCGGCCTGACCTATCTTGCCGTCATTTCGTTTTACATCGGGCTGCATCCATTCAATTTGTGGATTGAGTTTCTGATTGGGTTTCCGCTCATTTTCCTTTTGGGAGCGATGCGAGCCGTGGCTGAAGCGCAGGAAGTTCCCCATGTCGTTCTGGTTGTTGATTTTATTTTTCTGTTGATTTTTGCTGTTGTTTCGGTCTGGACCGGCTTGGATGTGTATTCGTATCCAGAGCACTACAGCCTCGGCACAATGGCGCTGGATTTTTGGGTCCCGGTTTTGTTGACCTTTATGTACGTGCCGTTTGCCGTCCTGTTCACCGTTGTTTGTACGTATGAGATCCTGTTCATTCGACTGAACTTTAATATAGCCAGTAAAGGGGTAGCCTTGTACGCCAAGCTGGCCGCGTTGGTGGTGTTTAACCTGAATATCAAGCTTGCGAATCGGTGGTTCAGAATGCTGGGGGTGCGCGATCGACAAAGTTTTTCCGACATCAATAGCAGCCTAGTGGAAATGATAAAGATTTGGTGGGCGGAAAGGACGCAGGGGCCGGTGCCTGTGAGTGAAGGATGGGTGCCGGACGAGGCTGGAGCTTTCCTTGAGGAGTTTGACCTTAAGTCGGGAGATTACAACTGGGTTGCGGAGAATGTTTTTGCTGCCGAAGCAGTCACGACGCTTGATGATTTGAACAGCCTCTGCAATGTGACTTACAGGACCCGGGGAGCTAGCGGGTGTGTGAAAAGGGTCGCGCTCAGCCTGTCCTCTGTCAATATCAGCAATCCCCCTGAACTATCTAAAACCAAGAGGGACTTGATTCAGTATTTTTCGTCCCTGTCTCAGTACCTGTGGGCCAAGGCCTTGGGCGAAGCAATGTCGGACGAGCTTATTGATTCCATCCTCCTCTGTGAATCGGCATCCGTGGAAGGCGATGAGTATCGTGTGGGTCTCGATTATGAGACCTCAGATCATCGTTACGAGATCAAGCTCATGATTACCAAAGACAATTGGTCCGATTATTAGGAGATGTTCAGGGGAGGGGAATTCTGAAAAAGGTGAGTTGTCAGCGCTTGCCTTTCGGTGGTAGCTAACCATTAATCATATATTATAAACCTAGACCTATTCAGCTCAAAGAAAGACTATGCGCGATAAATTTATTGGATATTATCCATGGACTGAGGATGAGTTTTCGGACCTCTGGGATAAAGCGATTTTCGTGTTCGATACGAATACGTTGTTGAATATCTATCGGTACACGGAAGATACATGTGAAAGATTTCTTGAGACACTTGATGCTGCCATCGATAGGATATGGATTCCGTATCAGGTTGGGATTGAGTTTCACAGAAATCGCAGGACTTGTATTGCCAACCAGCTTAGGGCTTATGATAAGCTGACAGCTCGTCTTAAGCAGTTTTCAAAGGATTTTGATGCCGCGTTGGGGGAGTATAAAAATCATAGGCTAATCAGTCGGGAGAGGTTGAACGATGAGCTTTCTAAGGCCATCACCCCCGTTATTGAGTCTCTGAAGAAATCAAAGTCTGATCACCCCGACTATTTGGGAGATGAAGATTCGGTCCTCGACAGGCTCACGACGATTTTTAGTGGCAAGGTCGAGGACCGTTTTTCTGAAGACGAACTCAAAAAAATATACGCAGAAGGGAAAAAAAGATACGCAGCCAAAACGCCCCCAGGTTTCAAGGATAAAGATAAGGCTGAACCTGCCCGTTACGGTGATCTCGTCATATGGAAGGCTATGCTCGAAAAAGGGATGAAGGAAAAGAAGCCTGTGATATTCGTGACCAGCGATACCAAAGATGATTGGTGGCTGAAAGAGCATGGGAAACGTGTTGGCCCCCTTCCTGAATTACTGCAAGAATTTTTCGATGCAACTGGGGAACGGTGCTACATTTATACCCCCATGCCTTTTATCGAAAGAGCAAGAGCTCATTTTGACCTTGAGGCAGCCGGAGATGATGTTTTGAATGAAATCAAGAGCGTTAGGGAAGAAACTGCGTTGCCAAAGTATTTGACTAAGGGTGACAGCGTCGCTTCTTTTACCAAAAAATTGTCAGATTTCTATCACATACCATGTGCCACATCTAGCTCTACAGGAGGCCTCGGTAGGGCAATTAATGTTGATCAAATTCAGCCTTCAAGTAGTCTTTGGAATACATATCTGTCCTCATTAAACTCCTTGAAGAGCATGATGAATGGTGCGGGAGAGTATATTTTCGAGGACTCGGAAATGGGGCAGCTTAGTAGAGCAAGAGCTGAGTTGCGCAAAAAGTTAGAATACTACCTTGAAGATATTATGGACAGAATTGAAAGGCTGGATGAAGAAATTGAGCAAATTAATAAGGGTGAAATGTGCCCTCCTGAAGATATATATGAGATGCTTCATGATGCTGATATTCGTAGAGAGGAGTTGACAGATGAATTTGAGAAAGTTCGTAATACTCTAAGAAGTGTTGATGAAATAGATGAGTGCTGATTGCTAAATGAGGATGCAGGATGTGAACGATGGTACAATATATGGTACAACTCTCCTTTGTGATTGTGTGTATTTATTAGATATCATTTAGTTTTTTCTTTTCTGTTCGAATCCCTCCCTCTCCGCCAGCAAGAAATACAGTTGCTTCAGGTGCTTAGGCTACTGAGGTGACTGTTTTTTTACTGTTAGCAATCTGCCAATTTACAAAAAAGTAGACATTTTTCATACAGTTTGATCACACCTGTCTCCAGGGCTAATTGTTTAAAATGATTAATTATGAATGGGGTCGAAGTCCCTCTCTCGTTCGGTTGCATCTTGTTCAAATATATACGCTCCTGACAAAAGGGGACGTCATGGATGACAAGAGTGCTGCGTAATTAACACCAAATCGTATTTTATCGCCCACATGCAACGGAGTTCGAGTCGTGTCGAGTATTATATGATCACTGCTTGATCCCAAGATGTCTACATCGAGTATTGGCATGAGGCCTCCCACGTGGACATCCTGTTTCCCCAAAGCGATGATAGATCTGAGCATTTTTCCTTTGTTTTCAAATATGGGAGTATTGCCAAAGGCGTCTTGCCCAGTTTGTCCTTCTGGAAGAGACGGTTTGATTTTGGATTCTATCACTTCAGCAACGAGAGTAATCGCGTCAAGATGAAGCCCTTCGATGTGTCTTCTCGAAAGGGTTTCTCTTCCTAGGAGGATAACTTCCCCTAGTCGTATGTTGTTGATCCTGCCGACGTTGTCATTCTCTTGGAGCCAATCAAAGTTTGCAGAGTTTCCTCCGGATATCAGATGAAGCGTTATGCCGTAGCTCCTTTCATATATGCCTGCCAGACGAGAGAGTTTATCCATGTTGTATCTGGTTGGCCTGACCCCACTCAAGCAAGCGAGGTTTGTTCCTAGACCAACTATTCGAACGCCCTTCATTTTCAACACTTTTTCAAACGTTGTGCCGAGCTCTTGAATGGGGATTCCCTCACGAAGATCTCCCATCTCTACCATGAGAACGATGTCATGAACTTTCTTCTGCTCGATTGCTGATTTGGATAGAGCCGCAATGATGGATAGTTCGGTGTTAAAGCTCACGTCTGTGTATGAGACGACCTCGTGGGCATCGTTGATAGAAGGGGTTCTTATCAAGGTGAAGTGCGCTTGCATGTTGGCTTCTTTCATGCGGATGATGTTCTCAATCCTTGAGTCTCCCAAAGAAATGATACCTGCTGAAACTAAGCAGTTGGCAATTCTTGGTTCCCCGAGGAAGCTCTTGGTTACACCTGTAATCCCAATGCCTCTGGTCCCAAACTGAGTGACCAGATTTTTGGCGTTGCTTCGGAGTTTTGATAGATCAATTTCAAGGTACGGTGTTTTCATCAAGCCAACTTGGCTTGGAGCTGGGGGAAGGTTGTCAGCAACTGTGTTATGAGCGAATCGCAACCGTACTTGAGGACATCTGTCACAGGCCTTTCAAATTGATTTTGGTATGATTTAATTGTTTCATCGATCTCGGAGTCGGACATGTTCTCGTGGTTAATGGCGATGCCTATTACTGGCGATTTCGAGAAGACTTCAATAAGTTCGATCTCGTCTTCTATGCGAGGCATTTTGATATTCGGGTAATCGCCTAAGTTTTCTCGTCCCGGAGGGTGCTGAACTATGATTGCTTCAGGTTGTCCTCCCCTGATGATGAAGCATGAACTCAAGTAGGCTGGGTGACTCAATGAACCCTGGCCTTCGAGAATGATGATGTCCGGGTCCTTTGCATCCCAAGCCTCGACGATGGCTTTTTCCATTTCTCCCGAAATGAACTGCTCTTTCAAGGCGTCTAGAGGTACGCCGAATTCCGCTCCCTGGATAACGCCGGTTTGGCCTGTTGCTATCATTATGGCGTTTAGGCCGAGATTCCGTAGCGCTTGAGTCAAGAGGACAGAGGTCGTCCGTTTGCCAACAGCACTATCCGTCCCCAAAATAGCGATCTTGGGGCATTTGACTTTGGCTATGTCGCCAGTAAATGTTTGTCTTTGCGTGTCTTTGTTCTGTTTTCTGATGTCGTGCAACTGTACATTGCATTCCACTGCTTTTTGGACAAAGTCCTCATCATCAGTGAGGAAGTCATGGAGACCATTGATGATGTCGAGGTTGTTTTCCATGGCATAAAACATCACATTACGGTCTTCCGTAGAAAATGCACCAGACAAGGGTGCCATGCCGTAAATGAATGCCTTTACCGAGTCGCCCTTACCTTTCAGAGATTCACGGATGTCTTTGTAGATTGTGATTCCGTTGGCTTCATTGTCGAGAATTTCGCCAGCATCCAAGTCGGCCTTGGTACTGTCGATGATACCAGCGATTTCATATTTGTCTGAATGGCGGGCCAATCCGTTAGCCGTTTTGCCATCCATTTCGCCAAAGAAACCTTCGCAGTATACAACTGCAAGTTCCTTGTTAGTCATAGTGATTCCTATGTAAAAAGTTGGTCTAGTAAAGTGACTTGTGAAGGAGTGGTCGATGCTTTCGAGAGCTTTTCAAGTGTGCCGATTTACTAAAAGGAGAGATATAGAAACAATGAACTTGACTGAATAGCATGAAAAATGTGTTTTCAATCAAAAAGTCTTGTTTTTATTTTTTCTCAACATGAATATCGAATGTAAGATTCTTAGATTGGTATGTTTATCAGCCTGTTTGCCGTTTTAATTTATTGTTTAGCTTTCTCG
>Ga0070729_10003385_pt1 | contig 18637 bp, 17 predicted proteins | sample tdDd472_FD_66725 | JGI IMG/M metagenome (GOLD analysis project Ga0070729, IMG submission 66725) | Marine sediment microbial communities from the Atlantic coast under amendment with organic carbon and nitrate - tdDd47.2 | ecosystem: Environmental > Aquatic > Marine > Coastal > Sediment | place... | reverse complement strand
TATATGTAGGATAAAAAAATATCACTATATTTGAAGATATTAAGAGTGATTAGTCCTTTATAAATATGTGTTATGAATTATTTAATTTGTCCTGTGTCATCTGATCGTATTCCTGAGGCTGTCCCGAGGCTTACAGCCTTGCTTGTAATACTTACGCTGATGTTATATGTAATTAGTGGAGCATTGTTTCTGCTCGTCTTTCTGCTATGTGATTTCTTAATTAGAGGTTACGGTAACTCAAGGTATAGTTTGTTAGCTCGATTATCTGGTTTTGTTATAAAGCAATTAGGAGTAACGAGTGCTTTAATTGATAAGGCACCAAAAGTCTTTGCAGCACGATTAGGTGTTGTTTTTGTACTGCTCATTTTGATGTCGCATATCTGGTCGGCCGACTTAGTTGGAATAGGCTTAAGTGCAGGATTAATATTATTTGCAATGGCAGAGTGTGTTCTTAATTTTTGTGTAGGTTGTTATGTCTATGTTTTAGTGGTTTTACCTTTGCAGAATAAGTAAATCTTAAAGGAGATGTTTCGCTCTTATTTTCTTATTTCTTTTTAAAAGCTTATGTTTATGCTTGGGTTTGAAAACATAAAAACATAAAATTCATGAGTTACCAAAGAAGGCACCTTTTACTTGTATTAGGTGTAGTGTTGAGTGTATCAACTTGGGGACAAACACCAGTTGTTTATAAGGAAATTAGGTTGGATACAAAGAAGTGTTTGCAAATTAATAATTTTGAGGTAGCACGAAGTGAGGAGGATTTAAAGGAGATACCTTTGAAGTACAATGCTGAATGTGAATCTATTGATTTTGGGAAGATTAATTTTAATAAGAAAAGCTTGATTGTTTGTAGTCAGTATGTGCGGAATGGAAAAGAGGGAATCAAGTCATCGCGCATTGAGGTGTTGCGAGATGATTCTAGAAAAAAAATAGAAGTTTTCTTTGCGAGCTTTGGTGCTTCAAGTGTTCAGCGAGCAGGAAAAGTGTACGAATATAGGAAGTGGTTACTGATGCCTAAGTTTCCTAAAGATTATAAGGTAGAAGTGCATTATTCTCTACATGTAGTTGAGCCATAATGTATTTTTTGCTTTAAATAACAAAGGCGAACCGTGCGGTTCGCCTTTGTTATTTGGTGTGACATTCTTATTTTTCGTTAATGGCAGTCATGATTTTTTGCTCCAGTTCTTCCATTAGTTCCGGATTATCTTTAATTACTTCTTTTACTGCTTCTCGACCTTGGCCTAGTTTTGTTTCGCCATAGCTAAACCATGAGCCGCTTTTCTTTACGATGTTAAGATCAACGCCTAAGTCCAATACTTCGCCTACGCGTGAGATACCTTCGCCATAGCGTATTTCAAATTCAGCCTTTTTAAAGGGAGGGGCAACCTTGTTTTTAACAACTTTAACGCGAGTTAAGCTGCCAACAACATTTTCACCATCTTTTATCTGTGTAACACGACGAATGTCTAATCTAACAGAGGCGTAGAATTTAAGGGCATTACCACCGGTTGTTGTTTCCGGGTTGCCAAACATAACACCGATCTTTTCGCGTAACTGGTTGATGAAGATACAGGTTGTATTGGTTTTGTTAATTGTTGAAGTGAGTTTACGTAGTGCCTGAGACATTAAGCGTGCTTGTAATCCCATGCGTGAATCACCCATGTCTCCTTCGATTTCAGCTTTAGGAGTAAGTGCTGCAACTGAGTCAATTACAATAATATCAATGGCAGAAGAGCGAATAAGTTGATCTGCAATTTCCAGCGCTTGTTCACCATTATCAGGTTGAGAAATCAATAGGCTTTCAAGATTAACACCAAGCTTTTCAGCGTAAAAGCGATCAAATGCATGTTCAGCATCAATAAAAGCGGCTATGCCACCTAGTTTTTGAGCTTCAGCAATAGCATGTATTGCAAGTGTTGTTTTACCTGATGATTCAGGGCCGTAAATCTCGATTACTCGACCACGAGGTAATCCGCCAACACCTAAAGCTAAGTCGAGTGCGATAGATCCAGAAGGGATAACCGGTATTTTCTGAACGGCTGTGTCGTCCATTTTCATGATCGTGCCTTTACCATAGGTTTTGTCTATTTTTTCCATGGTAAGCTGAAGGGCTTTCAGCTTTTCTTGATTTACATTATTTTCTTTTTCCTTTGCCATTATGTTGATTTTAAGCTGTTTCTTCGTTGATTTGCAGGTTTGAATTTATAGGTCTAATTCGCTAAGTATTTGTTTGGTGTGGTCTTTTGTTTTAACCTTTTCAATTATCTTTAGGATAGTGCCATTTTCATCAATTACAAATGTTTTACGCAGTACGCCCATGTATTCTCTTCCGTACAATTTCTTTAAGCCCCACGCGTTATATTGTTGTAATATTTCTTTTTCGATGTCGGCAATTAAATTAAACCGCAAACTATGTTTTGCGATAAACTTTTGATGTGAAGCAATGCTATCCGGACTAACGCCAATTACTACAAAGCCTTTTTCTGTCAGTTCATCATAGTTCTCACTTAGATTGCACGATTCGGCAGTGCAGCCAGGTGTATTATCTTTTGGGTAAAAGTAGAGAATGACTTTCTGTCCTGAAAAATCGGTGAGGCAGATTGTATTTTCATCCTGATTTAAGCCTTTAAATATGGGTGCTTTATCGCCTTCTTTTATTGTTGACATGGTATTGCTTTTTAATGATTACAAATATATTTAAATAAGAACGATTAAAGGTGGTCAAGGTTCAAAAGTTATTAACAGACGATAGTCCAGTCAAATAGGGAGGGCTATAAGATGTTGTTCTTGTTTTGATACTGAATTTGGTATGTGTAGGTATGGCTGAAAATTCATATTTTTTTGAAGGGCGTTAGCTATTTGGCTTCTAATGCTTAATTTTGATGCATTCTATTTTTTTAAATAAAAACTACTTAATGTCGATGTTGAGGAATATCAAAATATTTATGGTGGTGATGTTTTTTGTATTGCCGCTTCAATTAGTCGCTCAAGAAAAGACGTATTCGGCCAAAGAAGCGTTAAGCTTGTTTAAAGAAGGTGCTTACGTTAAGGCTGAGGAAGCTTATGCTTATTTGCTTAAACGTTATGATCGAGAGTTAAAATACAATTACTATTATGGTATTTGTTTGATACAAAATAATAATGACATTCCGCAAGCTGTTAAACGATTGAAATATGCAGCCCTTAAAGGGGTGAGCCGTGATGCGTTTTATTACTTGGGACGTGCATATCAACTCAGTTATCAGTTCGAAGAGGCCATATCGCAGTATAATCGCTTCTTAAAATATGCATCGGCGTCTGATATCCGTAATGAAAAGGCTGAGAAGTACAAGCAAGAGTGTGAAGTTGGGATACGTCTTTCAGCAAAAGTTTATCATCTTGATGTTTATAGTCGCGATACGGTTCCGGAAGATAAAATTCTACAAGCTTACCATCCAGTGAAAGATGTGGGGCGAATAACGCGAAATAGCGATTTCTTTGAGTCGGGACTTGATCCTAATGGAATTCTTTACCTTACTGAACGAGGTGATGAGGTATACTTTACCTTGGAAGAGGAGCTTGGAACTACAAGTATCTTTAAAATGGAGAAATTGCTTGATGGATGGAGTGAGAAGAAAGCTCTTGAAGGTGTGAATACAGCTTCAAATGAAAGTCATCCTTATGTCATTATCGATGGATCTACCTTGTATTTTTCATCCAACAGGGAAGGTGGTATTGGTGGGTATGATTTGTATAAAGCCAACTACGATTCTGAAAGTAAGATGTTTTCAGATCCCGTTAATTTAGGTGTTCCATTTAATTCGCCTAAAGATGACTATTTATTTGTGGCCGACGAATTTAACTCATTAGCTTGGTTTGCTTCCAATAGAGAGACCAATGATTCTACTTTTATTGTGTACGCTATTCGTTGGGATGACTCAGTTGTTAAAGATCTAGTGCAAGATATGAATGAGATAAAGGATGTGGCTGCAATGGTTTTAACAGATCAGCCGAATCCTTACGCCTCAGATATAGATGAAGTTAATGGTGGGGTAAAGCAAATTGAGGATGCTGCTTTATTTCATTTTTTAGTTGCAGATACTTTAGAGTATAGTGATGTAGAGCACTTTAATAGTGATGAGGCACGAGCTTTTTTTGAAGAGGGCCTAACGCTTGTGAATAAAAAAGATAGTTTATCGAATCAGATGATTGGTAAACGAGAAATGTATGCACGTACCAATTCAGATACACAACGATCGCAGCTCGTGAATGATATTCTATCCATGGAAAAACAAGTGTATGGACTGGATGAACAGATAGAGCGTAGCTTCTACCAGGCACGTTCGCTAGAATTGATAAAAGTGAAGCAACTGGTAAAAGAAGGGCGTTACTCTGCTCCAAATAAGGTAAAGATGGATAAGGCAAAGCAACAAGAATTCGAAAAAATATTAATTCCTGAGAACTTTACTTTTTATACTGATCAGGGTTTTGCACAGCAATTAAAAGAACTTGAAGAGATGTATAGTGCTGTGTTTGATGTTGATGATATTCTGAAGTTAAGATATGCTGATTCTTTATTTGTATGGGGGAATATTCTGACGCTAGAGTCGAGTAAAATGCTGGAGTCGGCAAATAATGAACCTGCAGAGGCGGAATCATTACTGGATGTTGCCTTTCGAAAAAAAGACAGTTTAGAGGAAGAAAATGTTGTGGCTAATAAAGTTCAGCAGGCTAAGGAGCTAAAACATACCGCACTAAAGCTTTATCACGAGAGCTTAGATAGCAAGCAGAAAGTTTATGAGTATAAAATGCGTGGAATTTTAGTATCCAATACCATTGATGATTTATCCTTTCTTCAAGATGGTCTAAGTGAAGGGAAAGAATATTTTAGAAAGGCCGTAGATTTAATCGATCCGGTTAATGGCTTTGATATGGAGCGCTATGAGCGCTCTGGAGCAATTAAGCGTTCCGGTATACAGGTTTTTGAAGAGGGATTGTTTAAGTATGTTGAATTGAAAAAAGAATCACATATTCAGGTCGTTCCTGAGGCTCCCAAAATGAATGTACCTAAAACATATCAGGAGTTGCAAGGAGGATCTGAAGTAAAACAACCTGCCAAGATAGTTGAGCAAGCGTTTGCAAAAACTGCAAATGATAGTTTAATTTTTAAGATTCAAATAGGTGTATTTAGAAATAAGCCTGACCAGAAGGCGCTTAATCAGATTTCCCCAATCTCGAAAATTGAAATTAAAGAACGTGATTTGACCAAATTTTTCGCCGGAAAGTATGCAAGTTATTCTGATGCTCAAAAAGATTTAATCAAAGTCAGAGAATTAGGATTTGACGGCGCATTTGTAGTTGTTTTTAAAGATGGTAAACAAATCAATCTAACCGAAGATCTGAAGGATTAAGAAATTAGTATTTCACGAATAATTGTGTTTAATTTATAGAAACTTTTTAACTATGGTTTCATTTAGTAAACGCAGTGAAGAACATAATATGGAGGGGAATGGAAATGATATTCGTGCCTTAACACTTCATAACGATAATGAAAATTCATTTGACCATGTTATTGATGTATTGTGTGAGGTATGTGAGCATGACGCTATCCAGGCTGAGCAATGTGCTATGTTAACACATTATAAAGGCTCATGTCAGATTAAAACAGGTGAGGTTGATGATTTATTGCCCATTAGAGAGTTGCTATTAAACGAACACTTATCAGTTACAATTGATTAAATAAAAGCATGTCAGCATTAGTTATTATTCTAATTATTCTTCTCGGATTATTTCTTTTTATTTTAGAGTTCTTCGTCTTTCCAGGTGTTACTATTGCCGGTATTGGGGGCTTTCTTTTTACAGCGGGAGGTGTTTTTCTTGCCTATGATGGATATGGGGCTACCTATGGGACTATAGCATTAGTAAGTACCTTATTTGCTGGTATTGTAATGTTGGTTCTGTCTTTTCGTTCTAAAACGTGGAATCGATTAATGTTACATACTCGTGTTGACGGGCAGGTAACCACTGTTGAAGATACAAATATTCACGAAGGTGATGAGGGGATTTCAGTTACCAGATTGAATCCTAGTGGAAAGGTTCGAGTAAATGATGAAATTATTGAGGGGAAATGTCCAGGGCATTTTCTTGATGAGAATACCCAAGTGATTGTGAAAGAAGTTTATAAAACATATGTAATTGTCAAACCCAAAAAAAATAATTAAATGGCAGGTTTAGCTCCAATATTTTTAATTGCAGCAGTTATTGTTGTAGTTTTTTTACTCCTTTATTATGTACCTATTTTACTGTGGTTTTCAGCATTAGTATCAGGAGTACGGATTTCTTTGCTTCAGCTTGTTTTGATGCGTATTCGTAAGGTGCCACCGGGCGTAATTGTTCGTGCTCTTATTGAGGCCTCTAAAGCAGGTTTGGCGGAAATTAAGCGCGATGAGTTAGAAGCGCATTATTTAGCTGGAGGGCATGTGGAAAGTGTTGTTCATGCGCTTGTTTCAGCTTCTAAAGCGAATATTGACTTGAGTTTCAAAATGGGAACAGCTATTGATTTGGCTGGTCGCGACGTTTTTGAAGCAGTTCAAATGTCTGTTAATCCAAAGGTGATTGATACGCCTCCGGTAGCTGCAGTGGCCAAAGATGGTATTCAGTTAATTGCCAAAGCTCGTGTAACTGTTAGAGCAAGTATTAAACAATTAGTGGGTGGTGCTGGTGAAGAAACGGTCTTGGCAAGAGTAGGTGAAGGTATTGTATCTTCAATTGGTTCTTCTGTGTCTCACAAAGCTGTATTAGAAAATCCAGATTCTATTTCTAAGGTTGTTTTGGAAAAAGGATTAGATGCAGGTACTGCTTTCGAAATTCTTTCAATTGATATTGCTGATATCGATATAGGTAAAAATATTGGTGCAGGTCTTCAAATTGATCAGGCTGATGCGGATAAAAATATTGCGCAGGCCAAAGCTGAAGAGCGTAGGGCCATGGCAGTAGCATTAGAACAAGAAATGAAGGCTAAAGCACAAGAAGCCCGTGCCAAGGTAATTGAAGCAGAAGCGGACGTTCCAAAGGCCTTGGCTGATGCTTTTCGAAGTGGAAATCTTGGTGTAATGGATTATGTGAAATATAAAAATATTGAGGCCGATACGGCAATGCGTGATTCAATTGCGAAGCCAGGAACAAAACCTCCTAAAAAAGATAACTAATTTTAAAAGCTACCCTCGGGTAGCTTTTTTTTTGACCATTAATTAGTTAAGTGTGCTCGTGAAAAATGAGCAAATAAAAAGAATTTATTTTTTTCATTTTCTTTTTGGAGTTCTAATTCTATTTGCTACTTTTGCAATCGCAATCGCAAAGAGGGTCTAGGTTTGAGAGCTAAGAGCGGTTGTTTCTCTTTAAAGAAAGAGGTGAAAATGGAGAGGTGGGTGAGTGGCTGAAACCACCAGTTTGCTAAACTGACGTACGGGTAACTGTACCGGGGGTTCGAATCCCCCTCTCTCCGCCAGTAAGTTGTTTGAAACAATATTATATTGATTTCGGGGTGTAGCGCAGTCCGGTTAGCGCACCTGGTTTGGGACCAGGGGGTCCCAGGTTCGAATCCTGGTACCCCGACAACTGAAGAGTTTTGTAATGACAAGCTCTATTTTTAGAAAAATACTTTAATGTTTCGGGGTGTAGCGCAGCCCGGTTAGCGCACCTGGTTTGGGACCAGGGGGTCCCAGGTTCGAATCCTGGTACCCCGACGAACATGAGGTTAAACTCAATCAAAAGCTCGTAAATCGTAGGATTTACGGGCTTTTTTGGTTTTTATTATATTGTTTAGTGTCAAATAAAACCATAATTCTCGCGACCTATTCGGTGACCTTTTTTTCTTCTTATATTTATTTAGTCATTTTGTAACTGTCAGAGCATCATAATTTAATATGGTGTCGTTTGACTTATTTTAACATTTTTTAAGTGACCCATGTAGGTGACCTCACTTTCTATTTAACCGGTTGGTCACCCAGATTCTGTAAGTTACAGATATATAGATGATAATAAAATGGCTAAAATATTATTGAAATGTTAAATGAGTTATAAATATTAATTATGATACAACTCTGAATGAGTTAATTAAAATCAAATTAAATCATTTAAAATACATTCGTATGAGAGATAAAGGGAATACTTTAGGCGTTGGTTTTATTGTTAAAAAGCATAAAGGAAAAAATGGAGAGGCTCCACTTTATTTAAGAATAACGGTAAATGGTAAGCGAGCAGAATTATCTATGAAGACATCAATAGATGCAGAAAGATGGGACTTCGGTAAAGGTGTTTATGCAGGTTATTCCAGCGAAGTTAAGCGACTAAATACCCAATTAGAACAAATTAGGGGACACGTTACTGATTGTTATCACCAATTGGAAGCCAGACGAGAGGTTATAACAATTGATGCGGTAAAGAACCTTTACCTTGGGGTTGAAAAGGCGGAATTTACTTTGATGAAACTTTTCGACTATCATAATGAGGAAATGAAGAAAACTTTGCGTTGGGGTACACTGAAGAACTATTATACCACACAGAAGTATTTCAAGAGGTATGTAATTAAAAAGCTTTTTGTTCGTGATATTCCACTTTCACAATTAAAATATGGGTTCTTAACTGGCTTTGAAAAGTTCATGAAAGAATCCAATTCAATCATACCAGATAAGCCTTGTAATCACAATACCATTATGAAGCATATTGAACGCCTGAAAAAAGTCATTAACCTGGCGGTGCAAAATGAATGGTTGGAAAAAGATCCTTTTTCACAATTTAAACCTTCGTTCCTTAAAAAGGAAATTGCTTACCTAAATGAGCATGAACTTGAACGTGTAGAAAATAAGTTATTCAGCATCCCACGTCTGGCTTATGTTAGGGATTTGTTTGTTTTTAGCTGTTATACCGGGTTATCATACTCTGATGTGTATGCGCTAAGCAAGGATAATATTCAGCTTGGTATTGACGGCGAGAAGTGGATTGTAACGAATAGAATTAAAAATAATCAACAAGTAAGAGTGCCTTTACTACCGAAAGCCGAATTCATCATTGATAAGTATGAGGAAAACGATAGGAATAAAATTACCGGTAAGTTACTCCCTGTATTCACCAATCAGCGGATGAACTCATACTTAAAGGAGATCGCTGATTTATGTGAAATCGATAAGCATCTGACTTTTCATGTGGCACGACATACTTTTGCCACGACTGTAACCTTGAACAATGGTGTACCTATTGAAACAGTTTCAAAATTACTCGGGCATAGAAGTATTTCAACAACACAAATATATGCCCGAGTCATTGATTCGAAATTGAGTCAAGACATGAAAAAGTTGAGGGCAGTTTTGCCAAAAAAGAAGTTAAGCAAAGGATGATTACCAAATGGGTAGGTGTATTGATAGTTTGGTTTTATACTTGTTTAATTTTTACTCCAGATCTTCTTCCATCTTAAGTTTTAGTCGTTTTTTCAGCTTATCTAAATAAATAGTTTGGTTATTGCGGATGCGTATATCCAAGTAAATACGATAAAAGTCCAATTCATCAATATTAAAGAAGCGGCAAAAATCTTTAGCTAATTCTTTAATGTCAACATTACCATTATTGATACTGCCAGAATAGATAATTGCATAGATTATTTCAGTTACGGTGACTTTGCTGTCTGTCCAGTTGTAATTGGTGCTAAAAAATTTATATCAAGTTGGGAACAGGTTGGTAATTTTATTCAAAACTCCTTCTGAACTTCGCTGCATTCATTTTCAACCAAATTAAATTGCTATGACACTAAAATCAGAACAAGAGATGAGTTACGAACATGCGCGTATGTATCGTAACTGATTGTGACCATCGGTGACCTGAAGGATTTCAAAGAAGATTTATTACAACAACTGAGCAAAGTGGTGGCAGAAAACCTAAAACCCACTAAAAAATGGATGAAAAGTGCCGAAGTCAGAAAACTGCAGAGCATCTCACCGGGAACTCTTCAAGGCATGCGGGAAAAGGGTGAGCTGGCCTACACCAAGGTAGACGGCATCATCTTTCATGAGGTCAAAGACATCCAAAAGATGATTAGCAAAAACAAAGTATCGGCCATCACACGCTTTGCTCAATGAACTACATTCTGCACCTGAACCATGTATTGGAATGCTTTACAGAGGATGAGCGCATCATACATCGTCATATCAGCATGTATATGGCACTGTTTTTCCTGTGGAATAAACTGAAGTTCCCGGAAATCATTCATATTGAGCGGGGTGAACTGATGCCCTTATCCAAACTCGGCTCCATGAAATTCTGCCATTTAACCTTGCGGGAACTGCATGAATGGGGCTATATCGATTACCGGCCATCCAAAAGCTGTTACAGAGGTTCAGGTGTTAAAATGAACACATGTTTCAATAGTGATACAAGTAGTGAAACAAGTACTGACACATCCGGTGAAACAACAACTGCATGTTCCACTGCTATAAGCACTGAAATAAGTAGTAGTGCAAGCGCTGTAATACGCAGTGGAATAACTAGTTAAACTATTAGCATAAACACTAATAAAACAATTATAAACCAGATAAACAGTCAGGAAACAATAGAAAACAAGAGTGAGCACGCACGCGATGCTCACCTCACCCAAATTCAAAATGAAGAGAACTCTTCAGGTAAAAAAGACGATGCTAAGCTCAAGCGCTTTCAAAAGCCAACATTACACGAGTTGCAAGATTATTTTGAAGACAGGGAAGCACCACCCGAAGAAGCCCAGCGCTTTTTGAACCATTTTGAATCCAACAGCTGGAAAGTAGGCGGGAAGAGCCCCATGAAGGACTGGAAAGCAGCTGTGTGTAACTGGATACTGAACATCCAAAAATACCAGAGAGGAAAAGCAGAACAAGAGCAGAATCCCTTATCGACCTTAAATGATAAAGATTATGGCGAGCATTTTAAGCTGCAAAAAAAAGACCATGCCATCATTTACAAGCTACTGGTCTATGCCATTGGCGACAAGGAAAACATGCAGAAACAAGGCTTGCATCCTGATAAAGGAATCTTGGTGTCTGGGCCTGTGGGCTGCGAAAAGACAAGTCTGATGCACTTGGTGAGCTGCTTTTTCCCGGTTGAGAAACGCTTCATCATCCTATCAGCGCGGCAGCTGACCTTTAGCTTTGTGCGTCAAGGCTATCAGGTCTTGCACAAATACAGCAGTGGTTCCTACCAGTTTCGACGCAGTGGCTACCAGCCCAAAACTTACTGCTTTGACTATATTGGCATCGAACGTCCGATGCACTACTTTGGCAATGAATGCAATGTGATGGGTGAGATACTGCTGAGTCGTTACGACCATTTTATCCATAAAAAGATGATGACTCACCTGACCACCAACCTCTCGGCCTCTGAGTTGGAAGGATTGTATGGGAACCGCCTAAGAAGCCGCATGCGGGAGATGTTTAACCTGGTGAGTTTCGACCGTGAATCGGGTGATAAACGGCAGTAGAAAAACTCAATAATACTTACTATTTTCACTCCATGAATGAATCAAGCGATGATATTAGTGAGTTAGTCAGACAGCATATTCAGGCCATTGACTACAAGGCTGAGGTGATCCTTCTATTCCCCCAGGGCAAGAGTAACGATGAAGAGATTCAAATCTATGTACTGTCACCTCAAAAGGTGGATTTTGAAACCGAGCAAAAGTATCTTAAAGCCTGCTATCAGGTGGAGTTGGCGTCTAAGCTAAACCTATTCATTTACAACTATTCCAAAGAAAAGTGGCACCAACAACTGTCGGTAACACCCATTTACCGCAAGGTCAGTAATGAAGGCAGCCTTTTATAAGGGCTCTTCCCCGGGCCCATTGGAAAAAGACAGATGGGAGTAAGATAAATCATTAAAGACTATTCTAGCCAACATTCCCCAAAGCGCCCTGCCGCACAGGTCTCCCCATTATTAGCCTGATAGTTTCATCGGCTCGCTTAGCCAGCCTTAAACCCGCAATATTTATTATTTATTCTATTACACATTGCGGGTTTAACCCATCCTAGCCAGGCTATGCTTGCCTCCTCAACAAACAGGCCTGTTTTAGTAAGTTATTTATCCAGTGATGCCCTTTTTTAAGCCACAGCATTAGATATCGCACCCGCAAAGGTGTGACGGGAGGTGTGATGTGCAAAAGGGACTCTTTGCTGTCTCAAATTTGATGCGCATGCTTTGTGCAAGACGGGTGAAACACAGGCGTATTTCCATAGGTCTTAAAGCTAACTGTTATTAATTGTTTTATGCATTCACAGAAATACACCTAAGTTTCCCACCTAAAGCGGTTATGCCCATCAATTTTTGCCCTCTGCAAAGAGTTTCCTTTTGCAAATGACACCAATCCCTATTCAGAAAGTGGCTTACGCGATATCAAAATGCCCCATACCATATCATTTGAAAAGAATTTATACCAAGTTGGTAATAGGTTGTGTATTTTATTTATTGAGACATAGGAAATTTGTCTAAAATCAATGTTAAAGATTATCAGTTACGAAGTGGATGCAAGATGTGTTTTTTAGTACCTAAAAAACGAAAGGACTTGCCCGGTGGGACTAAAATAAAACAGAGCTAAAAACTAAGAAATTATCATTGATGGCACACAAAAAATCTAAGGAGCAGCGACGCACGATTCAGTTTAAGATACACTTGACCACAATGGAAAAGAAACAGATTCTAGAAAGCGTTAAACAGGAGAAATACAATTCCATCAGTGATTATGCCCGTGAACGCCTTTTGAAAAAACGTCTGGCAAAACGAATTAACGTTAGTAGCGATTACATTCGGATTTTTAAAACGATGGATTACAACTTGACAAAGATTGGCACCAACCTCAATCAGATAGCTCATAAACTAAACGCTTACAATACCTATTTATTAACAGAAGAAGACCAGCAAACCTTCAAAGCGTGTTTTGAGCATTTGAAAAGTTGTTATCAGGTATTGGGACAGCACCTTCGAAAAATCAAATAAAACAATGGTGATAAAAATCCATCAGACCGAATCAACAAAAGATGCCTTCTATTATAATGAGCAAAAGGTGGAGGAGGAGCATGCCCGATTTTTTCATAGCAGGAATACCAATGAATTGACACCTTTTGTTTATCCCCAATCTCAACGCTTGGAGCAATTATTAGTCATCGAAAACGGTAATACACGTTGTCGAAATAAGTGTTTTCATGTATCGGTCAACCCAACGCCAGAGGAACTCGAAAAGTTAACAAAAGCTGGCATTAAAAAAGAAATTGATGCCTTTATGAAATACATGGGCTATGGTCATCAACCATACTTTGTGTATGAACATGCAGATTTAAAGCGCACGCATTTTCATATTGTATCTACACGTATTGATGCAAATACAGGAAAGAAGATTAGTGACAGTAACGAAAAACGAAAAGTCAGTCAGTTTATACAGGAGCTACAGCAACGATATCAATTGGAAACAAGTAAAATAATGCCTGAGAAGGTACAACTGATACCAACTATTAACAATACTAATCTACATGAAGGCATACAGCAGGTAATAAAACTTCTGAATCGTTCCAACGTCGCTAACCAACAAGAATACCTGGATATACTTAAAGCTTTTAACCTGGAACTCTATCAATCAGAGCAAGGGCAGTCATTATTAGTTAAAGACCAAGATGGCCGAACCTTACGTCATCCCATTTCATTATCCCAATTTAAAGAATCACCGAACCTAAAAGGCATTCTAACATCCGAAACCAATGAACAACTACAACAAGAATTGAAACTGAAGACAGAACAGATACTCAAAGAACTGAATAAAAGTTATCGATTCTACACTAATAAAGAATTACGAGAGGCCTTTATCAAGCACAACTTATTGCCTTACACGCTAACAAAGAATGGCAACCTGAATATCTATTCACCGTTGGATGAAACCGTGGTGGATGCCCAATTTTTGCTGAAGAAAAATAAGATGCGGTTGCAGCAATTTACCCTTAGTAATGATCAGTTTTATGGAATCATTCGGGAATTAGCTGAGCAGATGCAGCAAGCAAATTCAGCTGGTGTTGAGGCTTTAATTGATATAGGAAAATCAGTTTTAGATAATGGTGACAATAGAACAATAGTTCTAAAAGAGCTGGATTTAGATGCTTGTGAATCTTACAATCAAATAGCCTCTCAGCTTGATGTTAAGGAGCAGGAAACAGTTCAAAAGGCTATACAGTCACACTTAGAGTATATAGCAGCTAAAGCCATGGATAAAGTACAGAATTTCTCAATGTCATTTCAAGAAAAACAAAGCAGAAGTTATTGGGAAAATCTGAACTGCCAGTTTATGATAGAGCTTTTGAATTATCAGAATTGGCAGAGTGGAAAGGGGAGCAATAAAAGAAAAGGTCTTATAAAACACCAGCAAAGACGAAAATGGAGGCGATTTTAGCTTTATGAAACCACCATTCATAAAACTGTTGTTTCGTTAGTTATCTTTGTCCCCATTGACGGTCTCTTCAACGGGTTTTAACAATCTGACTGATGATAAAATAAACTTTAACAACATTCTGTTATTGGAAGTCTATTGAGCTGATCTAGCATTGAAAGTTAGGTGTATACAGGCTTTGCATTTAAAATGCTTTCGTGCTCAGTGGAGAGAGGGAACTGAAAATTTGCTTTAAGTGCTCAATTCTCAATGTTTTACGAATTCAATTTTTTAAGTCCTCTTTAAGTCCACCAAAAATGGCTAAAAAATGCCCGTTTCAAATACGTTTTAATGAACTCATTTCCCTCCAAAAGTAGCAAAAAGGAACCGAACCTAAAAATGGATTTTTGTCAAGTTATTTTGGCTGAAAACTGGACGTGATTTCTGGTGAGATTATTGCTTGAAATAGACTAAGATAGCAATGTGATGGTAGCTCTTACAGTTCATGAAGACATTAAAATTTCATGAATAAGCTAATGACAAAGTAATTGTATACGCTTAAATTACAAATGGAGGAAAAATCTTATTCAAATGCTTAGCAGTTTTAGTTGAACATTTATGCTAACTTAGATTAATCATCATCCAGTTGTAAGTGTATAAAATAATAACAGTATGGTTTAATATTTCCTTTAATTTCGTAGTAATACTGCTGAAAAAGCAATGTTTTTAATACCATTCTTTATAGTCTTCTAAATCAAAGCCAATATTATGATGGATTGTCGTATTTGTGTTGCAATGATATATCGATATTTGCTAAAATGCAACAAAATTTACTTAGTGCTGAGAATAATTACCCTATTCGCCTTAAATATGCGGAGAATAATTAGTATATTTACCGCATAAAGTTTAAATAGCATGGCAAAGTATATCTATCAATACCAAAATTGGCCTGATTTTACCTGGGATGATAAGGAAGTTCAGGTTTTATTGGGTAAAGTACGTCATTTGCAAGGATTGATTTTTGGACGTATGAGTTCTTTAGGATTCTCGGTAAAGCAGGAGGCTATGTTGTCTACTTTGACACTTGATGTGTTAAAATCATCTGAAATTGAAGGAGAGAAACTCAATTACGAACAAGTTCGCTCATCCATAGCCAGGCGATTGGGTATAGAGTATGCTGGAATGGTTTATTCAGAAAGAGATGTTGAAGGAGTTGTTGAAATGATGCTTGATGCAACTCAGAACTATAAACAACCGCTTGATGAAGAACGCATGTTTGATTGGCATGCAGCATTATTTCCTACAGGTAGAAGCGGAATGCATAAGATTGATGTTGCATGTTATCGAACTGGAGTAATGCAGGTTGTTTCTGGTCCAATGGGAAAAGAAAGAGTACATTTTGAAGCGCCGGCACCTGAATTGGTGAAAGAGAATATGGATGTCTTTTTAGATTGGTACAACAATGAATCAAGTATAGATGGAGTACTTAAATCAGCAATCGCCCATTTCTGGTTTATCATTATTCATCCATTCGATGACGGAAATGGTCGTATTGCAAGAGCTCTTTCTGATATGCTTCTTGCATTTTCAGATGAAAGTTCTCAGAGATATTATAGTTTATCAAGTCAAATCTTGGTGGAGCGAAAGGCGTATTATGAAATTCTGAAGAAAGTTCAGCACAGCAGTGGTGATATTACTGAATGGTTGGTTTGGTTTCTTAATTGTTTATTTCGATCCTTAAAAACAACAGAAGAGACTTTGCAAACAGTTCTTTATAAATCAGATTTCTGGGATAAACATAAAGAAATACCTCTAAATAGCCGTCAAAGGCTGATGCTTAATAAGATATTGGATGGATTTGATGGGAAACTTAAATCTTCAAAATGGGCAAAGATTACAAAGTGTTCTTCTGATACAGCATTGAGAGATATCAAGGATCTAATAGATAAAGGAATACTGAAGCAAGAAGAATCAGGAGGGCGTAGTACCAATTACGAGTTAGTAGATTTGTAGATGTCCTCTGGTTTTAACTGCCCTAAGGACTTTTAATGCTTTATATAGGACTGATAAAGTGTGAAATATCACTATATACTAAAAATGATGCATTGGTATATATTAAAATGCTCCGTAATTGGCTCGATGCGGTGAATAACTACCCCATTCTCCTTAAATATGCGGAGAATAATTCCACCTGCAAATCGCACAGTAAAGTTGGAAAAAGGTGTTGCAATATTGCAACATACAGTATTTATTTCCCTTATGGATAGTGTGTTATGTTTTTCAAGCATCTTTGTGCTTTCAAGAGGTAAACAACCTATTGGTTTATTTCTTTTTTAGCAGGATGTTTTATTATTTACATATTTTACATAACTTCTTCTTATTTTGAGTTATTCTATTTTGTCTGGATTGCTTCATTTTTTGAATATGCTCTCCAATATCAAATATCTCTCCAGTAAACGCTTCATAAGGGATTAATCCTTTTAATGAATTGTGAGGCCTTCGGTTATTGTAATCAGGAACTATCCAATCCAGGGCATTGCGCAATGCCTCAATATCCGAATAATGACATTTAAACAGATACCTGTACTTCAATAATTTGTTTTGTGCCTCTATCAATGAGTTAGAGAAAGGGATGTCCTTAAGAGCAATGAGCTTCTGGATGTTTATTAAACTTGAATTGACATATTCGTCCATTTTATGATTATTGTTTTCTGGTCCTCCGTCAATAATCAACTGCACTTCTTTGTTTTGATTTATGTGATCCTGATACCCGTCCATAATTGTTTGTACCCTTATTTCACCCGATACTACAGGTTCAACCCTCCAGTTGATTATATACTTTGAGAAGTTGTCCATTAATAGGTATACGTAGTTTTTTATGCCATCCAGACTTTTCACAACGGTAATATCCGCATGCCATATCTGGTTGGGTTCAGTTGCCACAATCCCTGTAGGATAATGTTTCTTCTTTCTTATTCGAGTCCTATTTAATCCTAATATATGAATGTACTTATACCATGTGGACAATGATATGTGCAATAAGTTTTCTCTTGCTGCGTACCAAGCAAGGGAGCATATCGGCCAATATTTAAATTGTTCCGATGAAGTAAGCTCTTTTATAACAGAAACTTCATTTTCGGTCAATTGAAGCGGAAAGGCCCTTTTGCAAAGTTTAAAAGGCGAGGTTTCACATTTGTACAGCACCTTGTTCTTCCAATAATAAAAAACGGATACCGGAATTTTCAATATTCGCAGCACCAGCCTTATATCTATTTTCTTATGATATCTGAGTATTGCATGTACCAAAGCTTCTTTGTTATTTTGGAGCAATCGGTACAAGGACTTTGAGCCGGAAATAACTGATACTATTGAGGCGACAACTTTCATATATGTTTTCATCATCACCTGTGCTTCTTTTCTACTAATGAAACTTTCAAGCACCTCTATTTCCTGCAATTCCCTTCCAAAATATTTACTGTCAGATTCCTTTTTCCATCGCCAAATGGTCGAACGATCTATCGATGAGTAATAACTTTTGGGAAGAGTATTCCTCTTTGCAAGCAGTTTTATGGAAGTGTGGTAGGAGGTGTATTTTTTCATAAAGCAGGTGTTAGTTTTATTGCAATAGCCAAATCAAAGTGTGCAAAGGTGGCTTTATTGATAAATTAGCTAATAATTGTTTAACACTCCAATAATTCTATATCTTATCTGCAATATTAATTGCTCTACTCAGTAATACTTCGTTATTAAATAAAGCGACAAAGATGAAGACGTATATTGGTGGAGTAGGGGTAAATATCTAAAAAGGATTAACCAAAGAATTCCCTTTTGAAGGAATAGATGCGTGGTAATAATCTTCCTACAAATTTAATATTTCATCTTCTCTTTAACTTTAGCGATGCGCTTGAATAAGGTGATAAAAAAACACGCATTTCTTATTGCTAAGAAATGCGTGTTAAAATACGTGTAAGCTTTCTAAAGTAGTGTTTATCAAGCTATATGGCGGAGAGAGAGGAAAACGAACCATCGCTATAATCCTCCTATACTCAGTGCTTTATACTGTCCACCCTGTGAGTCCACCGCCAAGTCCACCCAAGGTTCAGTTCCTAAAGGGGTGTTTTTGACTCGTTTTTGACGAACTTTTGTACTACGAAGGTAACGTAAATTTTCAAATAGAAAAAAGACGAATTTAGATGCAATAATAACATATAATAATTATTTTAGTTATGTTTGTAA
>Ga0070729_10003384_pt1 | contig 18647 bp, 10 predicted proteins | sample tdDd472_FD_66725 | JGI IMG/M metagenome (GOLD analysis project Ga0070729, IMG submission 66725) | Marine sediment microbial communities from the Atlantic coast under amendment with organic carbon and nitrate - tdDd47.2 | ecosystem: Environmental > Aquatic > Marine > Coastal > Sediment | place... | reverse complement strand
CACGACCTATGTCCCAGAAAATGAGGCAGGAAGGCATCTAGAAGATGCCAAGAAATATAATAAAGTCGCCAAGAAAATAATGAAAGCCCATCAGGTAGTGGTTAATGACATCTACAAAAAATCAAAACGCATCCATCAGAAATATGGAAAAGGCAATGATGATGTACATTATACTAAGCCGGGTTATGAAAAGCTGGGGATGGAAATTTCAGACTTCCTTACAAAGGAAATCAAGCAACTTAATCATTGACAGAGAGTGACTTATGATTGTAAAGGTATGAAAGACAGCAATTTCTCATGTAGCGTGTTTACGGGTAGCTTAGAGCATATAGCTTTAGCAAAGAGCACTAATAATTCGGAAATCGGAAGTCGGAAATCGGAAGGTGGAAGGCGGAAATCGGAAAATAGGCTGACAACACCCGGATTCCGACTTCCGAATTCGCCTTTCCGACTTCAAATGAGAACTTGCTATGTGAAAGGTTTACCAGTAATAATAGGTTCAGTCCTGGTTGCTTTGGTTTCCATGCTGGTGTCATGCAAACCGATACATAAGGAGCCTGAAGCACCGCCCAACATTATCTTCATCATGGCTGACGATCTGGGCTGGCAGGATGTAGGCTTTATGGGTAGTCAGTGGTTTGAAACACCCCATCTGGATGCCTTGGCCAAGGAAAGCCTGGTTTTCAATCAGGCCTATATGTACCCCACCTGCTCGCCCTCCAGGGCGGCCTTGCTCACCGGAAAGCAGTCTTTCCGGACACAGGTGTACAATGTGCCTGTATTGGAAAAGAAGAATGCTCCTGAGCAAAACATTTACTCTCGCTGGACAGTCGGCCAGGAGCATACTTTGTACGCAGAACCATTACGAGAAGCAGGTTACAAGTTGATACATCTAGGCAAATGGCACATCGTCGGACCAGACCCTGCCGCTGAATTAGCATTGGCTTATCCTTTTGCAGAACGACTTGCCCAACCGGTCAATGGAGGCCTTTCCTGGCTAGCCAGCCACCGTTCTGAGGCTATTCAAGCCTATTACCCTATTGGAAGAGGTTTTCATGAAAATGTTGGCGGTACTTGGTGGGGTGATCCTGCGCGTGGGTATGACGAAGGCTACAAAGCGCCAAGCGGTGGCTATAAAGCTCCGTTCAAAAATCCATTCATCAGTGATAAAGCAAGTGATGAATGGCTCACTGACCGGCTTACGGATGAGGCCATTGATTTTATGGACAGGAATGGCGGCCAGCCTTTTTTTGTCAATCTCCATTACTACGCCCCACATCGGCCAACGGTGGTAAGGAACGAGTATTGGATGGAAAAATTTCTGAGCAAAATGCCTGATACCCTCACCGGACAAGGCACTAAAAACCTGGAAGAAATCGCAGGCTATGCGACCATGATCCAATCTCTGGACGAAAACGTGGGACGGATACTGGATTATTTAGATGAAAAAGGATGGCGGGAAAACACCCTGATCCTATTTACCTCCGACAATGGGTTTAACGGACTACAAAGTATCAATAAGCGCCTGCGGGGTGCAAAAGGTACTATCTACGAAGGAGGCCTACGTGTCCCGGCATTAGCTAACTGGACAGGCACCATTGCAGCAGGAATAAGCGATATACCGATCTTTGGATTAGATTATTTTCCCACTTTTTTAGAGGCTGCTGGCATTGGCGATTATCAAGATACACTCGATGGCAAGAGCCTGCTGCCCATTTATCAAGGGAGGGAATTCGCGGATCGACCTCTCTTCTGGCACATAGCCAGCACTTATAAAAATCCGCCTTGCTCCATCATTCGAAAAGGAAAATGGAAACTCATCCAGTTCCTGAATGATGGCAAAATCGAATTGTATAAACTCGAAGAAGACCTGAAGGAAAGTCATAACCTTGTGAATGAACATCCACAAATAGCCAAGCGCTTGCTCCTGGAACTAAGTAATTGGCGAAAGGATAATAAGGTGCCGCTACCTCCGGTGTCACAACTGGAGTTTTAAAACAAAACAAAATGAATACCGATAATAAACAAAATCTACGCTGGACAATACTTCAAGTTTTCTTTATCCTTTTAGGGGTATGTCAATCCGCTTTTTCCCGGGATCTTTACGTTTCCATAGCCGGCAATGATTCAAATTCCGGGACAAAAGAGCAGCCTTATGCCACTCTACCAAAAGCAATCAGTGAATCGCAAAAATTTGCCGGAAAAGAAGCAGTAACGATCTGGATTGGGGAAGGAACCTACTATCTTTCAGAGACCATCCTATTCGATGCCTCTTTTTCCGGGACTGATAAAAACCCCTTTACTATTACATCTTTGCCTGGAGCAAGCGTTACGGTTAAAGGTTCAAAACGTTTAGATGGCTTACAATGGAGGGAATACAAGCATGGAATTTACGTAAGCAAGGTTCCTGAAGGGCTTCCATTTGACCAGCTTTTTGTCAATAATGAAAGACAAATACGTGCCCGCTTTCCCAATTACGATTATCAAAACCCATTGCGGGGAGGAAAGGGGTATCAGAAAGTGACTGGGGGAACGGATCGACGGTATGACGAGTGGTTTACCTACGACCCGGAAATCTTTACCCAAAAAGAGTGGAAGCAGCCCGAAACCGGAATTATACATGCCTTTCAGAGCCACAACTGGGGAAACATGCAGTATCGCATCAAAGCCATCGAGCGGGAAAACAACAAAATTTTATTAGGGGAAGGCGGTTGGCAATTGCAGCGAAAATATGGCATTGGAGGAACGGGCGCGAAAAGCTCGTGGTTTTATATCGAAAATATATTTGAAGAACTGGATAGCCCGGGGGAGTGGTTCCTGGACAGCGAGACCCATCAACTGTATTATTACCCCGCACCGGGAGTGAACCTTCAGCAGTCAACATTTGAAGTACCTCTTGTAAAAGATTTGCTACAGCTCAAAGGGACATCAGACAAGCCGGTCGAGCACATTGCTATCCAAGGAATCACCTTCACGCAGTCCACCCTTACATTCATGGAAGCCTATGAGCCGGTCGCTAGAGGTGATTGGGCCATTCATCGCGGCGGTGCCATTTTTATGGAAGGAACGGAAAACTGCTCTATCGAAGATTGCAAGTTCGAATATTTGGGCGGTAACGGGGTATTCATGAGTGCTTACAACCGAAACAATGCGATTAGAAATTGTCGGTTTGAACACACCGGCGAAAGTGCCGTATGTTTTGTGGGATCCCCGTCAGCCGTTCGTTTTTACCAGACCTGGGACGACCAGGAGATAGAAGGGAAAGACTGGGGCGAAATGCGCGAAAACATGGACCTGGAGCCTGGCCCCCAATCGCCCGATTACCCCCAAAACTGCGTGGTGGAAAATAGCATGATGCATGATTTTGGTGATTTTGGGAAACAAGTGGCGGGGGTTTATATTTCAATGAGTCATAAAATCAGGGTTTCACACAATACCATTTATAATTGCCCGCGTGCCGGAATTTGCATTAATGATGGCACCTGGGGTGGACACATTGTTGAAAATTGTGACATCTGGGAAACGGTACGTGAAACTGGCGAACATGGTCCGTTTAACTCGTGGGGACGCGAACGCCAATGGTTAGGTGGTGGTGGGACTGCGGAAGATTATATTAACGAATATTCGAAACTCGATGCCATTGATGTTACCATTCTTCGTAACAACCGGATCGCCAATTTTCGTAAATCCATTAGTGCCGGAAACTGGACCATCGATCTAGATGATGGATCTTCGAATTATGAAATTTACAACAACCTGAACCTGGGTTCAACCATCAAGCTTCGCGATGGCATGTACCGGAAAGTATACAACAACATCACCGTAAGTGCAGTGCCTTTGGGCTGGCATGTTTGGCCCAAACAATCCTTCGATGAGGTATACAACAACATCTTCGTTATTTCCGGGGCAGTTCCGGGAAAGGGAGAAGCCACCACTGAGTTTGCTCGCCCAATCCGTTTGCCCAAAAATCATAAATGGAGTAACAACTATGATTATAATTTATACTGGAATGTGAATTTCCCTCAGGCACCTAGCATCATTCCAAACCGATCAATGGTAAAATGGCAAGCTGAAGGTTACGACCGGAATTCCCTGGTGGCCCAACCTTTGTTTAAAGACCCTGGAAAAGGAGATTATCGCGTCAAGGATAATTCGCCCGCCATCAAGCTGGGTTTCAAAAACTTCCCCATGGATGCGTTTGGACATCAGATGACCCGGGTTTCACCATTCGGAGGTGACTTTTCTGAAAAGGTAGAAGTGACTATCAGGGCCGATATAAGAATAGAAAAGGGAGGCACTTTGCGCTATACTCTCGATGGTTCGGAGCCTACAATGTACTCACCCCTTTACTCAAATCCCATTACGCTCAGGCGGACAACCATCCTTAAAGCCCGCAGCTTCGATGCCGATGGCCATCCGATAGATTTTACGCAGAAGACAAAATTTACAAAGGTGGAAAATGTAGTGTATCCAAGCTGGTACCAAACTTTACTCGATGGACAGTACACCAAAGAGGTAAACAAAACAGAAAAAAGGGCTGCGGTCGAAGAAATCCTGGGAGCCGTTATGGTGGATATTGCGGACGATCCTGACTTAATCGATGCATCAGGAGGCTATAATTTTGGCTGTTACCTGCAATCCATTGATCCGGAAAAAGGCAAAATGTTGCTGGAAGCCGGCCTGGCAAATGAATGGGTTATTCAAGCCTTAAACGATGAAAAGGTGCAGAATATCTCGGAACTAAAAAAGCTCCTGGATAAATACACTGGCAAAAGGCTAAACATAACGGCCGTTCGTAATTACAAGACAAAAACGTTCAAGCTGGAATGGCCTTAGTAATGGTGGTATTGAATCAGAAAACGCGTAGTTAGGGGTTAGGCAATTAATAAGCTACCACAAATAGCGTAGGGATTTTTCTTTTAGGCTAGGCAAAAAACGTAGGCAACGCAGCGCGTTGACGAGGCTTTTTAACGCAGCCTAAGAGAAAAAGATCAAGCTAGGCTGGTAGATTATTATTTTCCTAAGCCCTTAATTGACAAAATTATAATAGTGAAATATGAAACTACTTCATTTACTGCTGGCGATAGTTCCTGTACTTATACTAGGAGAAGCTTGTGCCCAGAAAAAACAAGCGTTGACCTGGCGAATAGCATCTCAGGAGGAGTGGCAGGCTAGTGTTTCCAAAAAATCAAATTTGGAAATCTCTGAAGGAAAATTGGTGCCGGCTTCTGGTCAGGCTTTTTTTCAAAGCGCTATAAAAAGATTTACAAACAAACGCTCTGCAAAATCGATTACCTTCTCACAATCGCCAGAATGGTTAAACTGGAAACCCATGGCCAACATCGGGCCTTCCAACCTGGGTGATGCACCCATAGCCCTACAGTTAGGAGATGGAAATTATTGGATGTTCGGCCGCTACATAAAAAGTAAAAGCCAGAAAGAAGGCACCTTCACCGCTGAGGAGGCAAAATTGACTGGATTTGATATCGAACTGAAAACCACCCCTTTCCAAAACCAGTTCGATGCCCCCGGAGGCTTGAAACCAGGCAAAGGCGGGTATCACGCCTGGCAGAGCAGAGACATGAAAAACTGGGTACATCACGGTGCAGTGTCTGAGGGTTTTTCTCGCTGGATGACCACCGCTGAATATGTGGATGGGAAATTCTACCTCTATTATGATTTTCCTAATGACCAGGACCCGCACTTATACATTGATGAAGACCTGACTGATGGCATTCCCGGGAAAAATATGGGTATGGCATTCAATGACCCATCGCACGGTTCCGACTGTGCCGTCATCCGGGATTTGCAAGGTAATTTTCATCTCATTGTTGAGGATTGGTCACCTATCGATGCATCTACGCATGCCTGGGACTCCCCTTTGGCAGTACATGCGGCTAGTCCTGACGGATTCAATGATTTTAAAATCTTGAATCCTCCGGTAGATGAACGCACCCAACCCACAGGCAAATTTGCCGAATATGCCCATCCGCACTGGCATGCAGAAGCCCCAGATCGATTCCCCGGAAAAACAGCCTCGGTAGATGTTCCCCAGCACCGAATCAAAGCAGGCGATACCCGCGCTTTTGCCAAATACGAAATCCACGAACCGGAGCAGAATGCCTATGGCGACTGGGCGGCTATCTCAATCGGAGGACAGTATTATTTATTTGCTGATTTTGATCCGGCCGGTGGGCATGGCAGAGAAAGTATGAGTGTGGCCTGGTTTACTTCCGACGATATCAACAAACCTTTCACCTTTTGTGGAAATATTGGCCAGGGACACCCAGATCCGGATATCCTATTCGCTGAAGGTCAGTTTTATCTGATCACCCAGTTTGATACCGATTTTGTAAGCCCTGGTCCATGGGTAGAGACCGTAGAAGTCCGTGTAGGAGTGGATACTACCGATGATGGTATAATTAACAAATGGAGCGATTGGCAGGCCGTCAGTGAGCAGTATGATTACATCAAAGGTTTTGCTAAGCAAATTGAAAAAACACCTGCACAATTAGATCTATCAGATCTTCCGGAAGGCTATGGCTTCCAGTTTGAAGTTAAAATTACAGATACCACTGAAAACGAATCTAAACCCATTCTCGACAAAGTCGCCCTTCGATTCAAACACTAAAAGCGAAAAACTCCATCTAATGCAAAGGAATATATACCCACTTTTAACCCTTGCCGTTATCATAGCCTTGACAACGGGGGCTGACTGCCCAGGATGGAATTGAAAATTGACCTGCTCAATATAAAATACTAAAACCAAGACTATCATGATACCACAAGTAAGTGTAAAAACTCAAGCGGTTCGACCTAGGATGACCCTCCTCGTCCTATTGATTTTTCTATTAAGTGCTTGTACTTCTGGGAATTCAAATCAGGCAGAAACGCAAGAAGATAAAGAACAAGAAACCCTAAGCTTTTCCTATTCAGATGTTACCGGAATAGGGAAAGACTCAATATATAACAGAAGGGACCCCAGCGATGTGATCAAGGTCGGCAACAGATACTACGTTTGGTACACCCGGATGAATAGCCCAATCCGGTCTGGCTACTGGGGGACGATCTGGTACGCTACCTCTGAAGACGAGGGATTTACTTGGCAGGAGCAAGGCATGGCCCTGGGCCTGGGCGCAGAAGGTAAGTTTGACAACCATTCCGTCTTCACCCCCAACATCTTGGCACATCAAGGCAAGTACTACCTCTATTACACCGCTGTGCAACCGACCCCCGGCAATGCCGACAAGGCATTCGAAAATAATTCCATCAATGATTTCACTGCCATTGGATTAGCTGTATCAGACAGTCCTGACGGCCCCTTTGAGCGGGTAGCCAACAATCCGATCTTGGAGGTCTCCACGGATACAACAGCATTTGATAGTTATCGAATTGACGATGCCAGTTTGTTGGTCAAGGATGAAAAAATTTGGATGTACTACAAGGGGCGATGTTACATTGATGGCAAGGAAGGCCCCAGACGTACCAAAATGGGAGTGGCCATGGCTGAGCACCCTGAGGGACCCTACCAGAAGCATGCCGGTCCGATTTTAGACCATAGCCATGAGGTACTGATATGGTTAAAAGACGGAGGGGTAGCTTCCTTAGCTTCTCTTAGTTCCTCCATTAATTTAGCGGCCGACGGCATAAACTTTGCGCCCATCCAGCAAAACCTAAGCAATATTCCTACGGCACCAGGTTTATACCGGCCACATTTAGAAAATGGCAATCCAGCCAATGAAATTCCGGGGTGGGGGATTTCCATGAAGCAAGCTAAAGGGGAAGCCTATTTGCTTCGATATGAGATAGACTAGGGCGTGAAAGTAAAATAGATTTTATGATAGGCTCTAAATGGGTTGGTGTTTGGAGTGTTTATGTCTGGCCAGTCGCAGACAAAGGAAGCGCAAAGTGCAGTGGAAAATGCAAAAGAATTGGCTACAACTTTAAAAAATGAATTCGATGATCCGATTAACTAAACCTCTTCTATGCCTGATAGCGGCACTGCTATTTTTGATTTCTTGTGGAAAAAAAGAGCAAAAGTCTGCGGCTATTGAAGAAAACCTGCCCAATGTCATTCTCATCAACGCAGACGACCTGGGATATGGTGACCTAAGTTGCTATGGAGCTACACTTGTCCAAACGCCCAATATTGATAAACTGGCCAGCCAAGGTAGATCGTTTTCAGATGCTCACGCCGCTTCGGCGGTGTGTTCTCCTTCCCGTTATGGGTTGTTGACCGGTACATATCCACTAAGACGCAATTTCTGGGGCCCGATTGGAGGTCTTGATGATGGCCTAACAATTGACACCAGCCAAATGACCCTCGCCAGCTTGTTGAAAAATGCCGGGTATTCAACCGCTTGTGTGGGGAAGTGGCACCTAGGCTTGGGGGTAGATAAACCAGATTATAACCAAGCAGTAAAACCAGGACCGCTTGAGCTTGGGTTCGATTATTTTTATGGAGTGCCCATGGTAAATAGTGGCCCTCCATTTGTCTTTGTGGAGAACCATTCGGTGGATGGATATGATCCGGCAGATCCATTTGTAAGAGGGAAAGAATCGGTCACGCAGAAATGGCCGGCAAAAGGAGGATATAAGGCCATTGGTGGAGCTGAAAAAGCTCATTTGTTGTATGATGACGAAAAAGTAGGAACGACCCTTAAGGATAAAGCCATTGAATGGATGAAAAAGACCCACTCCAGCGATCAGGACAAACCTTTCTTTCTTTATTTGGCAACGACCAATATCCATCACCCCTTCACGCCGGCACCACAATTCAAAGGAACGAGCGAAGCAGGCCGTTATGGAGATTTTATCCACGAATTGGATTGGATCGTAGGAGAGGTGCTACGCACGCTCAAAGAGATGGGAGAAGAAGAGAACACCCTGGTCATTTTTACCAGTGATAATGGTGGCATGTTAAACCACGGTGGGCAGGATGCCTGGAAAGCGGGCCACAAGCTCAATGGAGATTTATTGGGTTTTAAGTTTGGAGCCTGGGAAGGAGGACATAGGGTCCCTATGATGGCGAAATGGCCGGGAGTCATTCCCGCGAATAGTGCATCAGATCACTTGATTAGTCAGGTAGATTGGTTGTCAACATTTGCAGCAATAGTGGACCAACCATTGAAAGGGGATGACCAAGATGGTGTCAATCAGCTGCTAGAACTCAAAGGCGAGGCAACAGCTCCACTGAGAGAAATGCTGATGATTACGCCTAACAGCCCTGAGCACCTGGTGGTAAGAAAAGGGAAATGGGTCTACATCCCCGCACAAGATGAAGGCGGTTTTCAAGCCAAGAAGATTGACGCCCACACTTTGGGAGGGGCTGCCGCATTTGCCCTGACCCAACAAAAAAACAGCGATGTAGTCGATCATAAAATCAAGGAAGATGCACCGAAGGAACAACTCTATGACCTAGAAAAAGATCCTTATCAGGCAGAGAATGTGGTCGCACAAAACCCGAAAGTAAAAGAAGAACTTCAGCAAATCTTGGCCGAGTACAGACAAAAAATTGGGCCATATCCTAAGCTCGGCTGGATTCATAAGGAGGTCATTGCCAGACAAGAAAAAAGAAGATTAGAAAAACTAAATGAATAATGGAATCAATTTTAAATATTGTTCAAAGAATTGGTGGTGTTTCGCTTGTGCTCCTTATTGCGCTAGTAGCAGGCTGCGCTACAAAAACCGAAAAGAAAGAAGTTGCGCAAAAAACACCCAACATCATCGTCATTTTTGCGGATGACTTAGGCTATGGCGATATCGGCTGCTATGGTGCAGAAGGAATCAAAACCCCCCATCTCGATGCCCTGGCTGCTGGTGGTTTTCGCAGCACAGACTTTTTTGTTCCGGCCAATGTTTGCAGCCCCTCACGTGCGGCCTTGCTTAGCGGTAGGTACCCCATGAGGGCGGGCTATCCTGTGGCCACCAGACCTGATTATCCAAAGTACAAGGAGTATGGATTTGCCGCTGAGGAAGTGACTATTCCAGAGCTGCTAAAGCCGGCTGGTTATCGTTCGCTGATGGTTGGCAAATGGCACCTTGGAATGAATGTGGAAGGATCTCATCCGCTGGATGCTGGCTTTGATGAGTACCTGGGGATTCCCAGAAATTATGATCCCCAAGGCAGAGGCGACAACAATACCCTCTACCATAATAGAGACGTAGTATCAGAAAGCGTAGAATGCGAAATACTTACTTCAGCTTACACCGACAAAGTGGTGGATTTCATGAGTGAAAAGCGGGACAAGCCATTTTTTATTTATGTGTCTCATCACATTGTGCATAACCCCCTTTTGCCAAGCGAAAAGTTCAAAGGAAGTTCGGAGTATGGCCCTTATGGTGATTTTGTTCAGGAACTCGATCATAGCACGGGGCGGATTATGGAAGCTCTCCGAGTGGCACAGTTAGAGAAAAACACCTTGGTTGTTTTTACCTCGGACAATGGGCCGACCTGGAAGGGGGCGACGGGTGGTTTAAGTGGCGGAAAATACTGCACCATGGAAGGAGGGCATAGGGTGCCGGGTATTTTTTATTGGCCTGGAAAAATTCCAGCGGGACAGACCTCCAACACCTTAATATCCAGCATGGACTTATTGCCGCTATTTTGTGATGTAGCGGGGGTAGATTTGCCTACCGATAGAAAAATTGATGGGAAGAACATTTTAGACCTCTTGAAAGGAAATACCACTAAATCACCGCATGAATTCACCTATTACTATAATGGCACAAACCTACAAGCTGTCCGCAAAGGAAAATGGAAGCTACACTTAGCACGAAGCGTCCGGGACCAACCTTTTTGGTCAAAGAAGGGACACCCAAAGGTGGACAAAGGATTTATCACGCTGGATGAGGATAGGCTCTACAATCTGGAAGATGATCTTGCTGAAAAAGTCAATGTTGCTGAGCAGTATCCGGAGGTGGTGAGTAGGCTAAAGGAGCAAGCGGCTGTCATTCGAGCAGAACTGGGAGATGTAGACGTCATCGGGACTGATCAGAGAGTGCCCAATTTAGAAGCGCCACAGGAGCGAGATCCAATTGAATTAAAAAAGTAAACGACTAATATGACATACCCCAAGGATAAACTGATTTTGAGCATTTCTACCATGCTTCTAATGGTGATGCTGATCGGTTGTTCTCAGACAGCGCAGCAGTCTAGAGCGGTTGTGAATGAAGGCCCCAACTTCATTATCATTTTCACCGATGATCAGGGCTATGGCGACCTTGGCTGCTTTGGAGGCGAGCACCTAAATACCCCGCATCTTGATAAAATGGCAGAAGAGGGGATGAAGCTGACCAGTTTTTACGTAGCAGCACCAGTTTGTACCCCCTCCAGAGCCGCACTGATGACAGGCTGCTATCCAAAGCGGATCAATATGGCCGCCGGCGTGTTTCTCGCCGGAGATAAGAGAGGGCTCCATCCAGATGAAATTACCATTGCGGAGGTACTAAAAACAAAGGGCTATGCCACTGGCATCATGGGTAAATGGCACTTGGGAGATCAGCCCGAGTTTTTGCCAACCCGCCAAGGCTTCGATGAATTTTTCGGACTGCCCTATAGCCATGACATTCACCCTTGGCATCAAAACAACAAAAAATGGAATTTCCCGGATCTCCCACTCTTGGAAAGTGAACAAGTTATAGAAATGAACCCTGATATGAACCACCTCACTCAGCGGATCACTGACAAGGCGGTAGCTTTTATAGAAAAGAATAAGGAAAATCCTTTTTTTCTATACGTTCCGCACCCTCTACCACATAGGCCATTATACGCTTCCCCGGAAATGATGGAACAAGCAACGGATTCTATACAAGCCTTGCTGTCTCAAGAAAATGGTATGGTAAATTATCCAATTCGCGATAAAATCTACCCGCAGGCAATCGGTACGATAGATGCGTCAGTAGGGAGGATTTTAGAAACCCTGATTGCGAATGACCTAGATGAAAACACCTTGGTCGTTTTTAGCTCTGATAATGGCCCAGCAAGAGGAGGCATGGGTAGTACAGGTGGCCTAAAAGGTAGAAAAGGGCATACTTTTGAAGGAGGGATGCGGGAGCCCTCCTTGGCTTGGTGGCCAGGACGAATCCCCAAAGGTACTGAAACGGATCAGGTGTTGACGACTATGGATTTGCTACCCACTTTTGCAAAACTTGCTGGAGCAAAAATCCCTCAAGACCGAGTGATTGATGGGAAGGATGTATGGCCAGTGCTGGCAGGAGATAAAAAGGGTGGCCCGCCCCGAGAGCCATTTTATTACTACAACAAGAACCAATTGGAGGCGGTTCGTCATGGGGACTGGAAGTATCACCGACGAAATGGCCAAAGCTTTTTGTATAATCTAAGAAAAGACGTAGGAGAGACCCAAAACCTCATTGATCAGCACCCCCAAATTACAGCAGAACTAGTAGGATACTTTCAAGCATTCGAAAAAGAGCTTGGAGAGGGAGTCAAGCACAGCGACCAATGTCGCCCGGCAGGCTATGTGGAGCGGGCCTTGCCATTAACAAAATAGATTTGACTAATGAGGTCCCACAGAATATCCCTATAATAGGGGGGAATAGGAAGTGGCAACGACCTGTTACTGTTTAAAAAATTGAATATGTTCAACACCACCTGCTTCGTAAAGATGATCATTTTGCTGACATTGACTATGATGAATACCTCATCTTTTGCTCAGCAACTTCGACCTGCCAGGATTTTCAATGACCATATGGTTTTACAAAGAGAAAAAGCTGTTCCCATTTGGGGAATGAGTTCGCCACAGGAGGAAATCACCGTAACTTTTGCTGGGCAGAAGAAAACCACCCAGGCCGGAGAAGATGGTAAATGGATGGTCAAGCTTGGCCCTTTGGAAGCATCCGCTAAAGGCAGGAATATGACTATATCTGGAAAAAGCGAGGTGATTATCTCCGATATTTTGGTAGGAGAAGTCTGGATATGTTCAGGTCAATCCAATATGCAGTTTCCAGTGAGTGCTGTGCCTGAAATCAAAGGGCTCATACCATTTGCAAAAAATATTCGAAGTTTTGAGGTGAAAAGGACGGTTGCATTTGAGGAAATGGAGGATGTATCCGGCAAGTGGGAAATCACCCATCCATCAAGTGCGGTTGCATTTTCCTTCGCCTATTTTCTGGAAAGTATTTCTGGCATACCTGTCGGTATTATCCATGCTTCATGGGGCAGTTCTTCAATTGAGGCTTGGATGCCTAAAGATATGACGGAGACCTTGCCCTATTTTAAGACCATAATGGAAGATTTTGATGCGGATACCCTTACTCAAAATCGTATCCAGCGAATTCTAGGCGCACCAAATGGCTGGACAAGGCAGGAAGACATTTTTTTAAGAAGACAACCCAATATTCTCTACAATGCTATGATGAAACCGTTGGCACCCTACGCATCTAGAGGACTCGTTTGGTATCAAGGAGAGCGTAATACGAGATACTTGTCTGGAATGCCCGAGATCACGGAAGAAAACTGGTTCCATAGGGTAGCAGGAATGAAGGAATATGGTGAGGCGCTTAGTCAATGGATATTACGTTACCGCCAGGAGTGGCAGAACAAAGAAATGAACTTCATGGTGGTTATGTTGCCTGGCTATGGAAAGGGCACAACTACAAAACCGGGCATTGATCCGGAGGATCCCACGGAAGAGTCATGGGCATGGATGCGCGAATCTCAATTACAAGTTTTGGAGCTGCTCAATACGGCAGTAGCCAATACCATTGATTTAGGGGATGTTAAAAATGTTCATCCAAAAGACAAGCTTCCCATTGGTCAGCGTTTGGCTCTTCTGGCTGCTAAAAACACCCTTGGACTAGATATTTTAGCCCTGGGCCCTATGCTAAAAAGAGTTGACTTGCAAGGAGATAAATTGGTCGTTCATTTTGATTATGCCAGTGGCCTCAAAACCAGTGATGGGAAAGCCCCTCGTGGTTTTTGGGTAACAGATGATTCGAAGAAATGGGAATCTGCGGATGCCAGGATTGAGGGAGAAAGTGTAATCCTGACCTCGCCCAAAATTAAGCAGCCCAAATATATCCGCTATGCCTTTGCGGGGAAGCCTTCAGTCAATTTAGTCAATGCAAGTGAGCTACCTGCCTACCCATTTAGAACTGATGATTGGGAGGAATAAAAAAGACAGAATTTTGGGTAGATTTATAATTGTTTGGACGCTTTTAGCTTGGGAAACAGTCCTTACCCAGCCCCAAAACTATCTATTTCGTCTACCCTTTAATTTTCTTAAATTTGAAACATTCTCTAATTTAAACCTCTTCCTACCAAAACCTATTTTTATCCTCATGCAAACTATAATAAAACTAAGTCCGGCAATATTCATATCTCTATTTTTGACTTCTACTACTCTCAGTAGCCAAAGTTGGCAAACGTTAGATAGCTTAGGTGGTAAGAATTATTTTGATCGAAAATATGATGTTGCCTTGACCTATGCGACTAGAGCCATTGAAACCTATAGACAAGAAGTCGGATTAGAAGACACTATTTATGTTGATCTGTTAACTAGTAAGGCAGAAGTTTTAGGGAAGCTGGAGAAGTACAATGAGGAATTCAAGGAATATACGGGAGCCATTCACGTTCTAAAGACTTTTCTAGACACATCCCTTGCAAATTATTACCCTTATTCTACCTATTTATTGGGTTTGGCAAAGAACCGCCAGCGTTTCGGCGCTTTCCATCTAGCCAATCAGTTATATCAGGAGTCATTAGCTATTCGTAGTAAACTAATCAGTGAAACTAGCGTCCATGCTGCGGTATGTATAAACAACATTGGCGTTAATTATTTTTATATGCAAGAGATAGATTCCTCCATTTACTACTTGAAAAAAGCGGCTGCTATTTGGAAGAAGGACAATAAGGGGCCAGGAGACGTCAGATATGCGACTTGTATTGGCAACATTGGTGCTATTTACAACAATAATGGGAAACACAATAAGGCCTTGCCTTATTTACAAGAAAGCCTGAAACTTACTGCCATTACAGATTCTACTGGAAAACGTTATATAGATGCGCTGGAGAAAGTAGGATCAGTCTATAAGCGGATGGGACGATATGAAGAATCTGTACTATTTTATGAGGAAATGCTAACAAAGGCAGGAGTCTTTTACGGGAAGGAGCACTCTAAATACGCGGAGCTTCAAGGTCTTGTAGCAAGTCTAAACTCTACTTTGGGTAGAGAGGATAAGGCAATTAGATTGCACAAGTCCAGTCTGGATATAATGGGTAATGTGTATGGAAAGGACAAAGCGCAGTACGCTATCCAGGCTTTCAAATTGGGTGGTTTGTATCTAGATTTTGAAAACTATGAAAAGGCCAAGGAGTTCCTTGATCAGGCCCGAGAGGTCTATGAGAATAGCCAAGATACGACTAACTCCTATTACTCCAGTGTGATAGGAGATATCGGACTCTATTATCAATATACTAAAAAGTATGAACGGTCCGAGCAATACTTGCAAAAACAAATCGAGTTACTGAAGCAGATGGGGCGTGATACTTCTTCTGAGATGGTCATCGCCTTACATAATTTAGCTAACCTCTATATTGACATGAAAGATTACAAAGCGGCTGAAAAAGTCCAGCTTGAGGGAATGTCGATAAGAGGGCATCTTTTTGGCCAAAACCATCCAGGATATCTTACAGACCTATTCACCTTGGCGGTCATTGATTATCGGAGAAGGAATTTTCAAGCGGCCTTAGGAAAGTTTGAAAGGGTGGTCAATGATCATCTTAGGAGTTTTGGGAAGGCTGGAGCATACAATAGCTATGTAAAGGGATTAGCTACAACGTATCGGCTTCTTGGCCGGTACGAGGAAGCGCTGTATTGTTTCGAGGAATACATTGACGTGACCCGGACCAATATCAACCGGAATTTTGATGTTTTGAGCAAAGAGGGACGTGCAAAGTTCCTAAAATCAATAAGCTGGGAGCTAACTATCCTTTCTTCCGAACTTTATGCCTTAAGAGATGAATCAACAGCTGCTGCGGGGCTCTTATATGATGTCTCTTTGATTTTAAAAAACCTCTTATTGGAAAGCAATAGGGCATTTCTCCGAGAAGTCACTGTCGCTGATAAGCCCAAGCTTCAGGTATTATATGCCGATTGGTTACAGCTCAAAAGAATTTTGAATAAGCAATATGAGCGTCCAATAAATCAACGTTTGAATGTGGACAGCCTGGAGCGTCGCTTAGAACAAATAGATGAGGAACTTTCTCAATCGACTCAGATGGCTTACCCCTTTCAATCTAGTACAACTTGGCGAGACGTCAAATCAAGGCTTGGCCAAAATGAAACTAGCTTGGAATTTGTACATTTTCAACGCTATAGTGATCAAGAGTGGTCCGATAGTATAATGTATTGCGCCATTCTACAAAAGAAGGATTGGGCATTCCCAAAATTGATTCCTCTCTTTGAAAAGCAACAGCTTGAAAAACTAGTGTCACACTTATACCCCAGTCAGAAAAAAAAGATCAATGCTGTGTATTCGAGGGAATTATATGAATTGGTATGGCGACCCATTGAGAAGTTTATTGGATCATCGACAAAGATTTATTATTCTCCTTCGGGGCTTCTACATCAAGTTACATTTGCAGCAATACCCAACTCTCTAGGACTTCCTATTGTTGAACAATATCAACTACACTATGTAAGTAGCGGAAGGAACTTATTACAAAAAAAGGATAAAGCGTTGCAACGGCCAGTCTCGGCTATGATTTATGGCGGTATTGACTATGATAGTATGCGAATAGCGCCATCAAAAAGGCTTCCTAAAGATATAAATAGGATTAAGGAAAAGGGAGATGAAGGTAGTTTCTCAAGAAAAAGAGGAAGTAATGGTAAAGGGTGGGAATACCTGCCAAACTCTTTAGTGGAATTGAACAAACTTTCAAAAATTTTTACAGCTAATCGCATTAGTGCCAACGGTCTCTCTGGGCAGCTAGCAACAGAAGAATCATTTAACGAAATCGGCATTGAAGAACCCTCACCCGATATACTTCATTTAGCCACACATGGTTTCTTTTTTTCTGATGATTTCGAAGGGACAAAACCAGAAATTGATCGATCTAACTATTTTCAGTATGCTACTGATCCCTTGTTGCGGGCTGGTCTAGTCTTGGCCGGCGCTAATCGGGTGTGGTTGAACAAGGATACTTTTCCGGAAAATGAAAATGGAATTCTTACCGCTAGAGAAATATCAAATAGTAACCTACAACACACTAAACTAGTCGTGTTGTCTGCCTGTGAAACGGCTTTGGGGGATATTAGAGGTAGTGAAGGGGTATATGGTTTGCAAAGGGCTTTCAGAATTGCCGGAGCTGACCATTTAATTACTACGCTTTGGAAAATCTCCGATAGTCATCACACGCTTGAGTTTATGGAAACTTTTTATCGCTTGTGGCTCTCTGAAAAGAAGTCCATCCACCAGGCTTTTAGAGAAACTCAAATGGCTTTGCGTATCAAATATCCACATCCTTACTATTGGGCGGGGTATGTTTTGATGGAGTGAAAGGGTAAAGGTCTTACTTGACTTGATTCAAATATTTTAGGATTGTGGGGTCTTCGGCCTCCAGCAGGGGTTGATAGTCTTCACTAAATGAAATCTCGTACCAATTTTCTTGCCCTTGCAAAACCTGTTTTTCTCCTGCATCTATTTTGAATGACACCCAATGTAGGTCTTTTAGGGAAGTTAAACTAGCTTTAGTGGCGCGAATCTGTAGCCCATTTTTATCTAGTTTGTATTGGACTGTTTTATCACTTTGGAGAACGAAAGAAACCATTCTTGAAGTGCTATTTTGGGAAATAAGCCTTCCTTCTCTGATCAACAACTCCGTATACCTGATTTCCTTCATCAGTCGATTTCCTGAGGAACCCATTAAATCCTCTTGCTCATTTGCCTGTGGTGTTTCCCAATGCCCCTCTTCATTGGTTAAGGTTGTCTGATGGGTAGCTGGAAAGAATAAATATAGAAACAAAGCCATCATTACTGCAACTGAAGCGGCAACAGCTAGTCGAATCCACATTTGGCGAACTTTTACTGACTTTGGTAGTCCTTTCAGGTTGGCTTCTTCCAACTGGTTGGAGTTGCCAATGACTTTTGACAAAGTTTGTTGATAATCCCAAAGCCGCTTATATTCTGGGTCAGATTTGATTTTTGCTTCAACCTCCTTAGACTTAGTTTCTGAAAGTTCACCATTGGCGTACTGGTCGATGAGGTCAAATATCTTGGAGCTATTATCTTTCATGGGCTGAAATTAAGTAAAGGATGAATAATACTTCTTAAGGGAGTTCAGTGCCAGTCTTTGACACTTTTCCATACAATTCTTTCTTTTGTTCTTGCAACTGCCGTACGAAACACCAAATTTTTTAGCCAGATGATGAAGGGACTGACTTTTACTATAAAATTGCTGTAATAGGTATTGGCATTCCGGGTCTAATCTTTTGACAGCCTCTTCCAGCAATACCTCAAATTGCAACAAGGCTTCCCCTTTGGCGGATTGTCGAACGAAGCCGAAAAAACGAAGGATACAGTTTAAAGGAATCTTCCTTTCGAGTTTTTTGCTATTCTTTCCTTTAAAGTAATCATAAAGTACTGGTGCACATAACTCCCCCATATCCGATAAGGCATCGTCGATG
>Ga0070729_10003382_pt1 | contig 18662 bp, 14 predicted proteins | sample tdDd472_FD_66725 | JGI IMG/M metagenome (GOLD analysis project Ga0070729, IMG submission 66725) | Marine sediment microbial communities from the Atlantic coast under amendment with organic carbon and nitrate - tdDd47.2 | ecosystem: Environmental > Aquatic > Marine > Coastal > Sediment | place... | reverse complement strand
CGCCGTGTTCGCTGCCGGGCGCGGCGCCTTCGTCGGCGGACTGGTGCTGACGTTGGTATTCTGGGCCGCCGGCCCTTCGATCATCGACCTGATGACCACCGTTCCAGAGGTCCGGGCCGAAACCCGGACCTATTTGGTCTGGGCGGTCGCCATGCCGATGGTTTCGGTATGGAGTTTCCTGTTCGACGGCATATTTATCGGCAGCACCTGGACCCGTGCCATGCGCGATGGCATGATTCTCTCCGCCATCGGCTACGTGGCGGCGCTGACGCTGTTCGTGCCGCTGTGGGGCAACCACGGTCTGTGGCTCTCGGTCAGCGTGCTAATGGCCGCTCGCGCACTTACCCTAGCACTGCGCTATCCGCGTCTGTCTCGAACGGTGGGGGCGGATCCGCACTAACGCCGCGGCGGCGCTCGGCACTGGGCGGCGAGCCGAATTGCTCGCGGTAGCACTTCGAGAAATGCGAGGCGGAGATGAACCCCGTTGCCAGAGCCACGTCGAATACCGGCATCGATGTCTGACGGAGCAGAAAGCGCGCGCGCTCCAACCGCATGCGCAAGTAGTATCGGGTCGGCGGCACCGCAAGGTAGGTTTGAAACAGGCGCTCCAACTGGCGCGTTGAAAGGCCCACGTCGGCGGCCAGTTCGGAACAGCTCATGGGGTGCTCGATGTTTTCTTCCATGGCCGCCACCACCGCCAACAACTTCGGATGCGCGATGCCCGAACGCGTGCGCAGGTCCATGCGCTGGCCCTCATGGCCATCGCGGATGCGATGATGGATCAACTCATCCGACACCGCCGCGGCGACCTCCGGGCCGTGGTGCGCGGATACCAGATGCAGCATAAGGTCCAATGCCGCAGTGCCGCCGGCGCAGCTATAGCGGTTGCGGTCGACGGCGAACAGTTCGGTCGTCGCCTGCACCTCGGGAAAGGCTTCGACGAAGGCCGGCATGTTCTCCCAGTGGATGGTGCACCGGTATCCATCCAGGAGCCCGGCGCTGGCCAGCACGTGGGTGCCGGTGCAAAGCGCCCCCAGCGTCGCCCCGTGCGCCACCCGCCGACGCAATCCGGCCAGCACGGTGCGGTCGTCGAAACCGTGGACATCCTGGCCGCCGCAAACGAACACCGCATCCAGGGGTCCGCAATCGGCGAGCGTGCCGGCGGCGGCAATCTCAAGCTTGTTGGAAGCCTTGACCGGCTTTCCGTCGGCGGAAACCATCGTCCAGGCATAGGCCTCGCGACCCATGACCCAATTTGCCAGACGCAGGCATTCCACCGCCGACGCGAAGGCGATCATGGTGAAATCCGGCACCAGGAAGAACCCGACCCGATAGGGTGCGCCCGCGTCGTTGGTCATGTCCGCTCCCATGAGAACGAAATCACACTACGATGATTTTGCGAACCTTGGGAAGCGCCTTTTCGAGCGTCAACCGGGCGACATGCCGCGCAGGCGCTCGGAGCGGCGGCGCAGCAGTTCCAGCGTCGTCAGCAGCAGGATGGAGATCGTCACCAGCACCGTGGCGACCGCCAATATGGTCGGCGAGATCTGCTCGCGCAAGCCGGTGAACATCTGCCAGGGCAGTGTCTTCTGCGAGGCGGAACCGACGAACAGCACCACCACCACCTCGTCGAACGAGGTGATGAAAGCGAACAACGCACCGGAGATGACACCCGGCAGGATCAGCGGCATCTGCACCTTGAAGAAAGTCAGCACCGGCCCCGCCCCCATGTTGGCAGCGGCGCGCACAAGGCTCTTGTCGAAGCCGACCAGGGTCGCGGTCACGGTGATGATGACGAAGGGCGTACCCAAGGCCGCATGCGCCAGCACGACGCCCCAGTAGGTGCCCTGCATGCCGATGCGCGAATAGAAGAAGTACATGCCGGCGGCGGAAATGATCAGCGGCACGATCATCGGCGAGATCATCACCGCCATCACGGCGCTGCGGAACGGCATATAGCTCTGCGACAGGCCGATGGCGGCCAGCGTTCCGAACCCGGTGGCCAGCAACGTCGCCATCGGCGCGATGCGCACGGAATTGGCCAGCGCGTTCTGCCAATCGGAATTGGTGAAGAAGTCCTTGTAGTGCTTGAGCGAATAGCCTTCCGGATCGAGCGCCAGCATCGCCTTGGTGAAGGTGAAGAAGTCCTCGGCGTTGAAACTCAGCGGAATGATCACCAGGATCGGCATGATCAGGAACAGGAAGATCAGCCCGCAGATGGTCCGAAACGTATAGAACCAAGCTTTCTGGCCGGTCGATGCATAGGGAGGAAGGGCTGACATCTTGCTATCCCAACTTCACGTTATCGATGCCTACGATCTTGTCGTAAACGAAATACAGAACCATGACCACGACCAGCAGCATGACGCCCAGCGCCGCCGCCAGCCCCCAATTGAGCGAGGACGAAATGTGATAAGCAATCCGGTTGGAGATGAAGATCCCCGAGGTGCCGCCGACCAGTTCGGGCGTGATGTAGTAGCCGATGGAGAGGATGAACACCAAGACCCCGCCGGCCCCGATCCCGGGGATGGTATTGGGGAAATAGACGCGCCAGAACGCCGTCCAGTCTGACGCCCCCAGCGATTTCGCCGCGCGCACATAGGACGGCGCGATGGTCTTCATCACCGAATAGAGCGGCAGGATCATGAACGGCAGCAGGATGTGGGTCATGGCGATCACCGTGCCGGTCTCGTTGTACATCAACTCCAACCGGTTCCGGTCGCCGATGATCCCAAGCGACACCAATAAGTCGTTGATGACGCCCTGTTGCTGCAACAGCACGATCCAGGCCGACGTGCGCACCAGCAGCGAAGTCCAGAACGGCAGCAGGACCAGGATCATCAATAGGTTGGACGTCCGGAGCGGCAATACCGAAAGGATATAAGCGATGGGATAACCGAGCAGCACGCAGGTTCCGGTGATGACCACCGAGAGGATCATCGTGCGAAGCAGCATATAGAGGTAGATGCGCTCGCCCTCGGGCTTCATCGAAATCCCGTCGACCGTTTCCTTGGCGTCAACGGAAGCCAGGAAATACCCCTTGGTATAGTTCCCGGAGAACCGCTGGATGGTTTCCCAGACGATTGTCTTGCCCCAGTCCTTGTCGATCTTGATGAACTGTTCCTTGTAGTTGCCTTCCTGCATCCGTTTGATGCGGCGTCCGCTCTTGCGGAACAGGCTGGCGACGCCCGGGCTTTCGTAATTGAGACGGCTGGCGACCCGGGTATGGCTCTTCTCCTTCACCGCCACCTTGAGATCGGCATAGAGCGCGGCAAAAACCTTTTCCGACGGTGCCTCGCCGGATTTGGAATCCCAGGTCTTAAGCGCGACCACGGTCTGCGGCAGGGTTTCGGGAACGATGGCGTTCTCGACCGAGCGAAAAAGCATGTCGCCGATCGGCGCCAGGAATGTAATGCATATGAACAAGAACAGCGGCGCGACCAATAGTAGCGCGCGGATTTTCTGGCGTCTCAGCGCCCGCTGAATACTGACTTTCAGCGGCGTGCCGTCTGCGGCCAACATCGGGCCGTCGTTCACCTGAACGTCGCTCATGATCGCCTCCGAAACACCTTTGCCGCCGTTTTAATGAATAAAGCCGGCCGGGAGCGGAAGCCCCGCCCCCGGCCGAATGGCCTTACTTCGTCAACCACACCTGGAATTTGGCGTCGATGTCGTCGCGGTTGTCCGCCCAGAACTCGTAATTATAGAGCAGGGTGGTCTTCGCGTTTTTCGGATCGGTCGGCATGTGCGGCGCCATGTCGATGCCGAGATCGGCATGCTTGCCGACCAACGGTGCCGAGGATTTACGGGCCGGACCGTAGGAAATGTACTTCGCCTGGTCGGCGAGGCGCTGGGTGTCGGTTGCGAAGAAGATGTAGTCGAGGGCCTGCTTCTTGCGCTCGTCCGAAAGACCGGCCGGGATGATCCAGCCGTCGAGGTCGAACACCTGCCAGTCCCACAGCATCTTCACCGGCTGCTTTTGCTCTTCGATGACCGAGAACAGACGGCCGTTGTAGGTGGAACCCATGACGATCTCGCCGTCGGCGAGGCGTTGCGGGGTTTCGGCACCGGCCGACCACCAGATGACGTTGTCCTTGATGGTATCGAGCTTGGCCAGGGCCTTGTCGACGCCGGCCGGCGTGCCGAGCAATTCATAGACCTTGTCCGGCGACACGCCATCACACAGCAGCGCCCACTCGACGTTGTTGATCGGGCGTTTTTCCAGGCTGCGCTTGCCGGGGAAGTTCTTCAGGTCGAACACGTCGCAAATGTTGCTCGGCTCCTTGCCGCCCCACTCCTTGACGTCGGTGCGATAGCCGAATGTGGTGGAGTAGACGATCTGCGGAATGAAGCACTCGGAAACCAGCAGGTTGCCGAAATCCTTGGACGCAGGCGTGCCGTCGGGCGCCGGCGCGAGTTGCTTGTCGGCGTCGATCGGCATGGCCAGACCTTCGTCGCAAAGCCGGATCGCGTCGGAAGCCACCACGTCGACGACGTCCCAGGTGGTGTTCTTGGCTTCCGCCATGGCGCGCAGCTTGGCCACGGCTTCAGCGGAGCTTTCGTCGTTGATGATCTTCACGCCCGGATTTTTCTTCATGTAGGGCTCGTGATAGGCCTTGAGCTGAGACTTGGAATAGGCCCCGCCCCAGGACACGATCGTCATGTCGGCGGCGTTCGCCGCCTGCGGTGCAAGCGCCGCCGCGGCCGCGACGGCGCTGACCATCGCGATAGCTCTGAAAGTCTTAATCATCTGATGTTCTCCCTAAGTGATTGAACACATGGTTTTCGTGGGCATTTATATTTTGGCCGATTGGGCCGGTCTTTCCGCTGGTGCGCGGAATTCGGCGGGAACGACCCGCGTTAGGCATCGAGAGCCCGACAATCCTCGATGGTCCATCCGAAGTTTACCGTTTCGCCTTCCTTCAGGTGCACGTGCCCGGAGGCGTTCGGCACCTTGACGACGAAATCGTCGTGGCCGCAGACGCTGGCGCGCGTGCGGATATGGTCACCCAGGTAAATCAATTCCTCGACCCGGGCTTCGTAAACGTTGGGGTACTTGCCTTCCGGCGGATCGACCTCGACCCGTTCCGGCCGCAGCGACAAAGTCGTCCGGTTGCCGGCGGCCTCGACATTGACCCGCTTTGCCTTGACCTCGCCGCCACCGTCGACGTCGACGACGCATACCTCGCCCTCGATGGCGCGCACGGTACCCATCAGCGTATTGTTCTCGCCGATGAATTGCGCGACGAAGGCGTTGTCGGGGCGCTCGTAGAGAGCGTCCGGCGGCGCCAACTGCTGGATGACGCCGTCTTCGAAGACCGCGACGCGGTTCGACATGGTCAACGCCTCGGATTGGTCATGGGTGACATAGACCACGGTGACGCCGAGGCTCTCGTGGATATGCTTGATTTCGTACTGCATCTGCTCGCGCAGTTGTTTGTCGAGCGCGCCCAAGGGCTCATCCATCAGCACCAGCACCGGATCGAAGACCAAGGCGCGGGCGACGGCAACGCGCTGCTGCTGGCCGCCTGAAAGCTGTGCCGGGCGCCGGCCGCCGAAACCGCCGAGCTGCACCATATCGAGCGCCTTGGCGACACGCGCCTCGACCTCGGACTTGTCCATTTTGCGGACCTGCAGTGGAAACGCGAGGTTCTCCGCCACGGTCATATGCGGGAACAGGGCGTAATTCTGGAACACCATGCCGATGCCGCGCTTGTGCGGCGGCACGTTGTTGATCGGCTGATCGTCGAGATAGATCTCGCCGTGGGTGGCGGGTTCGAACCCGGCCAACATCATCAAGCAGGTGGTTTTTCCGGAGCCGGATGGCCCCAGCATGGTTAGAAATTCGCCGCGAGCCACATTCAGATTGAGATTTTTGACGACCAACGTCTCGCCGTCGTAACTCTTCTGCACTGCATCGAAGCGAACGAGCACATCGCTATTTTCAGCCATATAAAGAACCGATTTCCCGTCTTGTTATTGTTCTATTGCCGACACGGACCGCCCCCCATGCGACATCTGATTGTGGCCGTTTCGGCCGCTGTTTCCCGGAGCCTAACACGACAAACGCCGAAAACGCTAGGAGTAGACCGTAAAAAATCTCAAATAGACTGGCGTTCGCCCGACCAATTCTGGACAATCGCCGACATTTGCGCGCATTCTTCGCCGAAACAGCGCGTTTTGAGGAAAATCTCCGATCATGTGCGGCATCGCCGGCATCTTTTATCCCGAAAGCCTGACATTTCCCTCGTCGGCGGCACTCAGCGGCCGGTTGTCGGCCATGGCGGACGCCATGGCGCACCGCGGGCCCGACGGCGACGGCTTCTGGACCAGCGACGACGGACGGATCGGCCTCGCGCACCGGCGGCTCGCCATCATCGACCTCTCCGACGATGCCCGCCAGCCGATGACCAATGCCGAAGGTTCGGTGTATCTCACCTTCAACGGCGAGATTTATAACCACGCGGCCTTGCGCCGGGAACTGGAGGCCAAAGGCTACACGTTCCGAACCGACCATTCCGACACCGAGGTGCTCGTGCACGGTTACAGCGCCTGGGGCCTGGACGGGCTGGTTCAGCGCCTGGACGGCATGTTCGCCTTCGCGCTTTGGGACGTGCGCACGCGCAAGCTCTCGCTGGCGCGTGATCGCATCGGCATCAAGCCGCTGTACTTCACGCGCCTCGGCGGGCCCTGGCGCTTCGCCTCCGAGATCAAGGGCATCCTCAGCGATCCGGCGGTGGTGCGTCGGACCGACATGCATGCCCTCACCCATTACCTCAGCTACATGATCGCGCCGGCGCCGATGACGCTGTTCAAGGGCATCTACAAACTGCCCGCGGGCCACGTCATGGAAATCGATGCCGCCGGCCGGGCACGGGCCCGACGCTACTGGGACGCCGTCCCCGGGCGCTCACCGCTTTCGACGGAAGCGAATGCCAGTGCCGCCGACTATGCCGGCGGTGTCCGCGAGCGTCTGGCGGCCGCCATTGAAAAGCGCATGATGTCGGATGTTCCGTTCGGGGTGTTTCTGTCGGGCGGCATCGATTCATCCGCCAACGTCGCCCTGATGAGCCGAGTCAGCGAACGGCCGGTAGAGACTTTCACCGTCGGCTTCAAGGACCACACGCACCTGAACGAACTCGATCACGCTCGGCTGATCGCCGATACCTTCAAGACCAACCATCACGAGGTGCTGATCGACAGCTCCGACATGCAAGGGTACCTGGCCGACCTCGTCCACCACCAGGACGAGCCCATCGCGGACTGGGTCTGCGTGCCCCTGTATTTCGTTTCCAAGCTGGCCAAGCAGTCCGGCGTCACCGTGGTGCAAGTCGGCGAAGGTTCGGACGAGCAGTTCTGCGGCTATGACAGTTGGATGACCTACCTGAAGTTCCACCGAAAATTCTGGCTGCCCTATCACCGCTGGGTACCGGGCCCGCTGCGGCGCGCCGTCGGCGGCCTGGCAAAGACCTGGGCCCCAAGTGAACGCTCGGCCGGCGCCCAAGGCGTTGAGGCGCTGCTCCGTGCCGGCCGCGGCCAGGAACTGTTCTGGAGCGGCGCCAATGCGTTCTGGAACGTGCACAAGGAACGGCTGCTCGACAATCTGGGTGAAAACGCCGATCTGAGCGAGCTTGCGGCCATGGGTCTCGACATCACCGGGCTGGCCTCGCATGACAGCGGCGACGTCGCCGGCGGCTATATGCAAGCCTTCGACCATGCACATCCCGGCAGCGAACAGTTGACCCGCATGACCCACGCCGAGTTCCGCCTGCGCCTGCCGGAATTGCTTTTGATGCGGGTCGACAAGGTCACCATGTCGACCTCCGTCGAGGGCCGCGTGCCGTTTCTGGATCACGCGCTCGTCGAATATGCGATGGACATTCCGATGAATGCCAAACTCGGCCCGGGAAACGTGAAGAAGCACGTGCTGAAAGAGGCCGTCCAGGGCCTCATTCCCGATCAGATCATCCATCGGCCGAAAATGGGTTTCGCCGCGCCGGTCGCCGACTGGTTGCGGGGGGAATTCGGCGCCGAGGCCGAACGGGCGGTCATGAATTCACCGTTGGTCAACGGCGGCCCATTGGACAAGGCCTATATCGCCCGCCTGTTCAACGAACACCGCCGTCACGGCGCCGACCATGCACTGCATCTGTGGACGCTGCACAACCTGACCGCCTGGCACGATCACTGGATTTCCTAGGCGCCGGCTCGTCTAGGCGAGCACCTTTTCATAGACCACCATGGCGCGGTCGACGTAGTCGTCCCAGCCCCAACCGGCCTCGACGCGGGCGCGCGCCTGGGCGCCCATTTCAACGCGCCGATCCCGATCGATCACGAGACCGGCGAGCGCCGCCGTCAGCGCCTCTACATCACCGCTCGCCACCACCTCGCCTTCGCGGCCGGGCGTCAGGATATCGGCGGCACCGCATTCCGGCGTGGTCACCACCGGCAATCCCGCCGCCATGGCCTGCAACAGCACCAGCGGAAAACCCTCCTCCAGGGACGGCAAACAGAACAGGTCGGCCTCGGCATAGACCGCCGGCAGCGACACGGCGGGGACAGGCCCGCGCACCGTGACGCCCGCCATGGGCAGGCCGGCGAACAGTTTCTCCATCGCCGGTTCCACCGGACCGACGAGGTGCAGTTCGGCCTCGCCGGCGAGCGGCCGGAACGCCTCAAGCAGTGCCGGCACCCCCTTGCGGATGCCGACCCGGCCGACAAACAGGATGCGCGGCCTCGCATCCGCCGGGCGCGACGTGGGGCGAAACCGGGACAGATCCACGCCGTAGGGATTGATCAGCAGCTTCTCCGCCGGAATACCGCGGGCCTCAAAGGTCTCGGCGGCGAAACGCGTCGGCACGGCGATGGCATCGGCGGCGGCGTATTCCGCTTCCTCGCGCGCGATGATCTCAGGCGCGGTGCCGTCGAAACTGAGCCCCTGCGCGCCGTAAGCTTGGCGCAGCACATCGGTCTGGTGCGCGATGTGGGTGGAGCCCCGCTCGATCACCACTTTCATGCCGCGCGCCCGCGCCGGTTCGATGGCTTCCAGGGTGGCGGCGCTCCAACCGACCAGAAGGTCGGCGTCCGCCGGCAGGTTTGCGGCGGCAAAAGCCCCGAAAGCACGGGCAAGATCGGTATCCCGCATCGCCAACGCCGAGATCCGCCGCCGGACTTCCAGCCACCAGGCGGCGCGCACCGGCAGGTGCGCACCCGTCAGCCGGCGAACGGCGATACCGGGATAGGTGGTCAACAGGGCTGCAAGGGCGCCGCGCCTGGCCAACCCCGCCGCCAGTTCGAAGGCATGAAACCGCCCATGTACGGAGACGCAGACCTTCATCCGTGTCCCTTCCCCTTGGCGGCGGCATCGGTCAGGACGCGCTCCAGCACCGCCGCGCGCGCCGTCCAGGTCAGGGCCTGGCGCCGGGCACCGGGTGGAACCGGCGGTGGGTTCCGCGCGATCATATCGAGCGCCCCGATGATGGCGCCGTGATCCGCGCAGGCGAACATCGCGCCGCCGATTTCGGCGGCGAGGCCCGTGACCTCCTCGGTTTCGCCGGGGAAGGCGATCACCGGCCGCCCCTGCGCCAAAAGCTCCACCGCCTTGTGGTGCAGCAGGCAGCGCGGATTGTAGACGTAGATGTTGGCGCTCGAGGCGGCTTGCAACCGGTGCAGCGGTTCCTGCGCCAGGTAGCCCAGGTATTGCACGGCAAGGCCCGTGGCATCGGCGGCGGAACGCACCCGTGCCGTATCGCCGCCGGCATAGCCGAGGCGCACCGGCGTGCCGGGATTGGCGCCGGCCCACGCGACAATGGCGGCGAACAGGGCGCGCAGATGCTCGGGTTCATAGACACTGCCCGTCAGGGTCAGGGTCAGTTCACCTGCAGCGGGTCCGTCTTCGCCATCGGCGATGTCATCGACACCGCTGTAGAGTACCGTCTTGGCCAGGGACGGAAACAACTCGTCCGCTTGGTCGCAGTGCGCCATGGAAAACACGGTCATGTGCGTCGCATCGCCGACGCGCGCAGCCATCCAACGGCCGAGGCCGACAGGCAGGAAGGCGTGCCAGTTATCCTTGAAGTCACCGACCCAGGACGCGCCGGACAGCGCCGCCAGCGTCCGACAGGTGCGCCAGGTATCCGTGTTGCCGAACGTCCCCCAGACCACGTCCGGGCGGAATACGTCGGCCAGCACGGGCAGGTAGGGCGCCATGCCCGCCTGCCAATCGGGAAACATGCCGCCGTTGGCGAGATATGACCATAGCACCGCAGCTTGGCGAATACCGTCCGGCAGCGCGCCGGCTCGTGCCTTTCGTGCCCATTCGTAGCCGGCGGGCTCACAAGCCAGCACGAAGGGGCGGGACCAGTCATGCGATTGCAGGGCCGGCGCCAATGTGCCCGGCGCGGGTGCCGGTTCCCCGCCGGGCATCGCCTCGCATAGCAACACGACTTCGTGGCCGCGCGCCGCCAATGAATCGGCGAAGCGTCCGGCGCGCAATCCGCAGACGTGATCGCGCTCCGGGTGGCAATGGTTGATGAAGACCGCCCTCACCTTTCGGCCTCTTGGAAGACGGCGTGCTTGGCGCTGGTCCTTGTCACGTCGACGAAATGCCGCTGCCAGGCCTCGGCCATGACCGGCTTCCAGAGCGTCCACGCGAGATGCCCCTCGCCGCTTTGGCACCTTCTGAGCAAACGCCGCCACCATCCGGCATCCCAATAGCCGCGCTGGCGGAAGGCTTCGGACTCGAAAGTCTCTTGCGCCAACTTGCCAAGCGCACCGCCGAGCCATGCGTCCTGCGGCGGCAGGAAGCCTTGCTTGTTCCAGCGCGTGCGCACCTCTTCAGGCAGGACGTCTTTCATTGCGTGGCGCAACAGACGCTTGGTCTCGGCGCCGCCCATCAGGTATTCGACCGGCTGCGCAAATGCGAACTCGGCCAGCCGGTGGTCACAGAACGGCAAACGCACCTCGCGCGAATGCGCCATGGAATTACGGTCCCCGTAGCGCAGCAGCGTCGGCAGGTGGGCATGGACGGAATCCTCGAGCAGCGCCTCCGGAAGTGCCAGGGCTCCCGTCCCGACGGGGGTATCCGCCATCATCGCCAAGCCGTCCGGCGTCAGGCCGAAACGGAAATCGCTGCCCTTGCCGAGCGCACGCGCAAGCGCGCGCCTGAGCCCGAACGGCAGCCTGGCCTTCCAAACGCCCGCCGCATCGTCCAGCGCCGCCGGATAGCGTTTGCGGATCAGCGGTTCTTCGGCAAGCGCCTTCACCGCATCGCCGGCCTGCACCAGGGAGCGCAGGTAGTTGCGGAAGTATTGTTCGTAGCCGCCCAACAACTCGTCGGCGCCTTGGCCATCCAGGAGCACCGTCACGCCGTGCTGCTTCGCCAAGCGGAACACGCACCACTGGGCATACTGGCTCGAGGACCCGACCGGCAATTCATTGTGCCAGGCGAATGAAGCCAACTCCCGCGCCAGGCCGTCCGGTGTCGGTTCGGTCTCGTGGCTTTCGACGCGGGTCGCCTCGATCACCTGATGGGCGTATCGCCATTCGTCGGCGGGGGTGCCGGGAAAGCGGCCGGTGAAAGTGTGATAGGGAACGTCCGCCCCCAACGCGCGGCGATTGAGACAGACGATGGAACTGGAATCGAGCCCGCCCGAAAGGCAGGACCCCACCTCGACGTCGCTCCGCATCCTGAGCTTCACCGCATCGGCCAGCAGTTCGCCGAACCGCGTCGCCGCGTCCGGTTCGCTCAGGTTGCCGGCGTCCGGATCGGGCGTGAGGTTCCAATACCGCGAGACCGTGAATGACAGCGCGCGGACATCGAGGGTCAGCACCTCGCCGGGTAGAAGTTGCTTGATCCCACGGAACACCGTATCGCGTCCGTCATCCAGGCCTTGCCTGGGCTGATGCAGGAAACCGAGTAGCTTTTCGTTGGCGATGTCCGACGCCACCCCGTCGAGCGCCAGCAACGCCTTGTATTCGGAAGCGAAGCCGAAAAATCCGTCGCCCTCGGCATAGAGAAACGGTTTTTCACCGAACCGGTCACGGGCGCAGATCAGCATGTCGGCGCCGGCGTCATAGATGGCAAAGGCGAACATGCCGTTCAACTCGTTGAAGCCTTCCGGGCCCCAACGTTCATAGACCGCCAGCAACACCTCGGTATCGCATTGCGTCGAGAACCGGTGTCCCTCGGCTTTCAGGCGTCCGGCCAGTTCCAGGTAGTTGTAGATCTCGCCGTTGTAGGTCACCACCCGATTGCCGTCGGCACTGGCCATGGGTTGATGGCCGGCAGGCGTCGGGTCGATGATGGCGAGACGCCGGTGGCCGAGAACCACGCGCCCATTGGCCGACGACCAAAGCCCCGCGTCGTCCGGGCCCCGGTGCGCCAACAGATCGGTCATAGCCTGGACCGCACCCGCGTTGACGAGGCGGCGGCCGACGATCCCAGCGATTCCACACATGTCGTCGTCAATCCTTATCCTGCGGCAATAAAGCACAGGCCGGCCACGACCGCCACGCCGCTGGCAAGGTCGCGGTCGCTTTCGCGTTGACAGCCCCGCGCCCACTGCCATTGATTGTCGGATGTCGGAAATGCCGCGAATCCTGTTCGTCGCCGATCTTAATGTCTACGCCAAGGGACATGCGCGGTTGCGCGCCCTGAAACGACTGGGCGCCGAGATAAAGGCGTTCAGCCATACCGCCATCGGCGGCGACGACAAGGGCCATCCGGATTTCTCGCTGGCCTTCCGGCTGGCTTGGAAACTGGGATGGCATCTGGACACGGAACGCATCAATCGCGCCCTCCCCGCCACTGCCCTGGACTTCAAGCCGGACCTGATCTGGATCGAGAAAGGCAACATGGTCCGCCCGGCAACATTGGCGGCGCTGAAACGGTCGCTGCCGGATGTCGTCATCGCCGCCTATTCCGAAGACGACATGTTCCATTCACTGAACCGCACCCGCGCCTTCACGCGAGGGCTTCGGCACTACGACGTGGTGTTCACGACCAAGTCCTACAACGCCGATCCGGGCGAACTGCCGGCGCTCGGTGCCCGGCGCTGCGTCATGGTCGATAAGGCCTACGACCCGGACCAGCACTTCCCGATCGACGTGACGGACGCGGACATTGCCGCCTATGGCGCCGACGTCGGGTTCATCGGCACCTATGCGCCGGAACGCGGCCGCGACGTGGCGCGATTGGCGGAGGCCGGCCTCAAGGTCCGGGTCTGGGGCAACGGCTGGCAGGCGTTCAGCGGCGATCACGCGAACTTGGCGGTGGAACGCCGTGCGTTGGTCAACACCGAAAGCGATCTCGCCTACACCAAGGGGATCGCCGCGACGCGCATCAACCTGGGCTTTCTCAGGAAGGAAAACCGCGACCTGCAGACCGACCGCAGCATCGAGATACCGGCCTCCGGCGGATTCATGCTGGCGGAGTTATCCGACGAACACGCACGCTTGTTCGACGACGGCAAGGAGGCCGCGTTCTATTCAAATCCCGACGAGATGGTCGCCAAGGCACGTTATTTCCTGGAGCACGACGACGAGCGCGCCGCCATTGCTGCCGCCGGCCGCGCGCGCTGCCTGTCGGACGGCTATTCCCACGATGAACGGATGCGTTTCATGCTCGCGCGCGCGATGGAGCATGCGCCCTGAGCGCCGACTTCAGACCGGCGACATCGGCCTCGAAATCCCAATTCGCGATCCTTTCCTTTGCGGCCCGCCCCATGGCGGCAAGGGCTTCGGCGTCTGACAACACCGCCGTCATCGCATCACCGAGCGCCCGCTCATCACCCGCCGGCACCACGGCGCCGATTTCATCGTCGACCAGGTCCGCCGTCGCGCCGCATTGGTCTGAAGAGATGATCGCCGTGCCCGACGCCATGGCCTCGTTGATGGCAAGCCCCCAGGGTTCGCGTTCCGACGCCAGCACGAAGACGTCGGCGAGATCGTAGAACGCCGGCAGTTCGGTCTGGTTGCGAAAACCGAGCAACCGCACGCCGTCTTCCCCTTCGGCACCGCGCCTGAGCGCCGCCATCTCCTCGCCGTCACCGACGAACAGCAGATAGGGCCTGTCACCCGCCATCCCCCGCCATGCCTCCAGCAACGTCAGCGGATGCTTGCGCCTTTGCAGCTTGCCGGCAAACAGCACCACCGGCCGGCCGGCCTCGAGACCGAGTTCGGCTCGGAACTCGTCCCGGCGTTCGGCCGCCTCGGCGGCCCGGGCGGCGAAAAAACCGTTGTCGATGGCATAGGGCATGTCATGCAGGCGCCCGGCATCGATGCCGAAGCGCGCGTAGTAGGCGCGGTTCTCAGACCCGATGCACAGGAATCCGCCGCAATCGCGGAATATCTTTTTCAGGTAGTGGCGCTTGACCATGCCACGCAGCCCGGCACCGTCCGGCATCGCTGAAAGCGTGTTCTCGCCCCGCATCAGCACCGGCACGCCGGTCTCCGCCGCCAGCGCCAGCGCCCGGCGTTTCAGGGCGCTGTCCCAGCCGTGCAGCCAAAGTGCGTCACTCTCCGCCAACTGCCGACGCAGGTCCGCCTCGCCCATGGCCTGGCGATGCGCGTAGCCTTCGGTCAGCGGCACGTCCCATTGCACCTCGCGCCCGAAGCCTTCATCCAGATAGGCGCTTGCCGTCGCCATGGTCTCGAACAGCACCGTGAGTTCGATGTCCGCATCGGCGGCAATTCGCCGCAACAGTGGCGCCTGATACTGGATCGGGTGGCTGACCAGATAACAAAGACGGTAGCGCGGCTCGGGCAAGGGGCGATCTCCCGCCGGGGCGGTTGTTGTGGTGGTTGAAGGTCAGTTATATAACGTCGTCCCACGCCGGAGTTAAAGGAAGAAGCCATTGCGCCCGGATTTATTGGACCTGCTTTCCTGCCCGGTTTGCGGCGGCGACGGACCGTTCGAAATCACCACGAGAGAAGTCTCCGAGGACGGTGACGTCGTCACCGGCACTCTCGCCTGTCCATCCTGCGGCGCCACCTATCCGATCGAGCGTTCCGTGCCGCGCTTCGTCGCGCCTGCCGACGATTACTGCGGCAACTTCGGCTTCCAATGGCAAGCCTGGCGCACCCTGCAGATCGACCGCCTGAGCGGTCACAAGCTTTCCGAACAACGGCTGATCGCCGATAGCCGCTGGCCGCGCGCGTGGTTCGCCGGCAAGACCATCCTCGACGCCGGCTGCGGCGCAGGGCGCTTCGCCGACGTGGCGGCAGGTCTGGGCGCGCGGGTCGTCGGCGTCGACATCAGCGCCGCCATCGACGCCTGCCGCGAGACCACCGCCATACACGACGGCGAGCCCGGCGGCCGGGTCGATTGCATCCAGGCGTCGCTATTCGAACTGCCGCTGAAGCCCGGCATCTTCGACGCCGTCTATTGCATGGGCGTGATCCAACACACCCCCGACCCCGCGGCGCTGATGCGGACCCTGCCGAAGTTTCTCAAGCCGGGCGGCCGGCTCGCCTATAACTTCTACGAGGAAGGGCTCTGGCGGCGGCTGCAGGTCATCAAGTACGCGCTCCGGCTCATCACGCCGTTCCTTTCGGTGGAAGCCAACCTGACGCTATCGAAGGCCTTGGTGGCCGTCTTCTATCCCCTGACGCGGAGGCTCGCGTCGATCCGCAAGGTCCGCATCCTCAATCACTTCATTCCCATCGCCAACGTTCACAATTCGCAATTGACGCCGGATCAGCAACGCGCCTGGACGCTGCTCGACACCTTCGACTGGTACGGTGCCAGGTTCGAGAAACGCCAGCACCACGACCGCGTCGCGGCGCTTCTCAGGAATGTCGGCTTGACGGAAGTTGAGAGTGCCCCCGGCCTTTGTTGGGCGGTGGGTCCCGCGGCCCAGTCCGACGATGCGTCAGCGCCGAGCGGGTAGCAACGCCTGGAGTCGGCGCAGGTCGACCACGCCTGCGAACTGCGATGCAGCCAGATAAAAAACAACGAAGGCAACGCAAGCCGTCAGCATCGTTTCCGTTGCGTCCCAAGGCGAATTTCGCAAAACCAGATACGCCGGCACGGCCGATACCGCCGCCGCCGCCAGTGCTCCCACCTGCACCCCGGCCAGTCTCAGGTCGAAGGCCTTCCGCGCCAGCGCCATAAGCCCCAGCCACATGACCAGTTGGCTCGCCAGCGTAGCGTAAGCAGCCCCTTCAATGCCGAAACGTGGGATCAGCAGGAAGTTCAGCGCAACATTGAGCACCGCGCCGATTGCCAGCAGCACCGAGTAGGGCCGATCGCACTGCCAGGCCAGCAAGGCGGTTCCATAGGCGGCAGCCAGAAATAGGAATGCCGCATGTACCAACAGGATTCGCAGCGCTCCAGCGGCGCCATCGTAGGCGCCACCGAAAAGCAGTTGCAGCACCAACGGTGTCAATATCACGCCGACGCCGGCGACCCCGGCGCCCAGGAACGCCAAGACGCGCACCATATTTCCAGCCATCTTCGCGCGCCTGGTGTCATCGATCATGGCTTCCGCCAACGCCGGCAGAAATACCCCGTGCAAGATGCCGGGCACCATGGCCGCGACGGTGAGTATCCGCGCCGCCGCCACGTAAAGGCCCAACTGCGCTTCATCCACCAGGTAGCCGAGTATGACGATGTCCAGGTTGATCAGCACGGTGACGAGCACACCAACCAGCGCCACGGGAACGGATCGCCTGATGAACGCCAAACGCGGGATCGCGACGGCCCCCTGGGCCGGCGCCTCGCGTTTCGCAATCAAGCGGAAATAGATAAACAGCATCGCGCCGCTGGCGATCAGCATCACCACGGGGATCGCAGCCGCCGTCAGGAGGTCGCCGGCATCACGGATCAGGATCAGAACCGCAAGCATTCCCGCGACGGACGCGGCAACCTGGCGCACGGCCAGAACCTCCATGCGTTGACGGGCCTGAAAGTAGAAATCCAAGACCAATGCGGTTCCGAGCAAACCAAGGCTTTGCACGCGGACCACCGCCTCGGTCTCTGCCGACCAGCCCATCGACGGGGACAGGGCAAATACGAGCACAACGAACAACCCTGCCAGCACCAGCCGATTGCTCAACACCAAGCCCGCCACGGCGCGGGCTTGGGCGGGGGCTTTGGCGATTTCACGAACCGCGTGGGAATCCATACCGAGGTTCACCGCGAGCCCGAAATAGGACATCAGCGCGATCCCGAAACCCAGAATCCCGAAAGATTCCGGCCCCAGCGCGCGGGCCAGGACCAACGTCGTCACCAATCCGGTCAGCACCGAGACCGCCTGCGCTCCGCCAAGCGCTACGGTGTTGCGCATTATCCGAGACCCCATCGTCACAGCGCCGCCCCCCAGGTTTCTTGCCACGCGGACCCGAGGTTCTCGGCAAACGCGGGCATGGAATAGTGTGCGGTGGCGGTGGCACGCGCGGCCTCCGCCATGTCGGCCCTGTCCGATGCATCGGCGGCGGTTCGTTCGATGGCGTCGGCAATATCGCCCGGCTCGAAACCGGTGAGGAAGCCGTTCTCCCCCGACACCACGTAGTCCGAAGGCCCCCCGCAGTCCGTCGAAACCACGGGGATGGCGCAAGCCATCGCCTCAAGCGCGGCAATCGCGAGCCCCTCCTGCCAGGAACTCAAGACGAAGAGGTCGAGCGACTGATAGAACCGGCGAAGCCCATCGCGGTCCAGGGTTCCCGCGAACGTCACTGCGTCGCTCAAACCATGGTTGGCGATCGACGCCACCAGAGCCGGAGACGCGCCGCCGGTCACGTCAAGAACCGCGTCGACGCCACGCCGGCGTGCTTCGGCCAGGGCCGCGAACAACAAACCGGCGTTCTTGCGCGGATCGTCGAGGCGGCCCGCGAAGCCGATGCGGAACCGGTCGTTCACGGTCTTGGCGGGAACGAAGAAATCCGTATCGACAGGTATCGGCAGCCGACCGATCTCGGACCGGCGCCGTGGCGCCACACGGACAAGCCGCGCCACGGCATCGCCGCTGACGCCGAAAACGCGGTTATCGGCCGCGAGCACACCCGCCTGTTGGCGCTCCAAGGCTCCTGCCACCCACCAGCGGTCCGGCCAGCGCCGGAACCATGGCATTGCCTGTTGGCGGCTGGCCCTGTCGCCTTCGAGATCGCTGGCGCACCAGATCATGTGGCGAATTCCAGCGCTCGCCATGGGATGAGCGATCAACACGGTACCGCCGACAGCGACGTGACGGTCGTTGTCGGCAATCAAACGCAACCAATCGTCGGACAGGCGCGTGTAGTTCTGCTCGAAAATCGTTCGCCGGACCCGGACGGCAACTTGGCGGTGCGGCTCGAAAACCGTTAAATCGGCGGCCTTACCACCGGTCGGGTCATAGTATGCCAAGGTCACCTCGTGACCGGCCCGGGCCAGGGCGCCGGCCAATAGCCGTGCCTTGGTGCTGACACCGCCGGCGACCATCGGCGGCAACGTGGCGATCAGGGTCCGGGTGGCCATGCCTGTACGGCCTTAATCACCATCACGTTTTCCTCGGGGACAGTAAGACGTCGACTGTCCGTTCCTTCGTCTGCTTCCACGAAAAGGTCGCGGCCCGACGCCGGGCGCGGTCACCGAGTTCGCGGCGCATGTCCGGATCGGAAAGCAGTCCCGTGACGACCTCGGATATATCATCGACATCGTACGGATCGAAAAACAACGCCGCTTT
>Ga0070729_10003379_pt1 | contig 18689 bp, 11 predicted proteins | sample tdDd472_FD_66725 | JGI IMG/M metagenome (GOLD analysis project Ga0070729, IMG submission 66725) | Marine sediment microbial communities from the Atlantic coast under amendment with organic carbon and nitrate - tdDd47.2 | ecosystem: Environmental > Aquatic > Marine > Coastal > Sediment | place... | reverse complement strand
CGACGGGGAGGTCGATGGTTCGGTTCCCTTGGGCGGGTAGTTCAACCGACAGAATGGGTTGTTCGCCCTCGATAGCTACCTGGCTTGGGTAGCGTTCGGAGATGAGTGTCAATTCCCGTGGTTGAGACATCTGGCCCCGCAGATGAAACTGGGTGTGATTGAGATAGTAAAAAAGTCCTCGTCCCATTTGAGCGCCAAGCTCAAGGAAATCCTCTTGCGTTGCCAGTCCATCGTCATTGTCACGGTTTGAGTACATTAATTCGAGAGTAAGGGCCATTACGGATTCCTGGTAGTGATTCCAGAGATAGGATTCGACAAATGAGCACGAATTCAATTGGCTGGTTGCTGGATTGATGTCGTTGAATTGGCTCGCGTAAGAGTCGAACCGTTGAATCCAATATTGCTGGATGGATTCGAATTCTTGACTGACGCTGGGAGTGATGTGCTTGAAATGGAAATGGCCCTCGCGCGGTTGGGTCTGCGTTGCATGCAGGTTTAGGGCAAGAACGACAGGTTCGCCATCCTGGTTGAGCAGATCGAGCTTCTCCTTTATCGCCTGGATTTCAGGGAAGGGGCTTATGTCATCGATCTCGGGCGCCTGACACCATTGGTTTTCGAGGTTGTGACTCTGTGCATTCGTTCGGTAATTACCCAGAAACACACCACTTGGGTTGACCATTGGAACGATATGGATGATACAGTTGTCCCGGAGCCATTCAGTTTCATGACTTGGGTCCGATACCAGCCAATTGACCAGGCCTTCAACTGCATAGGACGGCGGAATCTCTCCGGAATGGACACGGGCATGGATCCAGATTTTCTTTTTGGATGTGACATTCGATTCCTGGTTCGTGATGGTGATTAAATCTACTGTTCGGGCCCAATCTGGTACAGAATCGTGCTCTTCAGAGAGGCCCAACACATCAATTTCTACAAACGAGGATTGAGCAATTTGTGAAAGCATGTCATCTTTGCGTGAGACCGTGTAGGGGAAGGTATAGCTAATAAAAATTTCGTCCTGATTTTCTGGGACCGAGACATCGATGAAGCTATCGCCATTGATGGCTGGGTCGAGCCGAAACCATGACGACCCATCGAAACTGGCCACAGGCACGTTGCCACATAGCCAGTAAACATCCTCGATCATGATTTGGAGGTGGATGCCGGAGACATTGGAGGCTCGGAAGAAAAAAGTCCTTCTGTAGCGTTCTGGAAGTTCTTCGTTCCCGTTGTCTGGAGCCAGGTTCAAAATCCAGAAATTCTGGTTCACATCAAAAGAAAAGGTACCGGCGAATCCAGATTCGAAATCCCAATTGAATTGGACATCCTGCAGGGTTTGGGCGCTAATACTCAGGGTTGCCATGAAGGCAAGAAAGCCCATGCGGAAAATGGAACACTGTTTTTTCATGCTTTCACCTCAAAAGAACCATCGCAGTCTGTAGGTAGGTAGCAGGTTGGGAGGTCCCATTCGTGATTCGATACAGGCCATCCTAACACTTCCTGTCACATTTCTTAAATCATGATTTCAGCGGGTTGTTTGACTTATCAAAAGGGCTGACATTAGAACTATTTAATGGTAGATTACCAAAAAAGCTACCATCAACAGGGGGAAATATGATTGGTGCCACCGTCGATCAGTATAAAATCACGAAGGCTCTTGATAATCGCATTACCTATGAAGTTTTTCTGGCGCAGCATATTCAGACTGGAGCCCAATTTCAACTACACGCTCTTAGTCCCAATCTAACCATGTCCGCTGACTTTAACCGCGCTATTAAAAATGAGGTTTCCCAACTCATCGGTTTGGAACATCCTTCGATTTTGGCTCCTACCAATATTCTGGATGTCGACGGCCGGCTCTACATCGTGTACCCCCACGAGGATGGACACAGCCTGCGCCAAATGATTGCCTCAAATCGCGGTCAATTTCCAATTGATGGGCTGATGCGTATTTTTAAAGATATTCTACGTGGTTTGGGATACGCACATTCGGAAGGATTCAATCACCGCGCTCTCTCGCTTGACGCAATCCTCGTAAACGATGAAGGCGACGCCAAGCTTTTTGGCTTCGGTCAGGTCCTTTTTAATGCACTTGAACAGAGTGTGAGCAAAGATGACATGATTCCCTACGCACGCTATTATGCACCGGAGCGTTTTTCCAATCCGCAAACCGAAGATATACGTGCCAATATCTTTTCGCTTGGCGCCATCCTTTACCAGATGACCACCGGTCAACTGCCGATGGATGGAGATTCCTTTTTCAGATTGGAAATGGCTCACGCTGATCCCGAACAGCAACCGCCTATCGCTTCGCGTCTGCGCAACGATCTGCCTCCGGGTTATGCTGAAATGCTTCACAAGGCCATGGATAAGAAACCCGAAGGTCGATTCCAGAATCCAATCGAGTTTTACAAAGAAATCGAAAAGATCGAGAGTAAGAAACGCTCCGCACTTTTCGACGAAGATTTTGTCAAAGGTTTTGGAAATGTAGAAAACGATACATTCTCCATCACAGATGACGATATTTCCGACCATTCGGCTTCCTTTAAAATCGAAGACCCGTTTGCCAGTTCGGGATTTGACCTTGGTAGTGAAGGTGGTCTGGGTGGGGAAACCGGTCAGGAGAACAATCTAGATCAGACCTTAAAAGACGATACCTTCGACCCAAAAGCACTTTCTAGCTTCAATCTGGGCTCGAATCCTCCCGAACCAAAGTCGAATGATCCATTTGCCGGGGCCATGGATGGTAGCTCACCCGATTCAGGTTTCCAGGGTGGCGCAGACGATGATCCATTTGGGTTGATGGGGTCTGACAATTCCAACTCGGGAGATAGCTCCTTTGGATCGGGACAGGACGATCCCTTCCAGCAGGCATCGCCTGGACAGTCAAATCCTTTTGATCTTGGCCCTTCTTCGGAAGGAGAACCCTTTGATTCATTCGGAGATTCCAATCAAAGCGAACCTGATAGCGATCCCTTTGGTTTTCAGTTGCCCAGCGAATCGAATGAACCGGCGACTCAAAACGATCCATTTGGTGGCCTTCCATCCGACGAAGGCCCATCCTTCGACTTCAACATGGATGCTTCAAATCAAATGCCTTCCGAGCCCTCATCGGGAGGGATGGTCATAGAGGGTAATGATGCTTACGATCCGGGTCCACAGGGTTTTGACAGCGATGATGGGGCCTTTCATTTCACGCCTTCCAGTGATGGCACCTCGTCCACGGGTGATCAGGACTTCGGCTCTTCAATTGGGCTGGATATGCCTTCGGAGCCGGAAATGCCGCTGCCATCAGACGGAGACGAACCTCCGGCCATGCCAAGTATTCGTCGGGTAGAGCGTCAACTTGAAACCAGTCTAGCATCCGCCAACCGCGCTCCCATGCAGGTGCAAAGCCTGAAAAAGAAAAACAAAATGATTCCTGTTTTCGCAGCGGCGGCGGTCGTCGTCCTTGCAGTGGTTGGGTTTATGCTTTTCCAAGGTTATAAAAAGAACCAGGCATTCCAGGCAGTGACGGGAGAAATAAAAGGGCTTTTAGACCAAAACAGGTTTGCTGAGGCTAAAGAGAAAGTCCAATCGCATCTCTCCAAAGATTATTCGTCGGACCAGAAAAACCAATTAGAAGTTTTTCGTGGGCATATAGAAAAAGCACTTCTTGACATAGCCAAACAGGTAGAAGGCCATTTCGAAAAAGCTCGGCTCTTCGAGACCCAGGGTATGCGCCTGATTGACGGTGAGAACGACGCCTTCTCAGAGTATAAGAAGATTACCAAGGTCGACCCTAATAACACCCAAGCTGTCCAGGAGATGACTCGGATTCGAGACCTCGAGACAACCATGATCTCTCAGATGATCGAAGAGGGGGACCTGGTCGAGGCTTTAATGAAACTGAGGGTCTTAAAGAGGAACTACCCCGACGAGGCGCTCGAAGAACTTTACCGAGTTCAGCAGAATATTTTGAAGCAATCCAAGGGAATTCAGTTGGAAAAGGAATTTGTTGAGTCTTTCGAGAAAAAGGACTACGACAAGTTACCTGCCATTCGTGAAGAACTCTTCCAAATCGATCCTTCGTCCAAATTTCTCAAAGATGAATCCCAGCGACTGTCTGATGCCCTGATTGGCCTCGGTGAAAGGGAACAGGAACGAAAAAATTACGAACAAGCCGAACACTACTACCAAATCGCGGACCAGTTGACACCCGACCGGCAGAAAATTCAGGACAAACTCGAATCGGTTGCGTCCAATGCAGAGATGTTGCGGATCGAACGAGCCGAGGAACGTCTGAATGACGCCATGAATCGTGGTGATTTGAAGGAACATCTCGCGGCAGCGAAAGAGCTCAGTGAGATCGATCCGGGCAATGTGGTCGCCAATAATGCTTTGATCGAGGCAAATGAAAAAGTGAGATTGAGGCGCATTGAGGCCGATCGCATGCGTTCGCTGGGGCGTTTCAAGGAAGCCGCCGAAAAATATAAGGCTCTTTACGACATTACGGGCAAAGACGATGTGAAGAAGCTCTGGGTTCAACATCGCAGCTGGTCTCCTCCCAAGGGAATGGTTTACATCCCCAAGGGGCGCTACCGTATTGGCTACAGCCCTGACCGCTACAGCCGTCCGGGTCATTATGTCCAACTATCTGCCTTTTACGTGGATAAATATGAGGTGACCAACGGTGACTATAAACGCTTTGTCGATGCGAACCCCAAGTGGTCTCCCGCTGGGATTGCGCCGTCCTTACACGACGGCAACTATCTCAAGCATTGGGTAAATGGGGCGCCACGTCCCGGTACGGAGAATCTGCCCGTTGTCTATGTGAGTCAATTCGCTGCGAAAGCCTATGCATCCTACATGGGCAAACGCCTCCTAACCGAAGCTGAATGGGAGACAGCGGCCGCAGGTGGAACTACCGGTCAAAAATATTGGTGGGGCGATTCGTCCAGTGCAACCAAGGCCGTCTACAATAAGTCCGCCCGGCGACAACCCGCAACGGTTGGAACCTACCCAGCCAATGAATATGAGATCTACGAGATTCTGGGCAATGTCTCCGAATGGGTCGCTGATATGTATGATCCTTCCTTCTACGCAGAATCTCAGGACGCGACCGATCCTCTCTGTAAAAAAGGGGAAACCCATATTCACCGGGGAGGAAGTTTCCGCAATCTGGGGCGTGAAATCACCATCCACTTCCGGTTCCTTGAAGATGGGAAAACCTGTCAACCATTTATTGGGTTCAGATGTGGAAAAGACGCCCGATGAGACTTTTAATTTGTTGTCTCACCCTGTGGCTTCCTGCAGGAGCCTTTGAAGATTCACCCAAAGCAGCAAAACCTGCAGGTTTTCCAGTTCCACTCCGCACGGGGGAGATCCTTCGGGTTGAAGAAGTCGCCCAGGACAAGAACATGTTTGTTTTTGTTGATGTTAGTGGCTCAATTACAGCTGTTTCCAAGGACCTGGTGGACTGGTATCGCACCTATTACTCCTTTCCCGCAATGTACGAACTTTACTGCCCGGAAGAATCCAAGTCTGAAGTGCAAAGGCGCATGCAACGCGAAAAGGCCGATCGTGACCAGGCCAGGAAGCAACGTCGCACCATCAATTTGACGACTTCAGATCTGAAAAAGATGGAACCTTTTAAGTATCAGGAGCTCTTTGCGGATATAAAGGAGAAGCAGAAAAAAACCAGAGATGTTCAATCAAAGACGAAGACGAAAAAAAAGAAGGATACGCGCAAAATCATCAGAACCATATCCCATGGAAACCCCGTCTCTTTTAAGGATCACCTCGAGGAAGGCCGTTATGTAATTTTTGACTTCTATGCAGATTGGTGTGGACCTTGTCGTCGACTCGGACCCATGATGGAGCAGCTGGTCACCGACTTTCCTGGCCATGTGGCACTGAAGAAGATTGATATCAAAACGTGGGGCACGCCGGTTGCCGCTCAACATGGAATCCGTTCCATTCCACACGTTGTGCTATACGATCCAGAGGGCAAAAAGGTGGGCGGCGTGAGTGCGCGAAATGTGGATTCCTATTTGAGAGGAAAAGCCAACTCTGCAAATTGGTGATTAATCCAAAAATTTTGTAAAAAATAAAAAAGGACTTTAGAATCTTCTCCATCTGCCGAAACAATAGAGTGAAGAACGGCTTTGAGGAGAGGTAATATGAATTTTAATTCCATAAGAGTAAAAATCTTGCTCTTGCTGGTGGTCGTAGGTGTCGTACTCGGTTTGCTGTTGGCGTTTTTTGCTCCATATCAATCAAAGACCCTGGGAACAGGTATCCTCCAAAATGATGCAAAATTTATTTCCCAACTATTGTCCGATAATTTGGCGATTGGCCTGGAAACACTTGAGTTTGATGAAGGTGAAAGCATTAAGATGACGCTGGGCCTTATTCAAGCTGAAGAAGGTCAGGAAGCCACCATTTCCAATGGCCGCGTCTTCGATAAGGATCTGAATTTTGTTGCCCAACTCGATACAACCCAACCGGAGACGCTCGACCGGGAGCCTGTCGAAGAGCCTCAGTTTTCACATACCAGCGATAAAATGACGGTTTGGATGCCGATCCGATCCGAGGGCAATGAGGTTGTTGGCCATCTGGAGTTGGTTTTTTCCAAGAGCTACCTGAACACACAAACCAAACAAAACTCCAGTTTTGCCATTGTGTTGGCCCTCATCGTATTACTGGTCCTACTGGTACCATCTGGTTTTTACATTCATAAGAAAGCAAAATCCATCGAAGAAATGGTGACCGTCGCCGATGGGATTAGTCGTGGCGATATAAATGTCGCCCTTGACGTAGAGAGTAAAGATGAAATTGGTGCACTCGCTGATTCATTCCGTCATCTAATCAAGTATATTCGCACGGTGGCCCAGGCCGCTGATTCAATCAGTTCTGGCGATCTGACAATCTCGGTCGATGCCTTTTCCGAGCGTGATGTGCTTTCAAATAGTTTTGTAGAGATGCTCAACAACTTGAATCGCATGTTCAAGGATATCTCCGATCAGGCCAGCGAAGTTGATACGACCTCTAAGGGGCTTGCCGATATTTCCAGCACTATGATTGAAAATGCAGATAACCTGACGGGCATGTCCAGTTCGGTTGCTGATTCCTCTAATGAAATGAACCAGAATTTTGGTGTCATCTCATCGAATACCCACGATATGTCGACAACTATTGAAGAAATTTCACGGAGTGTGGATAAAGCCCGAACCATCTCCATGACTGCGGTTCAAACATCCGAAAGTGCTTCTTCCCTCATTCAGGACCTCAAGCAGGCGGCTTCTGAAATCAGCAATGTCAGTGACGTCATCATCAATATTTCGGACCAGACTAAACTCTTGGCTCTCAATGCCACGATTGAAGCTGCCCGTGCTGGCGAAGCTGGTAAGGGATTTGCCGTGGTAGCGGGTGAGGTCAAAGATCTTGCCTTCCAGACCAATCAGGCTACTGAGGAAATCCGCGGTAAGATGGAAACGATGAAGAAATCCACAGAAAATGTTGTCGGCCAGATCGGCGATATTATCCGGATTATTAACCAAGTAAACGATTTCATCACCAATATTGCTGCAACCGTGGAAGAGCAAAGTGTCACGACTCGCAATATTGCCGAGAACATCAACGAAACGGCTGATTCTTTTGGGAACATCGCATCCGAAATGAATCAACTCCTGGGTGTGAGTACCAGTGTGAAAGAAGCCAGCACCGATGTGAGTTCCAACGCCAGTGCGCTCGACTCCATCAGTTCCGAACTCGCCGCGATGTTAAAGCGCTTCACTCTGCGATAAAAAGTAAGTATCTAGAGGATCAGAAACAACACCGAATGCTTAAAAAAGCGTTCTTAGAAAGGGCAGGGTCTTTTCAAGCGCCTCTGCCATGTTGAAACCGGGCTGATAATCCAGCTCGGTTTTTGCTTTTTCAATGTTGTAAAAGTGGTCCTGTGCAAGTTCGCTGGCCAGGAAACGCGTTAGGCGCGGTTCAGATTGAAGGCTTAATATGCGATGACTGACTTCGAGAAAGCCGCCGATTGCGCGGCCAAGGCCGAGCGGGATACGCTTTTTGATGGGTGGTAAGCGCAATTCCTTCAACAGCGAACCGACCCAGGGCCAGAGTTCGACTGGTTCATCCTGGGTGATGAAGTAGCTTGAACCGCAAACGGGACTACCAGGTGTGAGACGTTCGAGAGCTAGCAAATGCGCCCTGGCAGCATCCTCGACATAGGTTAAATCGACTCGATTCGTGCCAGGGCCGACCTGAATCAAGTTTCCCGTCGCAGCACGTTGAAGTACTTTGGGCAGCAGGTGAGGGTCACGTGGACCGAATATCAGATGCGGTCGTAAGGAACAAGTCATGAAGGACTCACAATTGGCGTCCAACACCAACTTCTCGCTGGCTGCTTTACTCTCTGGGTAGGGGCTCTCGAAATGGTCTGGGTAGGGGAGACTTTCGTCACAACCAGATTGTGGGGCTCCACTAAAGATCACGCTTGGCGAACTTGTAAAGACAAATTGTCGAATACCGTGTTTGATGCATGCTTCAACCAGGTTTTCGGTTCCTCGAACATTCGGCCCCCAAAAATCGTCACGCCTTCCCCAGAACCCCGCCTTGGCAGCGACATGAATGACGGCATCATAGCCTTCCACCGATTCGAAAACAAAACGGCGTTCTTCCAGAGAGCCTCTGTGCTGGGTAACCGAAAGCTGCTCCAAAAAAGGATAATCACCACGGGCAAGATTGCCTACTTGATGGCCTTTCTCAAGGCATTGTTCCAGGACGTAGCGACCAAGGAAGCCACCACCACCGGTTATCAGAATGCGTTTGGTCACGTTGGGATCCTTTTCTCGGCCCATTCGGCAAGGATGTGCCTTTGTATTTTGGCGTTGTGTCGCACATCAACGGGGAAGCGCGGATGTTGAAGGATGTGCTCGAATTCAAGCCCGGCATCCACAGCGATTTGTCTGAGTTCTCTTTTCAATTGGTCGAATCCCGATTGGGATGAGGATTTTATGGTTTCAATGAGAACAACAGGCGTTTGAGATCCTAGCTCACCTACCCCAACCAGGGCAGATCTAAAAACGGCTGGATGGCGATTGAATAAGGGTTCAACGCAAATGGGCAAGAGTTGTGTTTTGGCTGTCTCCACCCTGTGGGCCTTTCGACCACAGACCCAAACCCGGCCTTTTTCATCCAGGTAACCGAGATCGCCCATTCGATGCCAATAGACAGCACCTTCTTGAATTTTGGCCTCACGTGTTTTTTGGGGACGATTAAGGTACGACTTTGTAACCATGCTTCCTTTGACGCATATTTCGCCGATAACTCCTGGCTTTTGGCGAAGGGTTGGTTCAAAGTGCTCGATTGGGTCGTCGCTTGTTGCAATGATGCAGATCTCTACGCCTTCCACAGGTTTTCCAACACAAACACCTTTTCCCTTTTGGGTCGATACGGCCGTGTCGTCCAGGACCTCTTTTCCATCTATGGTGGTGAGAGGAAGCGCTTCGGTCGCGCCGTAAGGGGTTTGTATAATTCCATTTGGCAGTAGTTTTTGAAAGGATTCAATCAAGTTTGGATAAACCGGCGCTCCGAACATGAATATATGCTTCACAGAAGGAAGTTCGATCTGATTTCGGCGACAATAATCGCCAACTAGACGCCAAACCGTCGGAGAACCAAGGCTCATAGTCACTCCAAAGGTCTGAATAGCCTCGACCAGACGTGCGGGATTCAATTTTTCCGTTTTTCGCGGGTCCATATCCGGAATGATGGTCGTGACCCCTAACGCAGGATTGAAAAGCGCGAAAATGTACATCGCGGCGAGGTGGATTTCACCAGGTTGGATATTGAGGTCGCGTTTCATGGAAGCAATCTGGGCCTCAAACATGCCGTGCTCGTAGACCACACCCTTTGGGATGCCTGTGCCGCCAGAGGTAAAGGCAACAGCCGCCTCCTCATCAAGGCGAGTCGCCACTGCTGGGAATGCAGCTCGTGTTGATACGTTTAGCTTTTTCAGCGTTGGTATGCCGAAAATCGCGGGGCCATCTATAACGCAGCGGGTGATGGTTTTAAATGGCTTTTTTACAATTGCTTTTAGCAGATGAGCGAGTGGGATCCCGATCATCAGGGTCGGTTGTGTCTCGGAAACGCATTTTAGAAAAGCCTTTAATCCCATCCCCGGGTCTATTAAAACGGGGACGGCTCCAATTTTTATCAGAGCAAATACAACCGCAATCAGGTCCACACCAGGCCGCAACATGACCAGGCAGCGCTCTCCGCGACGGGCGCCGAATCCGATGAGGCCATGCGCGTAACGATCGACACGCTGGTTGAGTTGTTGAAAACTGAACTGAACAAAGCTGCCCTTTTCGTTTTGCCTGCCAACGGGGAAGATGATGCCGGGATCAAAAGGACGTTCTGCGGCTATGCGTTCAAGTTCACGTGCGAGATTAAACGTTTCCATGGCCTCAGATGAATGCATTCAGTATGGGGAGAATTGTTTCAAAGGCATCTTCGACCACATAGTGGCCCGCCTCCTCAATCACATGGACATCCGCGCCTGGGAATCGCTTCTGCCACTCCGGAAGGAACTCGCGTTCGGTAAAACAGAAATCTTTGGCTCCCCAGATCAGGGTCATTGGGTGGTCCTTAAATTGCGCCAAATTGGCCTCAATCCGATCGAGAACGGGTCGAGTAGGATGACCATGTTCTAAGGGAATGTCCTTAACGAAAGCATGGATTGCCACTCGGTTTTCCCATGAATCGTATGGCGCTTCATAGCCGTCGCGCACCACGCCAGTGAAACGGTCGGGCTGATTGGTGGCAAATAGGAATGCTGCGCGCACGAAACCGTTGAGGCCTCGGACCATAAAAGGGCCCAATAGTGGCCAGCGGCACATTCGAATCCTAAAAGGAACCCTTGGGACAAAGAATGCGGCTGTATTAAAAACGGCAAAACGTGTCATTCGTTCGGGACAATCTATTGCTGCTCCAAACCCAATGGCGCCGCCCCAGTCGTGGACGACCAACGAGATATCTTTCAGGTCCAGATGTTCGATTAGCGCGGTCAGGTTGGAAATATGGTTAGCGAGACAATAATTGTAGGTGGCAGGTTTATCGGAAAGGCCACAACCCATATGATCGGGAACAATGACGCGATGCTTTTGTGACAAGGCCTTGACCAATTTGCGATAGTAGAAGGACCAAGTCGGATTACCATGAACCATCAGGATCGGCTTGGCATCTCTGGGGCCTTCATCGATGTAATGGTAACGATTGGATTCAATTTGAAGAAAATGGGAGGAAAAAGGGTATTCCTCCCTTGATAGTTCTACCATGTCACACTCATCATCGTGCAGTTCAGGCCGCTGCCAATACCGACCAGCCCGATCTGTTCTCCTTTAATGCATCGCCCTGCTTCATCGGCCATGGCCAGGGTCATTGGAAGGCCAACCGGGCCCATGTTACCGTATTCCTGAACGTTCAGATGAAACTTGGAGAAATCGACGCCCAAGGCTTCGCAAAAGGCTTTTGTGTGTCGCACACTCACTTGATGGGGGACATAAAGACCGATCAGTTCGTCCTTCCAGTCTTCAATCGTCCTGGCTGCTTCACGCCAGGTTTCGGCGGCCAACTCAATACCCGCAATAAGCAGTGCTGAGGCATCTGTGGTCATTCGTTCATTTGTACCGAGGCACAGTCTTGAATGTTGGGTGGCGGCTCGACTGACTGAACAATTAACTTTGTGGAATCCACTTTTGGCATGATCGACATGGCTGACCACCATCGCAACGGCACCCGAACCGAGTGTCAAGGTCGCGAAATTGTTGCGGAACTCCTCCCCATTGCAGTCGGGGCTGGTCAGCAGTTTGAGTGTGTTCTCATAGACGGGTCTGGAAGATTCACCGTTGACGATAATGGCTTTTTTGATGACGCCTGATTCAATCATCAACGAGGCATGGTCCATTCCATTGACGAAACCCAAACAGGCGTTACCCAAGTCAAAGTTCATGCAATGACTTGGCAAACCGAGATTTCCGTGAACCAAGCTGGCTACGGATGGCTCCAGGTAATCCTTGCAAACGGACGTGTTGACCAGGAGGCCCAGGTCGTTGGGATCGATACCCGTTTCATCGAGAACCTTGCGGGCAGCGAGGGTTGCCACATCACTTGGAAGCACTTCCGGGTCCCAAAATCGCCTGGATTTTATTCCCGTTAATCGCTCGAGCTGTCCTCCGGGAATTCCTACCCGGTTCATGGTTTCACTGATCTGCTCCTCAAGCCATTGGGAAGTAATCACTTGGGGGGCTTCGATGTACGAAAGGCCCTCAATGACCACATTTTTATATTGCATGTTTGGATTCTCCTTTTAAAACGCCTTATAAATCAACATTCCATTGTCATTAAAACAAATGCCAAGCGTTTTTTGTTGCCGCAATAAGACAAAACGCAACTCTTCATTGAGGTTAAGACTATAGAGATTTCCATAGCTTGAGTCAAGATCTGGTGCGGCAAGACAGGGGTTTCTTTAAAGGTCCAACGCAAGCACTGGCAATCGAGCTGAATGTTGTTTAGAATCAAGCGCCGTTCGGAAGGAGCGAACATGGTTGGACATATCAAAGCAACTTTAAAATTAGCTATTCCTCTTATAGTCGGTCAGTTGGGCCAAATGATGATGGGCGTTGTCGATTCGGTGATGGTCGGACGACTCGGAGCTGCACCTCTGGCTGCTGCATCACTCGGCAATGGTCTTTTTATGATTGTTCTCCTATTTGGGACTGGCATTACACTCGCGATATCACCCCTCGTGTCCAAATCGTTTGGTGAGGAAAAAATGACGCGATGTGGTCAGGTTTTGAGGCAAGGAATAATCATCAGCCTTGGGGCTGGATTGGTTTTGACCTTGATCGCCGTGCTTGGCAGTGATTTGATTCGCCTATTTGGGCAGGAGAACGATGTTGAACAACTCGCCATCGAGTATTCTAAAACCCTTGGGTGGTCCGTTATACCGTTCCTGGTTTTCATGAGTTATAAACAGTTTTCGGAAGGTGTCCATGTCATGTTGCCCGGTATGGTTGTCTCCATTCTGGCCAATATCTTTAATGTTTTTGCCAACTGGCTCTTTATTTACGGGAATTTGGGTCTACCTGCACTCGGGCTCAGCGGTGCCGGCTGGGCGACCTTCTGGACGCGAGTTGTCATGGCTCTGGCTATGATGCTTTATGTGGCAAAATCGGTACGCTATCGATCTTTTTCCCCGCACTTAACATTTCGAAGAGTGCGTTGGAACATGATTCGGCATATCCTCAGAGTGGGTATACCCAGTGGGATTCAGTACCTTTTTGAAGTGAGTGCTTTTGTCGCTTCTGCCTTTATGATTGGGTGGATCGGGAAGTTTGAGTTGGCAGCCCACCAGATCGCGATCAATCTTGCATCGATAACCTACATGATCTCTCTAGGGGTTAGCATGGCAAGCACGGTGCGTGTGGCGCGCTTCCATGGCCAAGGTGAGGTGCGGCAACTTAGAGCGGCTGGCAGCGCGGCCTTTTTGCTCATCCTAGGCTTTATGTGTGTCTGCGGACTACTTTTTGTGGTACTCCACCCCTGGTTGCCGTTGCTCTATATTGAGGACCCGGTTGTCATCGAAATTGCCTCGACACTGATTTTGTTCGCAGCACTATTTCAGCTTTCCGATGGGCAACAGGCAGTGTGCCTGGGCGTGCTGAGAGGTTTACAGGATGTAACGGTTCCAGCGCGCCTCACTTTTTTCGCTTATTGGTTGGTTGGTATTCCGTTTGGCTGGTTATTGGCTTCTACATTCGGATTTGGCGTGCGAGGCATCTGGATGGGACTGGTGCTCGGATTGACCGCTTCGGCAGGTTTCCTGACTTGGCGGTTTTATTACTTAACGGGGCAATTAAAGGATGGTAAGGTACGCATATGACGTGGTTGTTCAGTCTCTTAATATGTAGCGGGGTTTTCATTCAGGATTATCCATGGATGGGGCAGGTTGTTCCAGAAAAGACCATCCAGAACGGAATCTCCACTCCCGAAGGCTTCATTCGCGAAGATTTGAAGGGGAACGCCTTTGCAGAATGGCTAAGAAATTTGCCCCTCAGAGAGAATGAAACAAAGGTCTACCTATACGATGGTCGTGAAAAGCCCAATCAAAGGGCACATCACTCTGTAGTTCAAATAGATATTGGTGCTCGAAACCTTCAACAATGTGCGGACGCTATTATTCGTCTTCGGGCAGAATTTCTCTTTGCAACAACCGACCCGCAGACCATTGCGTTCAATTTTACGAATGGCGATACATGCCGTTTTTCAGATTGGTCAAAGGGCCTGAGACCTAAGATCACGGGTTCGAAAGTGGAATGGGTCCAAACGGGAAAGAAGGGCAGCTCCTATGCGCTCTTTCGAAATTACCTAAACATGGTATTTGCCTATGCGGGAACCTACAGCCTATCCAAAGAAATGCAAGAGGTTGACATGAAGGATCTTCAAGTCGGCCATGTTTTTATTCAGGGTGGGTTTCCTGGACATGCGATGTTGGTTGTCGACAGTGCCATTTCGAAAGAAACGGGCCAGCGTATATTCTTGTTGGCCCAAAGTTTTATGCCGGCTCAGGACATCCATATCGTTCGCAATCCCCATGATGGGGACCTGAGTCCATGGTTTGCCCTGAAGACGGATGTTCCTATTGTCACCCCAGAATGGGTTTTTCAACCGAGCGATCTTAAGGCCTTTGTGGATTGACACCTATTCCAGCTAATTCACTGTATGATTTAAGGATACCTTTTGCCATAGCTTCTATTGAGTGTGTTCGGGTAATTTGATTTCGAGCTTCTTTGCCAAGATGGTCGAGTTTGACCTTATCATTCAGAAGTTCGGAGAGGATTTCGACTAACTCACCCGGTTTTTGAGGATCGTAGAGACGTCCGCCGCCAACTTCACGCAGTAATTCGCCATACCCTCCCACGTCGGGCTGCACAACAGGGACCCCAATTGCCATGGCCTCGACGAGGAAGACGCCCAGTGCCTCTCCTTCAATGTGGGGAACGGAGAGAAGGCTCAACGATTGCAGGAAGGCAACTTTTTTGGACGGATCGTATTCCGTCATTAAGCTGACATCCTCCATGAACCCCAGTTTTTCGAGTTTTTTCTGTTGGCCTTTTAGGAACTTCCGATCGTCCTTGGTTAATCCGCCAAAAGCTTTGAACTTCAGGTTTCTGAATTCATGTCGAGATTTTAGTTCGATAAACGCATCGATGATTTGTCCAAGCCCGAGATTCTCGCTAAGGGGTGAGAGGTAGCCAAGCACGGGAGGGTCAATGGGGCGCAGGGACTCTTCCTCTGCAATCAAAGGGGTTCCAACCTGAACAACTCTCACTTTTTCAGAAGCTAAATTGAGCCGTGAAATCATCTTTTCTGCATAGTGCTGACTTACGGCAATGAAACCATCTACACTTTTGGCGCGCTCCGCAATGACGTTATAAATGGTATTGGCCATGGATTCGTCCATTTGGTCCACCCAGGTGTCCTCGTCTTGGAGTGTGCAAAAGATGGGGACATCCAATTTTCTTTTGATGGGCTCAACAAGGCCCAAAAGCAGGGCATTTGAAATATGGATGACATCGGGTTTGGATTCCGTTGCGAGCCATTCCGTCAAGCGCTCACATTCGCGCGCCTGGTTGCCATCAAGGCCTCGTAACATGGAAAGGGTCATGCCTTCCAAACCATCCGCACGGGTGGAACCAGCTTGACTGCCTGCCCAGTTGAGAAGGGAGTAACTGTCGAGGACCCGGTCGAACCAACGTGGTAATGCTCTGAAAATAGCAAGTTTTTCTTTTAGATATGTGTTTATGGCACCGAAAAAAACAGGAGCATCTGGCTCTATCCCAGATCCTTCCTTGAAAGTAGGCAAATACATGGGTACAAGAATGACGTCGTGCCCTTGACGCCTCAATTCTAGAATCAGAGCCTCATCCCTGAGGCAATTTTGACAATAAAAGGTTCCACCAGATCCAGGCACTAAATGGACTATTTTCAGCATGGCTTCTCCTCACCACTCATTTTGAATCCGTCCATTCTACCTTTTTTGCGTTTCGATCAGATCCATTTTGGAGCGATTCTCTGTTGAGGCTATTGACGGGCTCATTTATCTTTATACGATACATAGATCGTTTATTTTCATAAAGCTATTTTTAACATACACGCTTTACATTCTCTTGACAAATCCAGGTTCATCGTTTTAACTAAGCTTACTTACTTCAGTAATGAAACGAAGAGAGTGTGGAAAACGGTTCCTGAAGTAGGGTTCTCTGCTTGAAGACAATATAACCCCTCAGTTGGATGGTTGTAGAATTTATGGCTTGACTAAGTCTCGTTCTGCAATGGATCTTGAAGGGTGCGGGCAGAGATATGTTTAGGTACCAGTACGACTTGAGGAGGCAGAATGAATCTGAAAGGTAAAACACTTCGCCACCGTTTCAGGGGCGAATGGCTAGTTTTTCTTATGGCCATGGGATTGTGTGGAACACCCTTGTTTGCGCAGGCACACTACAGCGAGGGTGATCTCAGTATTAAATGGGACACGACTTTATCCTATGGTGCGAGTTATCGAGTGGAAGACCCTGATCCCGAACTATACGGGATCACAAATTTTTATGGCGACACTGTAGGTCACGCTTATTCAGTGAATGGCGATGACGGGAATTTGAATTACGACGGAATGTTTGCTAATGCATTGAAGCTTTCCACAGAATTGGATATCCAATACAAGAATTTCGGATTATTTTTCAGGGGCTTTGGATTTTACGACCATGAGAGCGAAGAAGGCGATCGCTTGAGGACTCCGCTCACCGAGGCAGCTCTGGATCGTGTCGGTACACGAACCGAGTTGTTGGATGCGTTTGCCTGGTTTAATTTTGACCTGGGTAATGTCCCAGTAAACTTCCGACTCGGTCGCCAGGTGATCAGCTGGGGTGAAAGTACCTTCATCCAGAACGGTATTAACGCAATCAACCCGGTTGATGTGAGTGCATTGAGGGTTCCTGGAGCGGAACTGAAAGAAGCATTCCTTCCCGTAGGGATGGCCTATCTTTCCCTTGGCCTTACCGAAAACATTACCATTGAAGGTTTTTATCAATATGAATGGGAGCAGACCTATATCGATCCTCCTGGTTCCTACTTCAGTACAAACGATTTTGCTGGTGCCGGCGGTGACACCGTATTCATCGGCTTTGGTGACTTTAACGATATCGAAAACCACCCGCTGACCAATTTCATGCCCTATGTGCCGGCAGATCATCAACTCTTTGGTGCCGGCCGCTTCCCCGATCGCAAGCCTGATGATGACGGTCAGTATGGCGCAGCCCTACGCTGGTTTGTGCCCAGTCTCAACGAAACGGAATTCGGTTTTTATTTCATGAACTATCACAGCCGGCTGCCTACCATCAATGGCACTACGGGCACCCAATCCAGTGTGATTGAAGGCATGGCAAATGCCCAGTTGACGGGCAACATTATTTACAGTGCCTATGGTGTCGGGCCAGGTATGTCTCCTGTAGTCGATGGACTAGTTGCCCAGGCGGCACAAGTTGCTGTTACGGATACTTACTTGCGGTCAGCCGGCTATTGGTTGGCCTATCCCGAAGATATCAAGCTGTACGGTGCTAGCTTTAACACCATGCTTGGTGGCTCAGAGATCGCACTTCAGGGTGAAGTGTCGCATCGCCAGGATGCTCCGCTGCAGCTTGATGACGTCGAACTGCTCTTCGGAGTTCTTTCCCCCATGTCGGATGGTTTGGCTCTGACGAACCAGGTAGCGCCCGCTACGTTAACTCCTCAAGGCGTTTCACGTTCGGTTCTTTTCGAAGAAGACCTGCTCGGGTATCGCCTGCACGATATTACGCAAGTACAACTTACGGCGACCAAGGCTTTTGGCCCTACCATGGGAGCTGATATGGGCATCCTGGTCGGTGAGGTCGCCTACCAATCTGTCTCCGATATGCCAGAAAAGTCAGTTCTTCGCTATGAAGGACCCGGAACCTATACCAGTGGAAACCCAATTCACGCTGCAGCAGGTGGCGCGCATGCAGGTAAACCTTACGAAGATGAAAAGCATTTTGCCGACGACGCTTCTTCTGGTCTCAGGCTGGCCGGGCGTCTCGATTACACGAACGTCTTTGGTGGTATCAACCTATCTCCGAAATTCTCCTATCAATGGGATATCAGTGGTGTTTCGCCCGGTCCCGGAGGTAACTTCATCGAAGGAAGGAAAGCCTTGACCCTTGGACTGGACGGTTCCTATCAGAACTCTTGGCGATTCAGTCTCACGTACAGCCAGTACATGGGTGCGGGCCGACATAACCTGATCAGTGATCGGGACTTCATTTCATTTAATACGAAGTATTCATTTTAGGAGGATTGACGATGTTGAAAAAAACTATAGCGTTCATAGCTTGCTTGGGAACCCTTGTCCTGGCGGAGTTACCAGCTGATCAAATCGCCAGGCTCGGAAAGGACCTTACACCCGTTGGTGCGGAAAAGGCCGGGAATGCCGATGGAACGATTCCCGCCTGGGAAGGTGGGATTACCAAGCCTCCTGCCGGCTACACAGAGGGCATGCATCATCCTGATCCTTTTGCATCCGATAAGATCCTCTTTACCATCACCGGCCAAAATGCTGATCA
>Ga0070729_10003378_pt1 | contig 18689 bp, 18 predicted proteins | sample tdDd472_FD_66725 | JGI IMG/M metagenome (GOLD analysis project Ga0070729, IMG submission 66725) | Marine sediment microbial communities from the Atlantic coast under amendment with organic carbon and nitrate - tdDd47.2 | ecosystem: Environmental > Aquatic > Marine > Coastal > Sediment | place... | reverse complement strand
TAGCCGTAGCCGATCTTGTCCAACAGGGCGCAGCGGGCAGCGTCAAAATACTTCAGATAGTTCCCATGCCACACCACACCCGCGGGATCACAGTCGTGATAGGCCACAGTTAATTCAACTTTTGCTTCCAATATACTCATTGCACCCGCTTAACCTGTCTCGTTGAACTTCCTGTATATAAGTAGTGGAGACCGAACTAGCATGCCGACTACGAGCTTGGTATGCATCCAGGATATCTGGATATTGTCGCGCAACATCCTGAAGTGTGACCTGCCGTCATCGGGGTAGCATACAGCGGTTGGCGCATAGGCCACGCGTTCGCCACGCCAGACCCAGCGCACCAGAACTTCTAGATCAAACTGCATGCGCTGGCCTATGGCCGAAGTCAAGCAAAGATCGGTTGTGGCAGCTACGGGATACACACGAAAACCGCACATCGCGTCCTTCAATTGCATTGAGAGAGTTTCGAGCCTCACAAAAAACAGTGATACCTTCCGCCCATTCATTCTGGCGCGGGGAATATCGTCGCCGAACACCGGCAAGCCGGACACTATTGCGTCCGGCTCACTGCCTGACAGTGCCACCATCTTCTGCACATCATTAATATTGTGCTGACCGTCTGCATCGATCTGCACGGCATGAGAATAGCCACACTGCAAGGCATGCCTAAGGCCCGCAACAATTGCGAAACCCTTGCCGCGGTTTGGCCTACACTCCAGCAACTCAACGTCATCGTATTGACTAACCAGCTTGTGTAAAGCAGCAATATTCTCTGCATCGCTGCCGTCGTCGACAACGATAAGCGGCAACCCCGAAGCGTGAAGCTCCGGGAAGAACTTTTGCAACTGCCTGAAATGATTGAAGTGCGGCACCAGCAAGCAATATGAAAGTTTCGGGACGTTCGCTTGCCGCATCAACCAAACTCCCCTGTCGAATGCAGCCCAGCACCTGATGTAAAGCTAAACCTGTAGGTGCCCTCGGGCTTGCGGCAAACCTCCACCTCAACCTCAAGCGGAGGTAGAACAGGTGTCTTAAATTTGATCCGGGGAATATGCGTGAAATCGTGGCCACGAAAACCCAGCTCTTTTGCTATCTGTGTCGCCCAGGCAAGCTGTATTACGCCGGCAAGCACTGGCAACCCAGGAAAATGTCCGGAGAAACACTCGTGTTCCGGTCGTAACACAAAACGGTAAACCACGCGGTCTTCATAAACTTCTTTCGAAACCGGATCCGGCATGTATGTGTAGGCTTCTGGCATGCAACTAGTTGACCTCGTGACCGCGTTTATAAAACTGACGCACGATGTATTCCCCTGCAAACAACAGCCCCATTATCGCGTAGGACCAAAAACCATTGTACAAAGACCAGTGACGCAGGGAACCGTTGAATGCAAGATAGCCACTTGCCAGTGCGTTCATCAGAAAGAAGCCACACCAAACCAGAGTCACTATTCTTATATAACCGCCTGCATACTCAGGCACAGGGTATCCCGCTGCCGCACTAAGACGCTCAATAATCGTAGGTGGGTACAACAGGCTTCCGGCAAAGACAATCAGGCCGGCAGCACTGATAAAAACGGGGTACAGCAACAGCAGGCGCTCACTCGAGACGATAAACGTCAGGCCAAGAAACACCAGCACCGCAACCGCCGACAATCTGCCAGAGGTAGTGCGGCCCAAATCGGTTACAAAAGAACGAACTAAAGCGGCAACAGCCAAAAAGGCTGCCAGCCAGCGCACACCAGCATTTTCAAGAAGGAGGAAAACGACGAACGGGTATACGACCAACAGTGCCGTTGCCAGCACTGCAAGACAGTGCTTCACCCGAACTTGCTTCATAGGGAGTCGATTACGGCAACAATATCTGCGACGGTGCGAACCGACTTAAACTGCTCCGGAGGAACCTTCTTTCCGGTCAGCTCTTTCAGGCGGACAATCAGATCAACGGCATCGATGCTGTCCAGATCAAGGTCTTCGAACAGCCTCGCTTCTGGAACGATGTCGCTTTCATTCAGGTCAAACTCTTCCGCCAAAACCTTCTGCAGAAGCTCAAGATTGTCCGTTGTCATGTTTAAAGACCCGCTCCGGCGACCGGAGCCACCCCTGTTTACCTTGTGTAATGACCGAAATTATAGCAGCACAGTATCTGACGATAACAGCAGTAGCGTACTAACAACCCTTAGCCTCCAGTCGCTCGCAATACCACTGCTGCAAGCGCTTATTAAACTGTCTGATTGCTTGCCTTTCGTCCGGAACCCCGGTTGCATCAGTCACGGACAGAGGCTCACATACGGTGATATCCACAAACACCTTTTCCTCCGGAACGGAATACCAGTGGTCGGCCTTGGTTAGCGTTGTCGGAGTTACCAGTATTAAAATCGGCAAAACACTGCGGCCGGCCCGCACCGCTATCGCGGCCGCCCCCGCTTTAAATTCAGGATCACAACCCGCGCGTGTCCGTGTGCCTTCTGGAAAAAGAATAAGAGAATCACCATTTTTCATCGCCGCAACGCTCTCGGTTAATAGCGTTTCCGGGTCGTCGTTCGAAATATAGCCGGAGTACCTGAACAACATATGCGTAAACGGATTAGTCCAGAGGGCCCGCTTAACCACGCACTGCGACTCGGGAAATTCGGCAAGCAAGAACACCACATCAATCAATGAGGGGTGATTAGCTACAATCAGAAAGGGTTCGGTGCCATCCGGATGAGATTCGCGCTCGACCCGGTAGTCCAGCACACCCAGTGTTTTCATCAAGCACCGGAACACATCCGTTGCCCCACCGATAAGCCGCCGCACCTTGAGCGGCCGGTCAGCAGTATTGCCCCAATACCAGCAGCATACCGGCATTATCAGCATGCCAAGGACCAGGCTCCCGAGCCCGAATATGGAAAAACTCAGCGCCGTTGCGAACCATCGCCAGCATCGATTTACTTTTTTTGCCAGCGTATGCAATCAAACCACCTTGCAAGTGAATGGATACGATAAAATAACAGCATCGTACTCAACCGCAAATCCAGAGAGCCAATTTGCTTCATGATTGCCACATAACCGCCTATACATTGACCTGTGCGAGCGGCACCGGCCGGGATGCCGTAACCGAATCCTTGCAGGCCGGAAACTCCGGCCTTAGCGCTAAACCGTGGCCCAACAGCGACGTGGATACATGGCTTGGCCGGGTAAGCAACAACGCGATCGAAAGTTTCGCTATCGAACGCGTCTGGGAAAGCAGGAATAACCGTCTGGCAGCGCTCGGGCTGGCTCAGGACGGCTTTTCCGATGCTGTAGCCGATGCCATACAGCAATTCGGCTCCGGCCGGGTCGGGCTGATTCTCGGCACCAGCACCTCCAGTATTGATAGAACCGAAACCGCCTATCTCAATCTCGAAGGCGGACATTTCACGGCGGAGTACCTGCAACCATTAATTCATACACCGCACTCTACCGCAGCTTTCGTGCAATCACAGTTAGGCATTGGTGGCCCCGCCATCACGGTTAGCACCGCCTGCTCTTCAAGCGCCAAGGCCTTTGCCAGTGGTGCGCGCTGGCTGGAAAATGGCCTGGTCGATGCTGTCGTCATTGGCGGGGTCGACAGCATTTGTCTGAGTGTGATTTACGGTTTCCACTCACTCCAGCTTCTGTCCGAAGATATCTGCAAGCCGTTTGACGAAAACCGCTCAGGCATCAATCTCGGCGAAGCCGCGGGCTTCGCACTACTGCAGAAACAATCTGCCTTAACAAGAGGCTACCGGCTACTGGGATACGGCGAAAGTACTGACGCGTGGCACATGTCGACACCTCATCCGGAAGGGCTGGGCGCAAAGCTGGCGATGCAGAAAGCTTTGTCGATGGCTGGCCTGAAACCCGCAGAGGTCGACTACCTGAATCTGCACGGCACCGGCACCAGGGCAAACGACAACATCGAAGGTCTCGTCTGCGCCGACCTGTTTCCAGAACATACAACCATCAGCGCAACCAAGGGCTGGACGGGCCATACGTTAGGCGCGGCAGGAATCACCGAAGCCATCATTTGCCTAGAAGCTTTACGCAACGGCTTTGCCCCGGGCACACTCAACACCGAAGAACCCTCGACCGCACTAGAGCGCAGACTAAGCCGGGCGACCAAAACGCAGGCGATGAATACAGCCATGACCAACTCCTTCGGGTTTGGGGGCAACAACTGCTCGCTAATTTTCGGGGGGCAACCGCAATGAGACTGAAGGTAAGCGGCATCGGGCTATGGTCGTCTGTAGCCACTAGCATGGAAGAGTTTCATGAATGGCTTGCGAGCGGTGGCGACGGTGTAGAGCGAAGCTTACCTGCTTGCGAAATGATTCCGGCTGCCGAACGCAGACGAATGCCCAAAACGGCAAAGCTGGCGTTGCAAGCAGCTCAGGATGCCTGCGCAGCAGCGGGAACAGACCCCTCTTCGATCGCTTCTGTGTTCTCTTCCATCATTGCCGACACAGAAACTACCGACCAGATATGCAGTGCTTTGGCGAAGCCTAATAAGTTTTTGTCCCCGACAAAGTTTCACAACTCGGTACAGAATGCCGCAGCGGGCTATTGGGCTATCGGTACACAAAATCATGAACCATGTTCATATGTTGCAGGTGGCTTAAGCAGCTTCGCTGCAGCCTTAATGGAGCTCGGCACCCAATGCCTAACAGAACAGCGCAAAGGCTTGCTGGTGTCGTATGAGATGGGCGGCAAAACCCCGTTTACGGATATTCTGAGTCAGGAGGAAGACTTTGCTTGCGCGTTAGTGCTTGAGCCTGCGGCAAACAGCGGGCCTGTTATTAATATGAAACTGGTAGCGGGCAGCCCGCCTCCGGAGGTGGCTTCAAATAACGAACTGCAGAACTACATCAACAAAAACCCCGGAGCGGCCGGTCTGGAATTGTTTGCTGCGATGGCCACAGGCGGTTCCTGCGGATGGCCGGTATCGGCAACGTCATGGCTCGAAGTGAGTTGCAGCGACGCTTAATCTTCAGTTGGTTCCTGGCGCTGCCCCAATCTCGCCAGCAAATATGCAATAGCCACGCCGGAACTGACAGTTAACCCAAGGCTGGCCAATATCGGTATCGATGACCATGCGAGCACGGCAAACCCGGCCGCAGAAGAAAATGCCGAGGCCATAACCGCCTCTCTGCTGAACTGTTGGTTGCCCGGCCTACTCAGGAACAGTGCGTAATCGAGCCCTAGGCCAGTAACCAGAATGACGGCCAGCAGGTTAAACAATGATAGCTGGCCTAGTAGCCAGACATTCAGGCCGATCGTCAACGCTGCCGTCGCCACGATGGTACCCAAAACCCAGCAAGCCCGAGTAGAGAGGCCTATCTGGAAAAACAGCAAAGCAGCTGCCGCCAACAGCGCTGCGCACATAGCCATTATGACGGTGTTACGATAACGCGAAACCAGAGAAACAGACGCTGCCTTTAAATCTATGACCTCGGCACGCTTGGTTAGACTCCCGACGCTGTTTTGCAATTCCGACCAATCATCCACCTGTGTCAGAGTTACAACAGACCACCAGAGGCCGTCTTCCTGCAACAGGTGGGCTGTAACAAAAGGCTCCAGTGCAGTTCCCTGCCACGACTCGTCGCTGAGATAAGGCGTACCAGCACGCATAGCGGCCATGTCCCGCAGAAACGGAGCGAAAGCACCGCTTACAAAACCCTTTGCTTCTGCAAGAGCAGTGAATGTGCTCGCATCGAAGGAATGGATTGCCAATGCCCGCGACTGCTGGATATTCTCCGGCGGCACAATATCGGTAATTGCAGTGGCCACCGAAACCTCACCACCGGCATTAACCTGTGCGACCGCAGCCGCCGTTTGCGAGATAACTCCCGCCTTATCTGCACCTTTGAGATACAACAGGTAGCGGATATCCGGAATACCGAAATCAGCGCGCAACTCACGATCACGCTCAAGCTTTTGCTGGTCAACCGGCGATAGCGTCGACAGGTCATCTGTCCACAACTGTGAAAGTTTGGCGCCCATCATTAACGCACCAAGCAACAGTGCCGGCAACCAGATATGACGGAGTACCGGCGCTTCGCCGCCAGTTTGAGCTGCAGCTGATGTCTTCGCAGCCCGTTGCCGCTCAGTCGCAGACGAAATCAGATCGGGCAACAACGTGATGCTAACGAGCAACGAAACCAACAAACCAATCGCCGAAAACACACCGAGCTGCGCAAGACCCTCGGTGCCGGACAACGCTATCAGCAAGTAAGCCGCCACCGTGCTGATAACACTGAGCCGCAGCGTCGGCCAGATTAGTCGTATCTGTTCCCTGCCGGCGCGCAAATGACTAAGCACATGCAACGGGTAATCAATCGCAACACCAAACAGCGTAAAACCGAATGCCAATGTAATCCCATGCACCTGATCAAACAGCAGCGTCAGTACAGTCAATGCGGCAACGGAACCAACCGCCAGCGGTAATACACTTGCCAGCACCGACAGGCGCCGGTAGACCATCAGCAACACCACCACGATCGCCAGCGTCGCGACCAGGCTGCGGGCACGCACCTCTGCGCGAATAGTCTGTTGCAACTCGCTACTGTAAGCACCGACACCAAACAACTCCGGCACAACACCAAATTGCTGCTGTGCTGCCTGCAACAACGTTTCCCGGATTAATGTTTGTCCCGCTGCATCAAACGACGGAGCCCGACTGCTGGCTAGTAAATAAGCGGCACCGGCAGGCGTAATCCAGTCCTGCGTTGCACTGCCGTCGTCCGACAGCTGCAGCAGCTCCGGGACTACCAGATACGGATCAACAGCTATCAAAGCATCGAGTTGTTCATTAGAGAACAGCGCCATGTCCATCAAACGCTGACGCAACATATCCTGCATTCCCTGCTCACTGAAATCGGCATCAGCCAGCAGATAACGGTTACTGATGATTCCGGAAGGAATGTCGGCAATCTCCGCCTCGCTGACACCGTTGACGACCGAAGAGAACAGCCCTGCAGTCAGCAATGCTTCCCGGAAAGCATTGCTGCCAGCAACTGGATCATCTGCAAAGCCTTCCGGCAACACGACGAACCAGAGTTGCGACCCGGGGCCCTGCCCGAGCCGCTGCACCAGAATTTTCTCGGCATCGTCTTGAGGGTCGGGCAAAAAAGCCGTGAGCTCGACGGTTGTCTGGAACCTCAGCCAAACTGTTGTCAGGCAGACCACGCTGAACACCAGCCAAAAGGCGAGCCAACGCGAGCTGAGAAAAGCTGGAAATCTCATAGCGGGTCGTCATCAGGCAAAAATTCGATCTTTTGCCAACGATCTTCAGACTGTTTAACAAGAACACCGGAAACAGCGCCTGCAGAACCGGTTACAGAAAGTTGCTGCAACTCGCGTTGCAGGCCGGCACTGCGGGGCGTGCAAACAAGCTCCCACGAATCTCCCGACATCAGTAGCTCGGTGTAAAACAACCGCTCGAGTGTCGCGACGTCGGCCTCCAGCGCTGCCCTGATACCCTGATAAAGCTCCCTGACACCTGACTGCCGCGAAAACGGCAACTCACGGGCTTTTCCGTTGCGGCTGAGTATTACCGACTGCGCGCTGATCGTGATCACCTCATTCACGGGCGCATCTATCGTTTTGACCAGACTGCCGTCGGACCTGAATACAACCTCGCCACTGACGAGCAGCGGCTCGCGCAGTTTCGGCGTCACGCGGGTCTCCGTGTAACGCCGCGGTACATCCTGCACTGTGTCTACCGCGCCAAGTACGTCTTCCAGACTGCTGCCGTTGGCGGCGACAAGCGGGAGCAATACCAACAGTAGACAGGCGTACTTAATCGTCATCCTGAGACCAGTAGTCGTAATAGTTAAACCAGTTCAATGGCGCATCTTTAATATGCCGCTCCAACAAGTTCAGATAGTTCTGCGCCAACCCACTAAGACATTCGTCCCGGCACGCACGGGGGGCATTTACGCTTTCAGAAAGCACTTCACAGTACACCTCGTAAGCGCCGCTCCTGAACACCGGAAACATGGCAACAACCGGTGTTTTAAGTGCTGCTGCAACCATAAACGGTCCTGCCGGTATTCTTACTTTGCTCCCCAATAGTATGCCTTCAATAGAACGCTGCCCGGCAACCCGCCGGTCTGCCAGAAAGCCCACCCAATTGCCATTATTAACGGTTTCGGCAACTTCAATCCCCAGGCTGGCCGCAGGTTGATAAGGGTCTATCAGTGAATCCGTCAAATGTCCGTCTTTAGCGGCAAGCCGCCGCATAAAGTTGGCGTTTACCTGCGAGTCCAAAACAATTTTCAGACCGAATTCGGGGTGTTCAACAGCGACAATGCGCCCGGCATCGAATGAACCAAAATGTGCGGCCAGCAGAACACCGCATTGTTTTCTGTCGACCAAGGCATGAAAGGTATCGGTGCCATAAAAACTGACGTCTATTCCAGTCCCCTGCTTGCCGGCCAGAAAGAACCTGTCGGCCGAGACCTTCGCAAAAGTCATAAAGTGCTGAAACACTTCCGTCCAAGCGGGTTTGCGCTCTAGCACCCGTTCCAGATACTCAGCCGATGCGCGTCGCTCTTCACCGCGAACAAGGAAAAAGTAGAGCACGGCTGGATACAGACAAAACCATACTCCCCTGCGCCCCAACACAGGCATAAACAACTCGAGCAAGCGGATCCCCAGCATCGAGCCCGCCTCAGGACGGGACCTCCAGCTCACGAAGTAGCCCCGCCATCTTTGACTGCAGCAGCTGCAGACTCACTCTCAAACAGACGAAGCGCTTCGGCATAAGATACCTTGCCCGTATCGTTGCGGGGAAGTTTTGCTACTTTACAAATCCTGCGCGGCAGAAATGTCGGATCGACCCGCGCACGCAAGTCTTCAATAATTGCAGCCACATCATCCACAGACGTCACGACCAGAGCAGCCAGTCGTTGATCATCGCCACCGGGTTGCAACAACATACCATCCTGAACAGATGCTACCGATTGCAAAGCAAGGTTTAACTCTGCGAGCGAAGCTCGTTTTCCTGCCACCTTGATCAGGTCTTGTTGACGCCCGACGATGCTGAAACCACCGTCCGGTTCGATCTTTATTGTGTCTGACAACACGACGGGCTCAGACAAGTGGCCGGCAGTTAGCACCACTTCGCCGTTGTTGTTTATGCGCCAGTCGAAATCGTCAAAAAACCGGAAACTGCCACCAGCACGCCGGGCCGCAACAGAACCTGCTTCCGAACAGCCATAAATCTCGAACACGCCACCACTAACCCGTGCATCCAGTGCAGCGGCCAGATCGGGGTCCAGGGGTGCTGTAGCTGAAATAATGGTATGCGCCCGCTCAAACGGAAACGCAGCAGCCACCATCGCCCGAAGATGATGCGGTGTCGTTAGCAGACAAGGATGGATTTCACCGGGTTCGCCCATTGCGGCAGCAACATCCTCAGGGAAAAATGACGCCCCGCTGTAAACCTCGATATCACTGAGGCAAGGCACCAACACCGACCATTCCAGACCGTACATGTGCCACGGAGGAACGGTTGGGATGACCCTGACATGGCCGCTATCGGGCAGCTGCGCCCGGTTAATGAACGTTTCCAGAATACCGGCATTGATGCGCGCGCCCTGAAGCAAAGCTGCGACAGATTTGTTCAGCGGCTTTGATACGCCGGTTGTGCCCGAGGTAAAAACCACCGCAGCGATTCGGTCCGAATCGGCTTGCATTGCTTCGATACTAACGATGCTATCGTCAGCACCTCTTATAGTTTCGCAATCTGCAATATTGATGACTGGCAATCCCACATCATCCAGCTCGGAATCTGTAACGACAGAGATGTCGGGCACAGCAGCGCGGATGCTCTGCAAATAGGCATCACCTCTGCCGGGCAGCAAATAGCAGGGAATACCTTTCAGAAGGGCCGCCAAAAAAACAGCGGTGAACGCATAACGGTCTTCACAGTAGTTCACGACCCGAGCGGTACCGCCGAGTTGCGCTGCAATCGAACCGGCTCTGGACGCAAGCGCGGATGCAGTCGCGCAAACTTCACCGGCAACGAAGACCGGGGACTCGGCCTGTCTGTTTAACCAATGGTCCGGCAAAGCTCTCTCCCGGCGCTTGGGTCAGGAAGGCTTAACCTGATGCCTTCTGCTCGTCGATAAAAGCTGCAAGACTGCGCAAGCTACGGAACACAGAGCGGGTCTCTTCGTCTTCAGCTTTCAGATGAATATCGTAATTCTGGGAAACAGCGACAGCGATTTCCAGCGCATCTATAGAATCAAGACCCAGACCACCCTCAAAGAGATTGTCTTCAGGCTCAATATCACCGGGCGTAACGTCTTCCAGGTTAAGCACGTCTACCAGCATCTCGGCCAGTTGTTGTTCTGTAGCTGTTTTCTCCACCCACCATTCTCCCTGTATAAGCGCGCTGGTTCTCAGTCGCTATTTTGAGCAAACCCGCCTTGAAGTACAATCGCTTAATGCGCTCAACCGATAACTTCTGCGATGTTCTGGTGATAGGAGGTGGTCCGGCAGGAACTACTGCAGCCAATCTTCTTGCTAAAAAGGGCTGGCGCGTGTCCCTGTTTGAGAAAGGGGAGCACCCCAAGTTCCATATTGGTGAGTCACTGCTGCCTATGAACCTGCCGATATTCGACGAATTGGGCGTACTCGACGAGGTGGCGAAAATCGGCGTCAGAAAAAATGCTGCCTCGTTTACCAGTACTTCGGTGAAGGCCAAGCCAACCCGGTTTGCTTTTTCAAAAGCGCTACGCGGCTCGCCGCCACACGCCTATCAGGTACAGCGATCAAAGCTAGATGCGCTGTTGTTCGATAACTGTCGCAAATCCGGTGTCAAAACACATGAGAACCACACGGTAGTCTCGGCCACTCCGGACAGTGACGGCCGACACACCGTGGTCGTTCGCGATGTAGCCGGCAATGAACAACACTGGCAGTGTCGTTTTTTAATTGATGCTTCCGGGCAAGACAGCCTGCTGGCTAAACAGAACAGCTGGCGAACCACCAACTCGCGGCATTCTGCTGCTGCAGTATTCGGGCACTTCTCCGACGTCCCGGTAAATGACGGTCAGAAGTCCGGGGATATCGACATCTACTGGTTTGAGCATGGTTGGATGTGGTTCATACCGTTGGGTGACAACTTGATGAGCATTGGGGTCGTCGCATCGCCTGAGTACCTGAAGACCAGGCAGGGTTCTCTTGATGAATTTTTAGCTGCTACTGTTAAAAAATCGTTTGCTGCACGAAAACGTTTTCGCAACGCGGTAGCTCTCCGCTCTGCGCAAGCAATTGCCAACTATTCATACAGCTCTGTACGTCATACAGGGCCTGGCTATGCGCTGATAGGCGATGCCCACACCTTTATCGACCCCGTATTCTCCAGTGGCGTCTATCTGGCGATGTCGGGAGCATCAAAGGCTGTGCCGATGGTCGATGCCTGGCTGAACAATCAACGAATCCGCCATAGATTCAGAGCCATCCGCTACGAGCGCACGATGAAGCGGGCGGTTCGTGCCTTTAGCTGGTTTATTTATCGCTTCACTACACCGCAGATGGAATACCTGTTTCAGAACCCACGCAATGTTCTAGGTGTCGAACGGGCGGTCATCTCAATGCTCGCTGGCGATGTATATACAAAGAGCAGTGTTCATCTGCGGTTACTGGTTTTTAAAGCAATCTTTTTTCTGACGGGCTTTTTTATGCCAACAACCAAAAGGCAACCTCAAGAGTGACGTCTAGTGCAGCACAACTGTTTGAGCCGGCATCACTTGCAGCACGTATTGCAGCGGCTGATACGCAACCCGGCAACAATGAACTCATGCGCTTCTGCTTCGGGACTAAACCCGATAGCAACAGCGCCTCCCGCTGCATTATTCACGTACCGCTACCCAGGCTCGATGACTCAAACACTTGTGAAATCTGGGAGTCCAGCGAACCCGTCTCTTCCGGCGTGTCGGGCGGCGTGCAGTTTGCCCGAACAGATAGCTGGTTAGCGTTACACACCACGACCCCGCTAATGGCAGATGATGACCTCAGCATAATTACCGAAGACATCTATACGCGCTTAATCAAAGAAGCGCTGTCGCAAGGCTATACCGATATCGTCAGAACCTGGAATTATGTGCCCGACATCAACCTCGGCAGCGCCGACACAGAGCGCTACCGGCAATTTACTCTGGGCCGGGCTATTGCATTCGACCGGCTGGGCTTTCGCGACAGCAAGCTCCCGGCGGGCACGGGTATAGGCGGCGATGCCTCCATTCCTTTATCCATCACCTTGTTGGTAACCCGAAAACCCTGTCGGCGTGTAGAGAACCCCCGCCAGATCAGCGCCTACAACTACCCCAAACAGTACGGCCCCCGCAGCCCGTCTTTTTCCCGCGCTGTACTCATCGGTAATACTGAAAAACCGCTGCTGCTGGTTTCGGGTACAGCAAGTATCGTGGGGCATGAAACAATGCATACCGGACTGGCCGAACAGGCCGGAGAAACCTGCGCCAATATCCGTACGCTACAGGATGTTGCTGCAGCACACTTGCAGATCGACAAACGGATGCAGGCAACCGGTCAGGGAACTTACCTGAGAATCTATCTGCGCAACGATAGCGACACAGACGCTGCTCTGACTGCTTTGCAGGGCCTGATTAAAGAGGCCGAGGGCTACGTTGTCCTACAAGGGGACATCTGTCGCGATGACCTGCTACTTGAGATTGAAGCGGTCTGCTGATGCATATTACTTTTGTCTCAGGCAATACTGAAAAGCTTCCGGATGCAGTCGTACCCATCGGGCTGTTGTATGTGATGGCGAACACTCCGGACACACACGAAAAACAATTGATCGATTTGTGCTTTGAAAATGACCCGATAGAGGCGCTAAAAAACAGCCTTAAAGAAAGCTCGACCGATGTTGTCGCTATCAGTATGCGCAACATTCAGAAGAACGATTATTCAGGGCTGGAAGACACCATCGAATACTACGAACGCCTGATTCAGGCCGTGCGAGAATCGTGCGACGCCACTGTGGTGATCGGCGGTGGCGGCTTCAGCGTCATGCCGGAAGGCCTGTTGCAAAGGCTCAAGCCTGATTTCGGTATCTCCGGCGAAGGTGAGGAGAATTTCCCGAAACTACTTGAAGCGCTCGAGAACGATGGCAAAGGCATCGAAAAAGTCGGTGCTCTGCATTATTTTGAAAACGGCGAAGTAGTTGTCAACAAAATGCCGCCGGGTTTTCTTGATATGACGACCCTGCGCAACCCCGAGCGCAATCTCGCCGACCCCCGCTATTACTCGGAGTATGGCGTTGAGTCGGTACAGACCAAGCGCGGCTGCCCTCTGCGCTGCGATTACTGCACGTACCCCGTTATTGAAGGTCGCGTCGGCCGCACGCGCGAACCAGCGGCCATCGTCGACGAGATGTTTGCATCGATTGAGACCAATCCCGGCATCTCGCATTTCTTTTTTGTAGACTCGGTATTCAACCTACCGCGAACCCACGCAAAGAATGTTTGCCGTGAGCTGATCAGCCGTAATTGGTCGATTCCATGGACCTGTTACATCAATCCCCTTGGGTTCGATCTGGAGCTGGCGCAACTAATGAAACAAGCCGGCTGTTCGGGTATTGAGGTCGGCTCAGATTCAGGTGTAGACGGCGTCTTACAGCGACTCCACAAGGGCTTTACGACAGAACACATCCGGAAGTTGCATGACATTTGTGTGCGAGTTGGGATCCCCGATTGCCATACATTTATTCTTGGCACTGAAGGCGAGACACTGGACGACGTGAAACACACCCTAAAGTTTCTTGAGGAACTGGACCCGTTCAGCGCAATGATCATGATCTGGATCGATGACTACGAAGCGCTGGACCAGGAGTACAGAGAACAACGCATGGCATTGCGCGGACAAATCGAAGGAATCATACGCGAAGAACAACCGCGGTTTCCGACGTGGTTCGTACCACCACTGCAACTGAATTTTAATGAGAGACTGTTTCGTGCATTGCGCCGCTCGGGACTGCACGGCCCCTTGTGGCAGTATGTGCGGACGTAACTACTCCTGCAAAACGAAGCATTAGCGAACTCAGCTGGATAGCGTGAATTAATCTAAGCTACTTTTTCTTTTCTACCTTGCTGCCAGATGAACCAACGCTCTGAGTTTTGCTAAACCTGACTCAGCAACAATATAAAGCGCTGCACCCCCCAGACACTTGCAAAAACAGTAGCTACCGCAACAACCAGCAGTCTTGTATAGGCCTCGCACCGCAGGCTTATCACGCCCGCAATTGCGAAAACCGTCGCCGCTGCCGCAACGATAAGTAACTGACCTGCCTCAATACCCAGATTGAATGCCAGCAGGCTTTGCCAGATATCAGGTGAGGTAACTCTCAATATCTCATGCAGAACAAACGAGAACCCGAGTCCATGAACCAAGCCGATGCCCGCAGTCATCAGAAAGGCATTACCCGCTCCCGCTTTGCTTTCAGGCGCGGGAACGCCGCGGTTAATAAGCACCGGAATAGCGGCCACAATAATCGACAAAGCTATCAGGAGTTCGATAGCCGGTATAAACCAGCCAACGTTAGGTACGTAACCAAAAAACCCGATCGCCAGCGTAATACTGTGCCCGACAGTAAACCCGGTTACCCGCAGCAACAGGTCCCGCACATGGAACACGCCTGCAATCAGACACAATACGAAAAAGACATGATCCAGCCCTTTAAGGATATGAATAACGCCTTCACTAAAAAAGGTTGCCACTGCGGCAACAGGTGAGCGGGAAATCACTACCGGCTCCGCCATCAAACCCTGAACCCGAAACACCTCAACACCCCCGGGGGCGTAATCCAGAATCAAATTGGCGGTGTCGTCCTGCCCTTCTAACTGCGGGTTCAGCTCGCTGGACAACCTATACTCGTTAACGCCTCCATCAACCGGGTAATAAAAAACCGCGTCAATAACCGCATCACCAACGTACATTCTTTCATCGGCCGACGGGCTCAATGGCGCAGCAGAAAAGCCGGCTATAGCCTCATCAAGTGTCGCAAACGGCGGCTCACTGCCAAGCCTATAGAGACGCACATCGCGGGGCTCGGCATCGATACGGCGCCCTGTCACGCTGAGTGTCAGGCCGTCCCCCAACAAACTCGCCAGACCCAGCGGGTTGCCGCCCCATTGCCGGAAGTCGACGTAGTGCATCGGCACATCATTTTCGTAGCGGTTAAAGGTATAGGGCGCAGGCTCAGGCAACCCGTCAGCCTGTGGCAAACCGGTTTTTCCGGCGAGCACATACGGCAAAGGCATCCGAACGTAGACCACCAACCCGCCATCAACATGGTCGACATGAAAAATACGGACGTTCAGGTTCAACAGAAAATGCGCGGGCGCAGCCGTCGGCAACACCAGAAGTGCCAGCAATAAAAACACCGGCCAGCTTCTAGTCAACGAGTTCACGAATCTCCATCGGGGTAAACCCTGCTAATTGCCAGGAACCGTCTGTCTCAACTATGTCCACCAGTGCACGGTATTGGAGAACCCGCTTATCAACATGCCCCCAGTGCTGTCCGGAAACCGGAGAACGCCACGATACGAGCGCTCTAAAGCCATCCCCGGCATCAGACTCTATGGCCTTAATATCGGTGACTGACAGTTCGTCGATTGAAACAACATCTGCAATACCACCACCAAGAGTAGGTAGCGCGAAACACTTGCTTAATGGAACCTGCAACACCTCTGCATCGGTGGCAAGCAATGCCAATTTCTGCCGCAGAACATCTTCATTACGATTCAGGAACGCAAACTTGGTATTGACCAACAGTCTTTGAGTGACCGAAACAGCACGCTCCTGATCCGGCACGCCTGTAAACCAGAACAACAGGGACTCCGCACTTAAGTAGTCAACCGGGGCAACCTCCACCGGCGCCACCTCAGGATCAGAATAATTTTTCAAGAAGTTTCGCCACTCAATATTTGGCGATTCCGACGTAATAAGCACGGGGAACGGGCCTGCCGGGTCGGTCATATTGGTCCAAAGCTGGTCATTCTTAGCGTCGAATAATTGCCAGTGAATAACAACAGAGCCCGGCAGCGACGACTGCCAATGCGCCTCACTAACCCCGACGTAGGTGGTCAGCGGATTAACGGGCTCTGTCGGTTGCAACACTCTTAAACCGGCGGGAGTAATGGCCAGAAACTCCAGCCTGTGTGTTGAACGCCCGGATAACGCGTCGTCTATAGTGACCGGGTTCACCGATTTAAAATATTCAGAAGCTTCCAGGCGCAGCCTTTGCTGAGCATCCGCATCTAATTCCGGCAGCAGCGGCATGCCTATCTGCGCCATGACATCAACCGTCCGAAGCAACATGTCATGCCTGACGTTGCGGGGCTCAATATACAAATAGGATCGCTGAGCGGTTTGAAAGTAACGCGTTAACCGCGTGTTCTTAAACCGGGTCTGCCAAGGGTCCGCCCAATCCGGCTGCAATGTCAGTTCAGTCGACATAAATCGCATATCAGTAACCGGCAGGCCATCATGAAATGCGGTAAAACCGATTACGGACAGCGCCATCCCCTCTTTGTTGGCGGGTGGCTTTATCCGGATACGCGCGGGCGGTTCCTCAAACGGGAAACCGACTTCCAGATAGACAACACCGGAGTCAGAAGACACGGCGGTTGAGTCACTCTTCAAGCTACGCCGTCCGTTGGCGGTATACAGGCTGGTTCTATCAACGGGCGGGCGAATAGCAGCGGCAAGAATCACCGGGGCAATAGCGACCGAGTCTGCTGCAACTTCAAACTGCAGCACCTCATCGACCACAAAACTGGCTGCATCCGGCGGACTTATTTCGAAGAAAACACGCAGGCCTTCTTCGCTTAGATGCATCTCAACCAGGTTGGCCGCTGTTTCTGCACCGGTAGTGTTAACCCAGTCGGACTTGGCGACTGGTGGCAAAAAAAGCAGCGTGACGACGACAATTAAGGACTTTGGAAAGCCGGTAGCACTCTTCATCGCGTCATAGTATCAGCGATAGCAATATCACGCCTCTAAAAAGGCTTGCACGAACTGCAATCCAAAACCGATTGATGCAAGGGTCATAAAGCTGTTATCGAAAGGCAAATCCAAGCTTAGCCCGACAATTTACACAGCCCGCTATACCGGCCAACCAATTATTGCTGTCGTTCTTTCGATGAGCCAATACATCGCCACCGTGCCGGTCGCATAGGCAGGCACGAATGCCAACCGCCCGGAATTATTGAGTAGATTGCCAACGGGCATGCGGCCGAACGACCTTTTCCCGAAAATTCGCGAGTTCGCGGCAACCAAAACCATCGTCGGCATGGACATTGTTTAGTTCAATCCGTTCTACGACAACAAGGGGCAACAGACCGCCCGCTTGGTGCGTCGCGTTATGCTGCAATTCATGACCGGGATTGCGATGAAGAAAGACGGCATTGATCCGGGGTATGTAAACCCGCGGGTTAGCGGCAAACCGTAAATAAAAAGGGCGCCTTAAGGCGCCCTTCCGAACTATACGTTCTTATAGTTTTTACAGCGTGGGGCTGATTTCGTAAACCGTTGTTGTACCACTTACTTCGTTGCCCACAATAATCAGTGGCTGACCATTAGGGCTGTCGCTCGCAGATACGAACTGTATGCCTTCCGGCCCCAGGTCACCGGCCTCTGGCGTAGTGACATCGGCGACACTGAAGTCACGGTTGTTGACGTAGGTAACAAAGAACGGTGCTTTCGGATCGGTGATGTCATACATCATGATTCCGCCGACACGCTCCAGACCGATAAATGCATAAAAACGATCATCGATTTCGCCGACAGTTACAGCTTCCGGTTCTGGCCCTTTGTCATCAGAGCGGTTATCGAATGAATCGTTCTCGTCATTGGTGGAGCTGAAGTCGGCACCGATCAGGTTAGCAGTGATCCACTCGAAATCGCTGCCGCTGTCCCATACCAAGTTGCCCTTGTCATCCCAAATGCTGAATGAACGCGCACCAAATGCATAAAGCTCTTCGATAAAGCCGTCGTCATTAGCGTCACCCAGAGTATTGGTGATCTTCAAACGACCGAGGTTCTCTTCGAGGATAAGGTCTGCAGCGTTCGGAAATACAACCGGGTCAAGCATCTTGCCTTCGTCTTCCTCAAGGTCCTTGATGCGGACTTCTTCACCGAAGCCATCGTAGTCCCGGCTGTCGCCTTCGTTGGCAGTAAGAATGTAGGTTTTTGTCTTGCCCTTTCCTTTCTTACCTTTGCCCTTGGCACCGCTGACCGAGTAGGTCGCGATTGCATCGGGCATGTACATACCAAGAACCGGCCAGGACTGGATATTGATAGCATCGTCTTTGTTCGATGCATCAAACTCATTACCGGCGACCGAGTGATCCTTGAAGCCCAGCGCAATTATCTTCCTAACCTTGGCGCTCTTGATATCGACAACCGCCAGAGCATTGTTTTCCTGCAGAGCGACGTAAGCCGTTTTACCGTCGGCATCAATACCCACGTATTCCGGCTCGAGATCCTGCGCTACTGTGGCGTTAGGGCCGAAGATGCGCACGCCGGCTTTCTCAAGCTTCTTGCGCTCTTTGAGATTAGCACGGGGTTCGACCCCGAAGTTTAAATCTCCTGTGCTGGCAAAAAACCGGGGGCAATACCCCTACCCGACCAAGGCTCCGGAGCCGTCAGAACGCA
>Ga0070729_10003377_pt1 | contig 18691 bp, 14 predicted proteins | sample tdDd472_FD_66725 | JGI IMG/M metagenome (GOLD analysis project Ga0070729, IMG submission 66725) | Marine sediment microbial communities from the Atlantic coast under amendment with organic carbon and nitrate - tdDd47.2 | ecosystem: Environmental > Aquatic > Marine > Coastal > Sediment | place... | reverse complement strand
TCCTCATAACCGGCTCTGCATCATGGTTTATGTTGTAAATTAAATGCTGTACCTGTTACACTGCACTCACATGGGTCCTTTACCTCTGCTCATACATCCGGCATGAAACGGAAATGCCGCCCGGCACTTTATGCTATATAACAAAATATTGATTTCATTGACAAACTATTGCCCCGCGACTACAATTGCCTTGTCCGGGCAGAATGACCCCGTGCTGGGAAGCGTGGTATTCCGGCCTCCCACAGCAACTTCCGGTCAATCGACTCTGCCCTTAGCCCCGATGGAAGCGGAGACCTGTTCGAGCGAAGATCACAAGGAGTGCATCGCTATGACAGCGAAGATAAAGGATAGAACCAATATGAATCTCAAGGTGATTACCACCTTTAACCCGGCGGACAACGTATCCGAATACGTTCGCAATATCGCCCCCTACGATGCCGTCAGTTCCCTCACCAAAATCATGAGCCGCACCCAGATCACCCACTACAAGCTGGACTGGAACGAGGCCACGGTGCCCCCCAGCCCCAAGGTGAAGGAAAGCCTGCTGGAATACCTCAGCTCCAGCAACGGCCTGAACTGGTATCCCCCGTTGTTTAGCCCGGACCTCCGGGAAAAGCTGAGCCATTACGTTGGCCTCACCACCGACAATGTGGTGGTTACCAACGGCTCCGATGATTCCCTTGAACTGCTGATGAAAACCTTCCTTGATCCCGGCGACCGGGTGGTGACTCCGTATCCCACCTATGCCCACGCCCTGTTGTTTGCCCGCTCCCGTGGCGCAAACATTGTCAAGGTGGTGTACCCCGATGTATTCAAGGCCGATGTGGACAAGCTCATCGCCTCCATTACCCCCCGCACCAAAATGGTGTACCTGGTCAACCCCAACAACCCCACCGGTGCATTTTTGAACCGCAAAGATGTCGAGCGGGTGCTGCAACATGCTCCCAACGCCATCGTGGTTGTGGACGAAGCCTACTTCGAGTTCTGCGGCGAAACCATGGCGGGTCTGGTGGAAAAATACGAAAACGTGGTTGTCACCCGTACCTTCTCCAAGGCCTTTGCCCTGGCAGCCCTGCGTATCGGCTATCTGATGGCCCATCCCAATGTGGTCACCCAGCTCAAGCGCATCTACAATCCCAAAAGCGTCAACACCCTGGCCCAGATCGCTGCCTGCAGCGCACTGGACGATCTGCAATATTACGACGAGTATGTTGCGGAAGTGACCCGTGGCAAGCAGATGGTAGCCGACTACTGCGCTGAAAAGGGACTGGAATTCCGCAACACCCGGGCAAACTATGTGCTCATCAAGGTACCCTATGTCCTGAAAACCGTGAAGGAACTGGAACGGGAAGGCATCTATGTGCGCGACCGCTCCCACATCCCCCAGCTTCGGGGATTCTTCCGCTTCAATCTGGGAACCACCCAGCAGGCAGAGGAAATCCTGCGGCGCATGGACAAGGTGTTCCATCGCACCGGCGTGCTGAAAGCCGAAGACGACCACTAACAGTGTTGTCACCGGGCCCTGTATCGTATCATCACCGTTTTGGGGGCTTCATTGCATCCTGCGTAATGCTGTGTCTGCTGCTGGGTTCCTGCGTATCCGGTGACCGGCCCGACAACATTGCCGATGCCTTTGTGCATGCCTCCTCTTTGCAGGACGCCCGAAAATATCTGCTGCACCCGGAAAAAACCACGGTGCTGGAAAACGGTCGCCACAACCTGTTTACCCCGTCGCCCTATCCCATTACCGGCAGCGAAACCCTTGCCCCCAACCGTGTGGTGGTGTGGGTCAAAGGCGTTGCGGTAAGCGGTTTTGTGCATCCTGATCATCCCTTTGGCCTGCAACTGGTGCGGGAACGCCGAAGCTGGAAGATTGATCTTGGCGCCAGTCTTAACGATCCGGGGCTTGTACAACGAAACCGTGGGCAACAGCGTGAGGACACCCGAAAACTCAGACAAACCATGCTGTCTTTGCGCCGGGCGGTGCGGGCCTATTACCGCAGCTATAACCGCTGGCCCGCCTCGGTGGAGGCCCTGCGGGGCAAAACACCCTGGGTTGTTGAACCCCGGGCAGCGGGATACCGCTTCACGATTCTTTCCTATATGGACGAGCGGGGCGAGCCCTATCTGGCGGCCCTGCATGATACCGACCAGGCACGCAGTTTCACCCTGACCCTGATCGGTGAAAAACGCAGTTATCCGCCCCCGGCCAGTCCATGACCACCCCGGACCCCGGCGCCCATATCCGGCAGTTGGCCCTTGACTGCGGCATACCCGCGCTGGGCATCACCAGCGTCGATCCGTTACCGGAACACGGGGCAGCATTGCGCCGCTGGCTTGCGGCGGGAAACCACGGCGACATGCAGTGGATGGAAGATACCGCAGAGCTGCGGGAACATCCCGCCAGTGTCATGCCCGACACCAAAAGCGTGCTGGTGGCCCTGTGGCCCCATCATCCCCCCAAAGAAGATATTCCGCCGGACCATGGGCGCATTGCCGCCTACAGTTATGGCCGGGATTATCACAAGGCATGCAAAAAGCGGCTCATTGCCCTGTGCCGCCGCATTGAAGACCAGTGGCCAAACACCGCCACCCGGGCCTTTGTGGATACCGGTCCCATGCTGGAGCGCAGTCTTGCCCTGCGGGCGGGGCTGGGCTTCATTGGCCGCAACCGGGCTCTGATAAGCCCTGATTTTGGCTCGTACTGTTTTATTGGCGTGGTGCTGACCTCCCTCGACCTTGCCACGGATACGCCGCCTGTTTCACAGGACTGCGGCGACTGCCGCCGCTGTGTTGAGGCTTGTCCCACCGGCGCTTTGACGGACCGGGATTTCGATGCCCGCCGCTGCATCAGCTATCTGACCATTGAACACCGTGGCGTTATTGACGCCCCCCTTGCGGACCTCATGGGTGACCGGCTATTTGGCTGCGACACCTGCCAGCGGGTGTGCCCACATAACCGGGGCATTGACACAAAGGCGGAAGACTGGTGCGACACGGGACTATACAGCCTGAATATTGAAACCGTGCTTGGCTGGGAAGATGACCGCCAGGTGACGGAAGCCCTTGCAGGCACCGCCATTAGGCGGCCCAAACGCAGCGGCCTTGTGCGCAACGCCTGCGTGGCAGCCGCCAACCGTCAGCTCACCAACACCCTTGTCCTGTTGCAGAACCTTGCAGACACCGACAAAGACGAGGTTGTCCGGCTACAGGCCCGGCAGGCTCTGGGCCGTTTTAAAAAGACGCCATAGCACCGCCTCGCGTTCATATACTCCCCAACAACAGGTAAGAGGCCAGGTTAGTCGATATTACGGCTGGTCAGGGGACTGCGGGCCCCCAAAAAAGTGGTGCCATTGCTAAAGAGCATCAGGAAGCCGCCGTCCATGGGCATTACCGCCGGTTCATGCTCGCCAAAGTGCCAGCTTAAATACGACAGATCGTACAGGGGATTGCCCCGGCCCGGGTACAGAACGCCGTCCCGGTCAAAGGTTACAATGCCGATACTGGCGTCTTCGTCGGGCTGGAAGCGGCTGGAGCGGCCTTCGGCCACAAAGAAGAGCTGGGTCACATCCCGGGCGCTGTCATAGGTGGCAAAGGGCTGACCCATGCGGGAGATGTTCACCCATATGGCGGTGGCGTTGGGCTTTGGGCAGCCTTCCACCAGATCGCAGACACAGGCGTTGCTTTTGCATTCAAAACCCTCGCCGCAGGTAAATCCGGGTTCCGCGTCATCGCCGCAGGCTTCGTACACGCACTGGCCAACTTCTTCCCGCTTGTAGCAGTACAGGCCCTCGCCGCAGTTGACATCATGCATGCAGGGGTCCCGCAACCGGCCACCAGCGGTTTCCACCTGAGCCGGGGTCAAAGCAGGCTCCGGGGACAGCACCCAGTGCTCATAATTGCCATCGGCGCAGTCCGCCCGGCGCAGGCCATCGCCAAAGACGCCCATAAACAGGGAGACCCCCTCGGGCCCCAGCATGGGCGCGGGGTGGGTGTAACGCACATCTTCGCTGTTGGGGATAATCAGACGGTCATCGGTAAGGGGAATGCCGTCATCATCGGTGTGCCGCAGCATAATGCCCTCAGCGGTTTCGTAAAACACCAGCAGACCGTCACAGACCGGCAGGATGCCCGGGTGGGCTTTGGGTGCGTCCAGCACAATGGGCGTGTCGTCGGCATGGGCCTGCAAAATAAGCTGCTTCCATGCCCATGTTGAAGGCTGGGTTCCGGTGGCCCGGTACAGCAGCAACTGGCTTTCGTCAGGGCTTTCCACCCCGAACCACAGCACCAGATCGCTGGTGTCGGGATCAACCCAGCCCGAAGGAGCCACGGGGTTGCTGCCGTTGCGCAACCGCAGAGGCTCCCGGTTTTCCGAGGCCATGCCCTCGCTCCATTGTTTGACAATGCAGGCCATACCGTCATCGGTCTGGCGGCAGATTTCTCCGGCCAGACAATCGCTGTCGGTTTCGCACAGGGTACGGCAGGCATTTTTTTCTGCGGAACACACCCGGCCCTCGCCGCAGGCGTTTGGCACATTGGGATCGCAGACTTCGGAGCAGTTGCTGTCCACACAAAAATCAATGCCGCAACGGAACATGGAATTAAAGGTGGTGCAGAAGCGGGGCACGCATACACCGCAGATACATTCCTGGCGGCGATCACAATCGTCGTCGGTGTGGCAGGTGTCGCTTTGGGCTCCGGCAGCCTTTGCCACCACCAGATCGGAGCTGTCCCACAGCACCGTACCGTCGCACAGTTGCAGCGGGGCTTCTTCGTAGGGACCGTTGCCGGTTTCCTTTAAACCCGTGGGAAAGCCGTTGTTGCCGTCGTTGTAATCCACGCAGGCGGGCAGCACAAGCAATATCGCCACCGCAGCCATAACGCGCCATGATCGAATATTAGAAATGAAGTACGACATCTGCCGATCCTCCAAAGACCTGACCTTCGTAATCCAGTGACTGCACCGAGGCCTGGGGCAACGTGTCCCGGTGGCCGTCGGGCATAATCTGATACTGGAATCCAAGGTTGATTTCCGTATTGTTCAAAAAGAATGCAAAGGGCGGCAGGGTAAAGCCCGCACCAAAGGCAATGATGTGACGTTCTTTGTTAAGGATAATGATTTCCTCGCTCAGACCCTCCAAAGGAGACGGCAGGTACTTGTAGCCCGCCCGCAGATCAAAGCGCACACCGACGGCGGTAAAGCCGTACTCAACGCCAAAGGCGCCGGTGATCTGATAATCAAAGCCCTGATCTTCATACTTGTGCAACGGCACTTCAATGGGCACTTCCATGGTGTCCATGTCCAGGTCAATTTTGGGGGTAACAATGGTCAGCACCCCGGGAAACCCGCTCCAGTCCATGTACTGAATGGCCGCCGTCAGGGTTAACCCCTCCACGGGCTGTGCCTCCACGCCAAAGCTGAAAATCCGGGGCGTATAATAGGTAATGGCCTCAATGGCGGCTCCGGCATAGCCGGTCAGGCGATCAAAGCCAAGGTCGATATCCATGTCCGCATCGGTGGCGGTGATGATTTCAAGCTGGACTTCATCGGTAAAGTAAAAGCCCACCCGCAGCCAGTCGGTGGCCTGCCACATGATGCCCGCCGATGGATAAATCCGGGTTTTCAGCGACAAAATCAGGTCGGTGTCCGCAAGGTCCGGCTGATCGGGACCGCTGCTCATGCGGAACAGCGCACCCCGGCCATTGGCTCCGGCAAAGAGATTCAACCCGATACCAATGGACAGACCCTTCCATGACACCGCATTGGTGAAGCTGCCCACCAGCCGGTGCACCCGGTTGTCGAACTGCAAAAACCGTGGGGTGTCCGGCGACAGCAGCCGCACCCGGACCACCCGCTGCTCCGGCACATACAACGAAAGGCCGGTGCCAAAGGTCCAGTCTTCATTGATATGAATGGGGTACAGAAAGCCCAGGCTGACGCCCTTGGTGTTTTCGTTGCCCGCATCCTCGCCGTTGATTTTCATGGAATTGCGGAAATACATGTAGCCAAGGGTGAACTGGGCGTCTTTGGCCAGACCGAAACCCGCGGGGTTGGTAAAGCCTGCGGTATAGTTTGTGGCGGTGGCAACATCGCTTGCGGCCAGAGAAATGCTTTTGGCCCCAAGGCCGTAATTTTCCAAAGGACTTGCCATGGCCACAGATACGGCGCAACACATGGCCAGCACAAACCCCGCAACAACAGATATCAGGTGATGTGATTTCATAGTTCGATACTCACGCTGCAGGCCACGCCGCCCACCATGCCGCCGCCGGTAATGGCGGGATATCCGGCATTGGTGCTTTGCACGCCGTCCTGTTCAAGGTTTTCATCTATGAGCAGGGCCTCGTTTTTGGTGTGGGTCCGGTCCGGCATATAGTGCAGCTGCGCCCCGATATCCAGACCCAGACGTTTCAGCAGATCCCAGCCGGTGTCCCAGCTGACGCCCATGCCGAAACCGAACTTGTGATGGTCGCTGTCCAGCATGTTGGTGCGTCCGGTCTGCTCTTTGATGGCAGCGGATTCATAGGCGTATCCGCCCCGGATCATCATGGAAATGCCGTGGGAAAAACCTATGGTTTCCTCAAGGCCCAGTTTCAGCTCCCAGGTATCCTGGGCGCCGATGTCGTAATGGTTGGGGGTGAATACCTTGTTTTCCATGGTGCCGCTGGGCACTTCCGCATCAAGAATAGTGTAGCTGCCGGGGTACTCGGACCAAAACCGCCAGATAAACCCGACCTCTGCCAGCAGACCGATCTGCGCAATATCGTAGCTGGTGGCAAACTCGATGCTGGCGGGCTCAAACAGGGTGGTGCCGTCAATATCAAGGTTGAGCTGCAAATCCGCGATCTGGTTTTTGGTCAGAAAATCCGCCTCGGAAAAATGCTCCATACGGAACATAAGGCTGGTTTTCCAACCCGGCAGGATCTCGCCGGTGACGCTGAAATCTGCGGTGATATTGCTGAACAGCTCAAGGTTGCCCCGGGCTGCAAGGCTTCGGGTGGAGTCGCCCCGGGTTTCCAGGTAGCCGGAGAGATCCGCAAAGTAATTCACCGACACGCCCACGGCCCAGCTGTCATAAATGCGGATACCCAACGCCGGTCGCACCACCAGCCGCTGGTAGCGGTTTTCGTACAAAGGGAAATGGGGATCATCGCTGTAATGCAGGTGCATCCACATCAGGTATTTGGCGGGCAGGTACATCAGCACACCCACCCCAAGGCGATCTTTTAAGAAACTGCCAAAGGGAATCATGCCCGCAATACCCGCCAGCACGCCGTCACCGCCTTCTATATCAAGGCTGTAGGGACCGCTGTCCAGATCTGCAAAAATCCCCTGATATCCGGCGATGGCTTTGAAGCCCGGCGACATCAGGGCAAGGTTGGCGGGATTCATGTAACAGGCTTCAGCACCGGTGGCGCTGGTGATGGTAGCGTTGACCATACCCACGGAGCGACCGCCCAGCCCCATCATATCCGCCATACTGGCGGTGGCGTTGGGGGACCAGATGCAACAAAGCAGCAGGGCGATAACCGGTACAGACAACCGCCGGTGTGCGCGTTTCATAGAAGTTCCTCGCTGGAGGCTCAGGTGGTTTCAGTGCTGTGAGGAGGTTTCGGTTCTGCCGGGGTTTCCTGTGATTCCACCCGGTGGTACAGCACCGTGGCGGCAACCACGCAGGCGGGAAGAGCCAGCAGATTCAAAAAGGGAATAAACAGCATGGCGCTGACCGCCGCACCAAAGCCGAGGCTCATGGCGCGGTGTTTGGCAACCCAGGCCCGTTTGTCGGCCCATACCATACCCAGACGGGTCATGGGGTAATCCAGATAATCCAAAGAGAAGAACCACCAGGTGATATACAAACCCCAGGCCGTGGACAGCACACTGCCCGCCACAGGGATCAGCATCAACAGCAGGGTGGGGATTTGCAGCAGCAGATACAGGGCGATTTTTTTCAGCTCCTGCACCACGGTTCGGCCCGCTTCCGCCAGAATCGCCCCAAGGCCGCCATCGGTCTCCGGCAGGGCTTCGCCGCTTAACAGCACCAGGGTGCGCCCGGCGATTTCGTCATTAAAGGGAGCAGCCAGAATATTGCCGGTTAACAGGAAGCCGATCAAAAACACCAGCAGGGCCACCACAAAAAAGAGCATGTTGAACACATACCACAGCGCCACCAGCAGGTAATCGTACCAGGCTTCAATGGCGGGGTAGTTCCAGATCATGTCCCGCAGGCTGTCAAAATAGATGCCAAACAGAATGATCAGGCCAAGGTAAAGCACCGCGTTGATGGCAATGGGAATGGCGGCGATTTTCATCAGGGGCTTGTTGTCCAGCAACATGCGGATGCCATCAAAGGCGGATTGCAGTCCCACAAAGAATCCAGCACCCTGCTGAACCGGCTTCAACTCTGATAATTTTTTCATACCCATGGTTCTTTCGTTTCCTTCAAAAAAAATTGAAAGTTAATAAAAGCATACAGCTTTTTGCGCTATGTGCAAGTATTTTTCAATACGCATTGCGTCATTGCGGGCGGAAATAATCTTGTGTCCCAAGGCTGTAAGCAGTAAACTTATACTATTATATTTAATGCCTTACCCAAGGAGTTCGGTTATGCGTCAACGTTTGGTATATTTTTTCATTGCGGCACTGATTGGTATCATGGTTTTGGGCGGCTGCTCCGAATCCAGCGACACCCCCACCGACGGCGACATTGAAGTCGATGGCGACCAGAACGTCGACGGCGACACCGTGGAAGAGGAAAGCGATCTGGCAGAAGAGGAAGCCGAAGCCGAGGAAGAAGCCGTTCCCGTCTGTCTGGGATGGGACGACTCCAGCCCGGCAGAAGATGTGTTTGCGGAATACTGCGGTGACCAGCAGCGCTATCGCTCCGCCACCAAAGTGCGTCTGGACGGCGCATGCCGCAGCACCAGAAACGGTTTTGTGGGCAACGAGGCCGCCGGTGACATGATGGCGGTGCGGATTCATGTAGACGAGCCCACCCGGTTGACGAAAATTTCCGCAAAGTTCAAATACCTGGGAGCTGGACGCATACACATTATGGCGGATTATGGTCGTTCCTGGCCTGACGAAGCCGTTGACCTGACGGAACCCATGGATTTCGAAATTACCGCAGACAACACCGAAACCTATATTGAGTTTGAAATTGCGGACCGCGGCATTGACGTGCATCCCAAAGACTTTTTCTGGCTGGTGTACGAGCATCTGGACGCCAACCCCAAACTGGTGGTGGTAGGCGGCTGCGAAAAACCCCGCAGCGAAAGCCGCTATAAAGTGCAAAAGCTTATCGACCAGTGGCGGCAGCAGGGTCAGGCCTTTGTGTGGGGCGCCATGGGCGGCAACAGCACCGACGGTTACGACCACTTCGCCCTTGAGGTGGAAGGCCGTGCCATCTGTTCCGATGAGCACACCCGGTATTTCAACGATATTTCCGAAACCGCCTTTGGTGAAACCTTTGGCGGCAGCCGCACCGCTTGGATGGACATCAACGATGACGGCTGGGACGACATCATTACCCACGATCCTGCTCATATCTGGCGCAACAACGGCGACAACACCTTTACCGATATGCTGGAAGGCAGCGGCCTTGAGGACACCAAAAGCCGCTTTGTGGTGGGCGGCGACGTGAATAACGATGGCAAGCTGGATCTTTTTGTGGGTACCTACTGCGATCCCGGCAACCCCGGCACCGAGGAAAACCCGGATCTGCCTAACCTGATTATGCTTGGCAACGGCGACTTCACCTTTACCAAAGTTGAAAACAGCGGCGTGGAAAATCTCGATCCTTCCGCTGCCGGTGGCTTTGCGGATTACGATCTGGACGGCAACCTTGATTTGTTCTACGGCAACTGGCTGGAACAGTACCCGTATCCCCCGGCAGTCGCAGACGTGCTGCTGAAGGGCAACGGCGACGGCACCTTTACCGATGTCACCGAGGCCGCAGGCATGGGAGATCAGGGCAACGAGAATCAACCCTGCTACGGCGCGGTCTGGGGCGACTACACCAATGACGGATACCCGGATCTGCTGGTGTCCAACTATGGCTATGGCCCCAACTTCCTGTGGACCAACCAGGGCGACGGCACCTTTGTGGACATGGGCTCGGAGCTTGGTGTGGACAAGGACGAAAACGGCATGTACGGCGGCAACACCTTTGGCGCGGATTTCGGCGACATCAATAACGATGGCCTGCTGGACATCTATCTGTCGGAAATTTCCCATCCCCGCTATCATCCCTTCAGCGATCCCTCCCGGCTGCTGATCAATCTGGGCGAAGTCACCTCCTTTTCCTATCTGGATAAAACCCGTGATTTGGGCATTATCTACGACGAAGGCGAAATCGAGCCCACCTTTGTGGACTGGGACAACGACGGCGATCTGGACCTTTATGTGGGAACCCTGTACACCGGCCATTACGCCCGGCTGTATCGTCAGGAAGGCAACGGCGTGTTTGTGGATGTCACCTATGAAGCGGGCATCATTGTCCACGATTCCACCAACAACAGCTGGGCCGATTTTGACCGCGACGGCGACATGGACCTGCTGGCGGGACAGCGGGGCGGCGGCGCCTTTATGCACCTGTTCCGCAACGATGCACCAAATGAAAATCACTGGATGCAAATCCGCCTCAACAGTGCCGCTTCCAATGCCGACGCCATTGGCGCACGGGTGGAAGTGGCCACCTGCGAACGCACCCAGATCCGTGAAGTCAACAGCGGCAAAGGCCACAACAGCTCCCAGAAAAGTTTCTGGCAGCACTTTGGCCTGGGCCAGAACATCGACAGCCCCACCGTCACCATCAAGTGGCCCTCGGGCACGGTGCAGACCCTGAACGACGTGCCCATTGACAGCTTTATCACCGTGACCGAAGGCAGCGATGACTACAGCGTCGAGGCCCCGGCAAAATAGGATCCACCAATGAGCGCCTATCTGCGTCTGTCATTTACCGACCGCTGCAATCTGCGGTGTCGCTACTGCATGCCCGAAAGCGGCGTGGCGGCATTGCAACACAGCAACGTGCTGCGCTTTGAAGAGTATTTTCAGCTTCTGGAAATCATCCACCGGGCGGTTGGGTTGCATAAAATCCGCATCACCGGCGGCGAACCGCTGGTGCGTCGGGGTGTCGTGGATTTTCTGCGTGAAACCGTGCAGCGTTTTCCCGACTGCGAAGTGTCTCTTACCACCAACGCAACGCTGCTTGCGCCGATGGCGGAAGACATTGCGGCGGCGGGCATCCGGCGGATCAACATCAGCCTGGACACTCTGGACCCCACATGCTATGCACAGCTCACCCGCCGGGGCAGTCTTTCCGATGCCCTGGAAGGTATTGCCGCAGCCCGAAAAGCCGGTCTGAACATAAAATTGAACGCCGTGCTGCTGAAATCCCTTAACGGCAACGAGCTTGCCGGGCTGGTGAAATTCGCCATGCAGCAGCAGGCGGTGGCCATGCGGTTTATCGAACTGATGGCGGTAGGCGAGGCCCGACCCCATGTGGATGACTGGTATCTCAGCGCCCCGGAGGCGCTGGACATGCTGAAAGCCACCTTTGAGCTGGGCGATCCCCAGCCAACGGCAAACGGCTACGCCATGGAAGCACGGCAGGGCGACATGACCACCCAACTGGGATTCATCCCTTCGGTATCTGAGCCCTTCTGCACTGCCTGCGACCGTCTGCGGCTGGACAGCACCGGCGGATTGCGTCAGTGTTTGTTTGCCGACGACGCCCTGGGGCTGGGGCAGATGCTCCGCCGGGGCGATGATGCCGCATCCATGGAAAAACGGGTAGCGGCACTGTGGAAAACCAAAGGCAGCCCCGGCTCCCGTTGTCAGGCCGCTGCCATGAATACCATTGGAGGCTGATGCCATGGACGCCCCGCGACAGGCCGCCATGATTCCCCACGAAGAAGCCCTGCGCATCACCCGGCAGGTTGCATCCCTGCGCCGCAGCCCGGTTCAAAACATGCCATTGGAATACAGCCTTGGCATGGTGCTGCAAAGCCCGGTATACGCACAGGAGGATCACCCTCCTTTCAACCGCGCCGCCATGGACGGCTTTGCGTTGCAGGCCGCTGACAGCAGCTCAGAAACCCCGTTGACCATTGTGGGCGAAAGCGCCGCAGGTAAACCCTTTAACGGCACGATACAGCCCGGAGAAGCCATTGTGATTTCCACCGGAGCCGTGGTGCCCGCCGGGGCTGATGCAGTATTGCCGGTGGAAGTGGCCCGCAGCGAAGGCAATCAGCTGTGGGCACTGGAATCAATTGCCCCTGGCAGGCACGTTGCGCCCCGTGGTGAGGATTGTCCCGCCGGGCATCTGATTGCCCGGCCCGGCACGGTGATCGACCCTATGCTTCTGGCAAGCCTTGCCGCCGAAGGCATTACCTCGTTGCCCCTGCGCCGCAAACCTTCCATTGCGCTTTTGGCCACCGGCGATGAAGTCGTCCCCTATACCGATACCCCGCCGCCGGGATGCATCCGTAACCACAGCACCCCGGCCCTCAAAGCCCTGATTGCCGCCGCCGGATTGCCGCTGGCGTATTACCGTCATGTGGCAGATACCGAAGACGCGGTCCGGGAAGCCCTGCAACAGGCCACCGAAACCGCCGACATCGTGCTGATAACCGGCGGGGTTTCCATGGGCGGACACGATCTGATGCCCGGCGCGTTGCGGGATATGGGCATGCAGAGCCATTTTCATCATGTAAAACAAAAACCCGGCAAACCCCTGCTGTTGGGAACCCTGGGTTCCACAACGATCTTTGGGCTGCCGGGCAATCCGGTAAGTTCGCTGGTAATGTTTAGCCTGTTCGTGGTGCCCGCCGCCCGGATCATGCAGGAGCTTTCTCCCAACCTGCCCGGGGGCCACGGCATAGTACGCAATAGCGTCACTTTTAAGGGCGACCGTCACCGTCTGGCGCTGGCCACGGTGCGGCGCAGCGAAAACGGCTACGATATTTATCCCCTGCCCGGAGCAGGCAGCGCCGACGTGTTTCACCGGGCCGGAGCCAACGCCATGCTGTCGCTTCCCGGCGATGTGCCTTCACTGGCCGAAGGCGACCGGCTCGCCTTTAGTTTTCTGCCGGGCATGGAGATACACACATGAGCGACTCCCGCCACTTTGACGATAAGGGCGATGTCCGCATGGTGGATGTCAGCGGCAAGGAAATCACCACCCGCGTGGCGGTTGCCTCGGCGGTGATACAGATGCAACCCGCAACCTTGCAGGCCATTATGGAAGACCGCATCCCCAAGGGGGCGGTGCTGCAAAGCGCACGAATTGCCGGAATCATGGCGGCGAAAGAAACCGGGCGGCTGATTCCTTTGTGTCACCCTTTGAGCCTGCACAGCGTTGAAATCGCCATTGAACCCCATGGTGAAGACTCTTTGCGGATTGAAGCCTCGTGCCGCACTGCGGACCGCACCGGCATTGAAATGGAAGCCCTTACCGCAGCCTCGGTGGCGGCCCTGACGATCTATGACATGTGCAAGGCCCTTGATCGGGGCATGGTGATTCGGCAGGTGCAGCTTGAGCGCAAGGAAGGCGGACGCAGCGGTCTGTGGCAGCGTCAGTCTGGCGAAGAATCGTAGTCCGTAAACTCGATATACCCTTTTACACCATTGAGGGACATGACCGTTGCGGGATTGCCCGCGGCAACGGCGTTGTCCGGCAGGTCATCCAGCACCACGGCGTTTGCGCCAATGGCCACGTTGTTTCCCACGGTGATATTGCCGATAATTTTGGCCCCCGGCGCAATGTAGACATTATCGCCGATAACCGGCACGCCTTTGCGGCTGCCGCGATTGGCCGCCCCGATAACCACGCCGGGGCTGAGATTGCAGTTTTTGCCGATACGGGCCGCGCCATTGACCACCACGTCACCCAGATGCCCGATATATAAACCGGGGCCGATGTCCGTAACATGGGGAATGTCGATGTGATACTTGATGCGGCAGTGATTCAGCAGCAGTCGCGCAAACGGATAGAGGGTTATTTTGCCCAGAGGATTCCGCCCAAGGCCGTGGCTTGCCCGCAGGTATATGGAAAAGCTGACCCCGGGATACTTCAAAGCATTGCCCACAAGGGACAGAACTCCCCGCTTGCCGCCGTAACGGTAGGAATCGGTGCAGATCAGGTAGCGGATGCTCTTGGGCTTCATGTCCGGGGCCTTTCGCCGCGTGTGAAACGATCAGTTGTCCGCGGGCAGCTCCCAGCCCCAGCGGTTCAGTTCGCTGAACACGATCTCCCCGGGGATGGCGGGGATGATGTGTCCCAGCACCGGGGGTTCCACCGTGGGCTGTTCATCCCAGCGCACCAAAAATTCCGGATCGCCACCGGCGCGGTCGGTGCGGCCGATGAAACGGATTTCCCAGGGACCGTAGGGAATATCAAAGAAAATGGTGTGCCCGGCGGCGTCGGTGTGGTTAAAGGAGGTCTGGGGTTCCAGATTCCGGCTGAGATACATCTTGGCCGGAGCCGCCATGTCCCACATTTCCGCCACCGCGGTGTTGATGCTGTAGCCCTGGCAATCCTTGAGCACGGTCCAGATGATACCGCCGTCAGCGGGAATGGTTCCGCTGTATCCGGCGATCTGGGGATAGCCTTCGTAGGTGCGCAGGCTGGCGGCGAATACGTCGATCAGCACGCCGGTGGTGGGAGGCGCCTGCTGGGCCTCGTCAGCGGGAATAATGATATCCACGTTGTTGCCCGGCACCAGATGCACGTTGTTGTCGTCGGAGGCCCGACGGGTGCGGAACACCAGCTTTTCGTTGGTGGGCACCAGGTCCATGAGCACTTCGCCGTTGTCGTCGGTGGTACCGGTAAACAACGGGTCCATGCCGGGGTTGGCAAACCAGTCGCCCTGCCGGAAGATCTCCACGGTAATGCCTTCGGCCCCGCTGGCAAATCCCAGCACCGTGGTGCGCACGGTTATCCGGGTGTTGGTGGGGCCTTCGGTGGGAATAAAGGGCTTGTCGTGGCAACTGACATCCGGGTCGCCGGACACGGAAATCAGGTTGCCGCCCACATCCACATAGCGGCTGACATTGACCTCGGGAATCTCGAAGCAAAGGTTGGCCGGGACATAACAGGTTTCGCCCTCTTCGCACTGGTCAGAGGCAAAGCAGCGCCGGGGTTCCGGCCAGGTCCGTTCGATATCCGGCTCCGGGTCGGCCTCGGGTTCCGGGTCTGTTTCCGGCTCCATATCCATGTCGCCGTCATCATCGCCGTCGGCAACTTCTTCTTCGTCTTCGGTTACGTCCTCGCTGTCCGGCTCGACATCGCCGTCGGCTTCCTCTTCGTCAAGGTCGCCGTCAGCGCCGCAGACCGGAGCATCGGGATTGGTGCAACAGATGGCCTCTTCGCAGGTGGCGCTGATAATGCACCAGTTCTGCCGCCAGTCGCCAAGGTTGCTGTGGCATTGCTCGGCGCAGGCCGCAAGCTCCCGCTCTTCAGGTTCGTTCCCGGTTTCGCAGAGGCTTTGCTTACGGCACAGCTTGCTGCAACCCCAGTCCATCAGGGCATAACCGGTAAGGATATTGCTCTTGAACCGTATCACCGTGTTGCCGGTAATAAGCTCCACCGGGCCCAGGGGGGTGTATTCCCCGCCCTGCACCATCACCGGCACCAGGTCCGCCAGAAGATCCATGCCTTCGGTGTCGTAATCCGACAGGCGGAAAAACACCGTGGCCCGGTAGTCTTCATCAAGCTGCATGCCGGGATTGATGCGCCAGGTGGGGCTGATCTGGGGGGAGACCAGCGCTTCTTCGGAAGAAAGGGAAAATTTAACGGGATCGGTCAACGCGCCCCGGGGAATTTCCGCATTAAAGGTACCGTCTTCACTTTGCAGCTGACCACCGGCGGCGTCAATATATCCATCGGTGGAAACAGCATCCTTTGTACAGCCGGATACCCACAGCAGCGCTACCGCAACAAATGCGGCCATCAGGTGCATTACACGCATAAAACGAATTCCCTGTGTCATCACGTTGCCGATCCCTTACCCATAAAAATAGTGTCGATTAAAAATCGTACTCTTTGTTTTCCTTGTCAAAATCAGCATCGGTCAGGCCGGGATTGATTTTGTACTTGCTGTAGGTGTAGTACTCAACCAGCTTGTCTTTGTGGTCCCAGATTTTCACGCTGGTGGGCAAAGACAGTTTTTTGTGGATGCAGATTTCCGCTTTGTAGGCATAGTAGCCAAGCTTTTTGTCTTCAGGCTGCATGGCCAGAACACAGTAGCTGGGCTGACCGTGAATTTTGGCTTCCAGGAAGTTGGTGTAGATGACGCCGTGTTCCGGATGCTTTTGGGCCAGTTTGAAATCGTTCTGGATCAGATTGACGGTATGATGAATACCGGCTTCGGTAATGGGATGGCGGTTGCCCTTCATGGCCATGCTGCCTTTGGGGTCCAAAGACACGGTGCCGAAAATGCTGGAAAATCCGCTGCCCTCATGGGCCTGGATTTCGTTGTCATACTTGCCTTTGCAATAGAGGCTCTCGCGGCCCTTGTTGGGGTCTTTGGTCCACTTCATGTATACGCAGTGGGGTTTTGCTTTGGCTTTCATGAACACGGTTTCCAAAGGCCACAGCTTACCGTCCACGATTTCCTGCTTGGTAAACACGGCGGTGTAGTTCTTGACCCGTTTGGAGGCCTTCAGCATTTTACCCAGCAGTTTTCCCATTTTTTCCTGCATGGTTTCCGGTTTTTTCTCTACAGGCGCTTCTGCCGGGGCAGCAGCCGGAGCTTCGGCGGGAACCTTGGCCACCTTGGCCGCATCGGCCTTGGGTGCTTTGTCTTCGGCAAAGGAAATACCGGCGACCAGCAACGAACATGCGCACAGAACAATGGTCAATTTAGTAGCAAACTTCATTAAGGCCTCCTGCTGGGGATGAATCGTTACAATGAACTTCTGAATGCTCTATTTTTCTCCAAATGACGCAAATAGTCAAATACATATGCAATTATTGCGACATCTGTCCCCGGATGAAATGCAGCAAAAAAACCGTCACTGGATGCCGTATGTGCATTGAACGTTGGTTCTGTATATATCTTTAGATGTGTAACTTCAGGTCTCCCCTGTTGTGTCTGATGGATATTCAGTTGTCAAAGAGCGTTTTTTGCGACCCAGTGGCCGCAGTTCAACCACTAACACATGTTGGGGGCTCGTGTAAGCGGATTTAAAATTTCTGTGTATAGATCCTCAAGGCCCTTTTTTTCTCCCCACGGGCGCAGATCCCGGTTTTCAGCGTTTTGGGCAGGCAAAAACCTCAGTATTGGAATGAGGTTACGCGCCGGGCCCGGGGATGGTGCCCCTGTGTATTTTTTGATGGGGAAAAAAGGGTGATTTTTTTTGGTTTTTGGCCCGTGTCACCCATGTACCCGGTCAAACGCGTTACCTCTGTTGCCGGTTTACACGCCACAAACACCCGGTTTTTTATTACAACCTCACCCCGTCCCTCTCCATGAATGGAGAGGGCGAAAAGGAATGCCGGCATAATTAATTTCAAACATTAAAGCCTTCCTCCATTCATGGAGGAAGGTTTGGATGGAGGTTATAGCAGGGCAGCCACGGTCAAACCGCGGTTTCACCACAAAAAAACGCCCCCGCATGGCGGGGGCGTTGATACACTTGGTGGCGGCAGGGCTTACAGGCCGTTGCACTCGTCGCAGTAGTCTGCGGGTTTGTCAATTTCCTGGGAGGAGCTGATGTCGCCCTCGTAGAAATTCACCACGTCAAAGGGAGCTTCGCTCTTTTCCACCAGGTAGTCTTCGCTGTCAGGTGAGTGGCGCAGAATCTGGTTAAAGAAGGCGGTGGCATAGTAGTTGATGCTCTTGAAGGCTTCCAGGTAATCCACGTTAAAGTCGGCGCAACCGTCTTCCAGGGCGTCTTCCGCCGCGCTGCCCATACCCAGCTCTTCGGTCATCTTCACCAGATCAAGGCGGCAGATGTCAGAGAAGGTAAAGTGGCCGCCGTCCAGCAGTTCATACAGATAATGGGGCTTATCCGTGATAACCATGTCGCGATATTCGCAGTACTGGCCGCACCATTTGAGAGTACGGTCCTCGGTGCCGCCCATGGTCATGATGGGCACCGGATAATAATCGGGATCGCATTCGCCCATGAGCTGGCCAACGCTAAAGGCCGGGCTGTGGTTGACCACCATTTTGAAACGGTCATCCTTGCAGGGCATCAGGCTGGCGGTAATGCCGCCAAGGCTGTGACCGGTGATGCCCACTTCCTCGGGAATCATGCTCTGGTAGAAGAAATCTTCCGGGTCTTCGTTTTTGGCCAGGAACTGGTCCAGCAGGTAGGACATATCCGCAGGGCGCTTGTCCAGGGATTTGATAAGGCTGGTCTGCTCGTAACCCAGGCGGATGATTTCCCACAGGGTGTTCATTTCGTGGTCAGTGCTGATGACCACATAGCCATGGCTGGCCAGATGGATGGTGTAGAAAATCGACTGCCAGCGGATACCGTTGCAACCGTGGCTGAAGAAAATGATGGGATAGGGGCCATGGGCCTTGTCCATATCCGCGTCCCGGATGGACAGGGTGGGCATGGGAGCAATATCGCTGTTGACGATAATTTCTTTCTTATCACCCAAAGGAGCACCGGCGGCTTCAATGCGCATATCCAGCTCATAGAAGGGGCCATCCTTGAATTCCTGGGTGGCGG
>Ga0070729_10003375_pt1 | contig 18703 bp, 20 predicted proteins | sample tdDd472_FD_66725 | JGI IMG/M metagenome (GOLD analysis project Ga0070729, IMG submission 66725) | Marine sediment microbial communities from the Atlantic coast under amendment with organic carbon and nitrate - tdDd47.2 | ecosystem: Environmental > Aquatic > Marine > Coastal > Sediment | place... | reverse complement strand
CTCATCAATCCCCACGCGTCTCAGCGCACTTTGATCGGCCTGGGCCGCAGCGCGACCCTGGCGGTGGGTGTCGTCGGATTCCTGCTGGCCTGGCGGGCCGACGATTTCGTCTACAACATGGTCCTGTATGCCTGGGCCGGCCTCGGCTCCGCGTTCGGCCCACCGCTCCTGCTTTCGCTGCATTGGACCGGAACCAGCCGGGCCGGCGTCCTGGCGGGACTGGTCACCGGAACCTCGGTCGTAGTGGTTTGGTACAATATTCCCTTCCTCAACGGCCTACTTTACGAGATGATTCCAGGGTTCGCTGCATCCCTGGTGGCGACTCTCATTTTCAGCCGCGCTCTACCGGATAGTAAACCGGCAGATGCGAGCAGCAGGTAACATGACCAGTAGAAAAGACAAATCAGGTTCGGACGGGTTGCTGAAAGACGGCACCAGTCGCCGTAAGCGGGCCGCTGCCCGGCGAAATCGCCCCGGCACTCCGCGTATCATGCTGGCGGCACTGTTGGTGGTTCTCGTCGGAGCGGCATTGCTGTTCTGGCCTCGCGGCGGGTCCGTTCCCACCGGTATCGGCGAATCCCAGACCGTGGTCACCGCGCCCAGCGTTGCCGATACCAACGGCGTAACCACCGCCGGAGGCAGCCAGCGATCCGGAGACGTGGACATAGAACAGGCTGCCCGGGACATCAAGCCGGAACAGCCCGAAGGAGCCACGGCCAAGCAGGATGAACCCGCACCGCCCGGGAAACAAGCCACTCCTGCTGCCCAGAGCCGGCAAACGAACAAGCCTGCCGCGCCGCCGCCGGAGCCGGTCGTGCCGAGCAGCGATGGCAGTTACGCCGTACAGGTGGGAGCCTTCGGCGACGCCGAAAACGCCGACGAAGAAGCGGCTCGCCTGCTGGCAAAGGGCTGGGACGCCCGAGTGCGCGCCGGCAATAACTCGGCCGGAAAGATGGTGTTCAGGGTTTGGATCGGCTATTTCGCGTCTCGTGACGAGGCCCAGAAGTTCATTCAGCAGAATCGCAAAGCGATACCGGGGGCCATCCCTGTTCACCGCTGATCAAGTGCGCAATGCTGTCGAAGCAAGGAGATCACATGCCCCGCGCGGCGATCATCGGCACCGGTTATTTCGTACCGGAACGGGTCGTAACCAACGCCGACCTGACCCAGTGGATGGACACCTCGGACGAGTGGATCACCGAGCGCAGTGGGATCAAGGAACGCCGCTGGCTGCGTGTCGACGAAAACGGTCAGACCGAGATCACTGGAGCCGAGATGGGTGCCCGGGCCGCACGTATGGCCATTGAAGCGGCGAACATCGAGGCAGGGCAGATCGACCAAGTGATTTACGGCACCTTGAATCCGGACTTCAACTTTCCTGGCAACGGCGTACTCATCGAGGATTTGTTGGGATTGAACACGGCCGGGGCCATGGACATTCGCAACCAGTGTACCGGTTTCGTGTACGGTCTGGCTGCTGCCGACGGTTTCATACGCGCCGGCATCGCTCGCACCGTGCTCGTCATCGGCGGCGAGATCCAATCCACGGCCCTGGACTTGACCGATCGCGGCCGAGACATCGCGGTGCTGTTCGGCGATGGTGCCGGGGCTGCCGTGGTCCAGGCCACGGATGAGGACCGGGGTATCATTGCCTCGGTGATGCACAGCCAGGGGCGTTTCGCCCGGGAGTTGTGGTGTGAAGCACCGGTAGCCAACCTGGTCGGTAGGTTCACTCCTGAAATGATCGAGGACTACCGCCATTATCCCCGCATGAACGGTCAGATGGTCTTCAAGCACGCTACGCGGCGGTTTTGCGAGTCCATCAAGGAGGTGCTGGATAAAGGCGGCGTCAGCATCGAGGACATCGATCTGCTGGTTCCCCACCAGGCCAACCAGCGCATCACCGACGCGGTGGCCCAACGCATGGGCGTTCCCGACGAGAAGGTTTTCTCCAACATCGCCAAGTACGGCAACACCACGGCTGCGACCATCCCCATTGCCCTGGCCGAGGCCGAACGGGAAGGCCGCCTGAAGCGCGACGATCTCGTGATCACCGTGGCCTTCGGTTCGGGATTCACCTGGGGTGCCAACCTGATTCGCTGGTGACCCGACACGCCAAGCTGGAGCGCTCACCACCGTGAAACCTGAACTCTTCGCCTTACTGACGGCAATCGCCTGGGGCGTTGGCGGATACTTCGAGAAGCGCGGCCTACACCTGGGCAACCTCCCGCCCCAATTGGGCATCACGATCCGGACCTTCGTGGCGTTCATCATCCTGGGCCTGGTCAGTGCACCCCAGTGGCGGGCCGTCAGCCAGGCCGGCCCGCGGGCCCTGGTCTATCTGGTCGTAGGAGGCGGCGTCGTGGCCGGTTCGGTGGGAATGCTGTGCTTCTATACGGCCCTCAAGGGAGCCCCCCTGTCCCGGGTCATGCCCATCGCCTTCACGTCGCCGCTGTTCGGAGCCCTGCTGGGTGTGCTCCTAGGCGGCGAGACTCTCACATTCAAGACGGTACTGGGTATGGTCCTGACGGTCGGCGGTATCATCTTGCTGACCATCGGGTAGCCCGGCGGTCGACGGGAGCTTCACGGTGACTATCCTGGACTCGATCCTGATGGCAATCGGTCTGGCCATGGACGCCTGCGCAGTGTCCGTGGGAGCCGGGGCCAGCGGCCGTTCCCCCGGTCGCCGCGCCACCTTCCGTCTGAGCTTCCATTTCGGTCTCTTCCAGTTCCTGATGCCAATCGTCGGCTGGTTCGTCGGATCATTCATCGCCGATCGGATCGCCGCCGTCGACCACTGGATCGCCTTCAGCCTGCTGGCCTTCATCGGCATCCGGATGATCCGGGCGGGGATGCATCCTGATTCCACCACTCGTCGGACCGATCCGTCCAAGGGCTGGTCCCTGATCCTGCTCTCGATTGCCACGAGCATCGACGCCCTGGCCGTGGGATTCAGCCTGGCCATGCTGCAGATCGACATCTGGCAGCCGGCAGTGATCATCGGACTGGTGACCGCCGCCATGTCCATCGCAGGATTGCGCCTGGGCCAGCGACTGGGTGTTCGCCTCGGATCCCGCATGGAAATCTACGGCGGCATCATCTTGATTCTGGTGGGTCTGCGTATCCTGGCCGAGCATCTTTTATTCTGAAACCACCGGCAGATTCACGACAAGGGCCCGGCGGTTTTCAACCACCGGGCCCGATTCAGACCTGGTCGCAGAATAATGCGACGTGGCGACTATTCGCCGGTCACCTCCGCTTCACGGCTCTGCAGGATGCACTTGACCTTGAAGCTGAGTGACATGATGCCCACCGCTAATCGCTCGTTGCGCACCACGACGGTGGGCGGAACCTTCAGGTCGGTTGGCGCGAAATTGAAGATGCCGACGATGCCCGCCTCGACCATGCGGTCGGCCACACTCTGGGCTGTCGCCGCAGGTACGGTCAGGATACCGATCTTGATCTTTTCCTGCTTGATGACCGCCTCGAGTTCGTCCATATCCCGGACCGGTTGTCCACGAATCTCCAGACCGATGAGCTTGGGATTGACGTCGAACACACCGCGGACCGGGAAGCCCTGCAGATCGAGGTTCTGGTAGTTGGCGAGGGCCTGTCCCAGGTGTCCGGCTCCAATGATGGCCGTGGGCACGGGCTCGGCGATACCGATAATCGTTTCCAGGGCGGGTACGAGTTTATCGACCTGATAGGGTCGCCCCGGCCGACTGAAGCCACCGAAATAGTGAAAATCGTGCCTGAGCTGGCTGGCCTTGATATCCAGGGACTCGGCCAGCTGACGGGAAGACACATCCTCCACACCAATGGCCTGCAACATCTTGAGCTTTTCCAGATAGAGGGGAAGCCTTAAAATCGTCGCATCGGGGACATCGCAGCCTTTTCGGTTCTTGCGCACCATGTAGACTCCAGCAGTTGTTAATTTTTTAACCACATTGGCTAAACCATCAGTTATTCTGTTACGTTTTTCACATTTCAGAATAGTCTCACTACTTCGCAACGTCAAGAGGTAAACAAGACAGCCGCTATCCGGGTCAAACGGCGCTGCTTCGGACAACATTTGCTGGAGGTTTGGTCCACCAATCCCTATGTTTTGCCGGTTCCAGCCCTCGTTATCGAGGTAGACCCTGCTACTTGGACAGGCGAACCTGTCGCTCGGAATTCCCTGGAATCCGGTCGGGTTTGTCCGACAACCCCGCGGTACTAAATATGGACATGTCGCAAGTGATCTCCGATCCCTGGCTCCTGCAACCGCTGCCGCTGTTCGGTCAACTGACTCCCGCGGACTACGAAGAACTGGGATTCATGGTCGGTTTGGAAGTGCACCAGCAGTTGATGACCGACCGGAAGCTTTTCTGCCGCTGTCCTGCCGGACGGTACAGCACTGAGCACCAGGCCGAGGTTCTGCGCCACATGCGGCCCACTCTCTCGGAAATGGGCGAGTACGACGGCACTGCGCTGATGGAGTTCAAGACCCGCAAGGAGATCATCTACCTGCTGAACCAGGATACGGTTTGCACCTACGAAATGGATGACGCTCCTCCCTTCGAGATCGACGACACCGCCCTGGACCGCAGCATCGCCGTCACCATGATGCTGGGCTGCAACGTGGTCAGCGAGGTGCACATCACGCGGAAACAGTACCTCGACGGCAGCATCCCCACGGGATTCCAGCGTACGGCCATCATCGGCACCGATGGGGATATTCCCTTCGGGGAACGCACGATCCACATCCGCCAATTGAGTATCGAGGAAGATTCGTGCCGCGAGGTCAGCGACCAGGGGCACCTGCGCACCTACCGCACCGACCGCCTGGGCATGCCGCTGATCGAGACCGTGACCGACCCGGATATGAAGACACCGGAAGAAGCCATGCAGGTGGGCCAGATCATTCGCCACCTCTGCCGGGCCAGTGGTCTGGTTCGCACCGGCAGTGGGGCTGGTCGGCAGGACGTGAACGTATCGGTCACCGGTGGTACACGCATCGAGATCAAGGGGGTGTCGAGCCTGCGCGCCATCCCCCGACTCGTCCACAACGAGGCTCTGCGTCAACGCACGCTGGTCGGCATCCGCGGTGAACTGATCAAGCGCGACGTCACTGCCGACGCCATAAGCGACAAGGGCTACGATGTGACCCCCATCGTCCGGGGCACCGCCTGCAAGTTCATCCACAAGGCGGTGGACAAGGGCGCCACGGTGATGGCCATCCCCCTTCCGGGATTCCAGGGCCTTCTGGAGGCCCAGACCCAGCCGCGTACATCGTTCCTCAAGGAGTTCAGCGATCGGATCCGGGTCATCGCCTGCATCGACGATCTGCCCAACCTGGCCCTGTCGACCCAGGACGTACCCACCCTCTCGAGCGGCGAGTGGGACCGCGTGGCCAAGACCTGTGCCGTGGGCCTGGACGTGCCGGTGATCGTGGTCTGGGGCCGCAAACGAGACGTCGACACCGCCATCCAGGAGATCGCCATTCGGGCCAGGGAAGCCACTGCGGGTGTCCCCAATGAGACCCGTCAGGCCCTGGATGATGGCACCACGGGCTTCGAACGGATTCTGCCGGGGGCCGACCGCATGTACCCGGACACCGACCTGCCGCCCATCGGATTGAGCGACGAGCGGGTCGATGGGATTCGGGCCGGTCTGCCGTTGCGGCCCTGGGAGCGGTTCGAACGCATGCGCGATCTGGGCGTTGGCGAAGATCTGGCCGAGCGCATGGGTCGCCACCCCGCCTGGGATCTGTTCGCGGCCATGCTCGACGAGTTCGGAGACCAGGAAGGATTCGACGCCGCAGCGCTGGTGTCGCTGCTGCTGGATCGCTCGTGTCCCCGACCCGCCAGCCTGAAGGCCGCCGGCCCCTGGTGGCAGGACGCCCTGCGGCGCCGGCTGGCCGGAGAGATCATCGACGAGGGAATCTGGAGCGGCGACGAAGAGCCGATCGAACTGGACGACGAGGCCGCGGCCCGCAAGACATTCGACGCGGCCCTGACCGAGGTTCCGAGCGACGGACCGATCGACGCTCCCCGGCGCGAGCACTTCGTCATGGGCCAGGTCATGCCCCGCTTGAGGGGCCGGGTGTCCGGCAAGCTCGTCCGCCAATGGGTCAACCAGTGGGTTCAGGAGGTGACCGCGTGAGCAGCGCAGCCAACAAAGAGGACTACAAGGGATACCGCACCCCCACTCTGGAACTGCTACAACGGGAAGAGGCCCCGGTCTGGAGCGACGTCACCTTGCACACGACGCGGGGCGACTTCTCGGGACTGATCTTGCCTCGCAGTGAGACCGCCGACGCCGATCACATCGTGCTCAAGCTGATCACCGGCTACAACATCGGTATCCGCCACGACACCGTCGAGAAGATCAGTATTCACGGGCGCAAGGTCGCCAACTACCAGATTCCGGAGAAGGAGTTTCCCTTCGATCCGGTCAAGCCGCGGGTCAAACTCTTCGGCACCGGCGGGACCATCGCCAGTCGGCTGGACTACCGCACCGGCGCCGTGATTCCAGCCTTCAGCCCCGGCGAGTTGTACGGATCGGTGCCCGAGCTGGCGGATATCTGCAACATGGAGACCGAGAAGCTCTATGGCGTGTTCAGCGAGAACATGGGTCCCGATCAATGGATGGGCACGGCCAGGGCCATCGCCGCTGAGATCGAGAAGGGAGTCGCCGGCATCGTCGTCGGCCACGGCACCGACACCATGCACCACACGGCGGCTGCTCTCAGCTTCATGATCCAGGACTCGCCGGTGCCCATCGTCATGGTCGGCAGCCAGCGGAGCAGCGACCGTCCCAGCAGTGACGCGGCCATCAATCTCATCAACTCCACCCGCACCGCCGCCACCAGCGACATCGCCGAGGTGATGGTCTGCATGTTCGGCCCCACCAGTGACAAGTACGGTTTGTTGCATCGGGGTACACGAGTGCGCAAGATGCACTCGAGCTACCGTTCGACCTTCCGCACCCTGGGCGATATTCCCCTGGGTCGGATCGACGAGAACGGCGTGACGCCTTTCCGCCAGGACTACGCCCGGCGCCGGGACGACAGGAGCGTCAACTTGAACGCCGTGTTCGATGACCGGATCTCGCTGGTCTACTACTACCCCGCCATGAAGCCCGATATCATCGACTCCCTGGTGGACAACGGTTACAAGGGCATCATCATCGCCGGCACCGGACTGGGGCACGTGAACAAGCCGCTGTACCCGGCCCTGGATCGGGCGCGCGAGGCGGGGGTCCACGTCTACATGACGGTGCAGACCCTGTGGGGCTATGTCCAGATGTATGTCTACGAGACGGGTCGGGAGATCATGGGCAAGGGTGTGATTCCCGCGGCCAACATGCTGCCGGAGGTGGCCTACGTGAAGCTGGGTTGGGCCCTGGGTCAGACCCACGATCACGACGAGGTGTCTCGGATCATGCTGTCACCGGTCTGCGGAGAAACGACGGACCGAGAGCCCCACAACGGCTACCTGGTGTTCCAGGGTGGGATTCCGGAAGTGGACGAGTTCATCTCGTCACACTGGAAATAGTCCGATTCAGCAATCCCAGCACTGTCGGCGCAATGGCCGACAGGGGCACCAGTCGCTCGGCGGCGCCGATTTTCCAGGCCTCCCGGGGCATGCCGAAGACAACGCTGCTGGCCTCGTCCTGGGCCAGCGTGCGGGCGCCGGCTACCCGCATGGCTTTCAGCCCCAGCGCTCCATCCCGCCCCATACCGGTGAGCATGATGCCGATGGCGGCAGCGCCCAGGACCGTCGCCGCCGATACCATCAGTACCTCCACCGACGGGTAGTGACCGTTGAACTTGCCCTCGTCGCGGCAGGTCACACCCGGTCCCTCGGGATGCCGCACGATTCGAGTCTGCAACTCCCCCGGCGCGATGAGAACCAGGCCCGGACGCAACGCGTCGCCGTCGACGGCTTCGCGCACTTCCATGACCGATTGCTCGTTGAGACGTTCTGCATAAAGGCGAGTGAAGCCGGCCGGCATGTGCTGGGCGATGACCACTGGGGGCGCGTCCGCTGGTAGTCGGGTGATGACCTCACGGATGGCGTCGGGTCCGCCGGTCGATGCTCCGATGACGATCACGGGATCCATGGCGCCTACCTGACTGGTTGCCGAGGCGAATGGGCGATACACAGCCATGATCGGCTAAATGGCGCCGACCTTGAGCAGCGCGCCGGATCTCAGCGCAACACGGTGAGCTTCCCCACGGACCGGCTGCCGGCAATCTCCAGGGCCGCCCAGTAAACACCGCTGGGGACCCGCACGCCGTAGCGGTCCTTCTCATTCCAGACCACATCGTTGTGGTCGGATTCCGGTGTCACCAGCCCCAGATCCTCGACAGCTATCTCGTGTCCCACGGCGTCGAATATCCGCAGTACGACCGTGGCCGGGGCAGCCAGGTGATACTCGATGTAGACGTAGGCTCCCTGGGAAGGATTGGGATAGATCCGGGTAATGCCCACCCGGGCTGTAGGCGGCGCCGGCTCGAGCCACATGACCCAACGCTCCGGATCCACGGTCACCGACAGAACGGGTTCGGCCAGGTCGTAGGTCGCCGCGGCCGTCGTGCCGGACAATCGCAGCTCGTGGTCGGTCGGGCCGCTGGCAGTGGTGATCACGATCGGAAACACGTTGTCGAACAACGGCTCTTGCAACTGACGCAACTCCAACTCGACTCGCGAATCCGTACCTGACGGTCCGTCCACGATGTGGTAATCGACATCCACCAGCGGCAGCACCGTCTCTTCGAGATACGGCCAGAAAAAGGCGTTCAAATCCTCGCTCGCCCACGTGCCGGCCAGATCGATGAACTCCTGGGTCGTCACCGAGTGCAGAGGGCGGCCCCCTCCCTGGGCCCAGTCTTCAAGCAAGCCGAAAAACGCGGTATCGCCCATTCGGCCCCGCAGGCTGTGCAGCAGCCACGAACCCTTGTCGTAGATCACTCGGCCCGGAAATACCGGAAACGGATCGTACATCGGTCCCTGCCGAGCCCAGACCTCAGGATTGAATGAATCGGCCAGATACTGATGGTAGGCGGTAGTTCCCTGCAGTTGCTCGTACCACAGGGCCTCGCTGTAGGTGGCGAAGCCCTCGTTGAGCCAGATGTCGGCCCAGAACTCGGGGGTCAGGCTGTCACCGAACCACTGGTGGCCCAGCTCGTGGACGATCAACCAGTCGCGGCTGCCATCACCCCTGATGGAGGTGCTACCGATGCTGGTCACCGTCTGGTGTTCCATGCCCCCCGGCCACACGAATTCGGCATGGCCGTACTTTTCGCCCTGGAACGGATAGGCGCCGAAGAGCCCCTCGGCAAAGCCCATCATGTCGCACAAGGGTGCGAAATCCACCTGGGCATCCTCCAGGTCAGGAGGAAAGACCCAGTTCCGCAACGAGACGAGGGAGCCGTCGTCGACCTGGCATTCTTCCTCCATCAGCACATAGTCGCTGACGGCGATGGACACCAGATAACTGGCGATGGGATAGGACTCCCGCCAGGTGTAGGCCTTCCAGCCCGGGTCCGCCGGGCCCTCGTCCACCAGCGTACCATTGGATACCCCGACCAACGTGTCCGGCACCACCAGCCGTACGGTCGCCAGGAACTTGTCGTCGGGACGGTCCTTGCACGGCCACCAGTACTGGGCATAGGCGGGTTGGCTGACGTTGGCCACGATGGGCCCCGCGTTCTCGGGCGGTTCGCCGGCGAAATCGTGGTGCCGTTTGTACATCAGACCACGGTTGATGATCGGTTGTATCGGTTGTCCTCCGTAATGAACGACGAAGGAATCCACCTGGCCTTCACCCAGGGCCACGGGCAAAGTCACGATCACCGAATCCGCGGCGTGGACCACAGGCAGGGATCCGGAAAGATGCTGCACCGATTCGATGTCCAGGGTGTTCGACAGATCGAAGACGACTTCCTGCAGGCTGGCGACCCGGCAAGCCACGACCATCTGCACCGTACCGGCAAGAGTCTTCGCGTCTGGATCCACCCGCAGATCCAGACCACAGCGCAACACGTCATAGCGATCGCTGGTGACTGCGGCGTCTCCCAGTCCACCATCCTTGTTCAGACCCGAGTTCCCATTCAGCAGGCCGCCTTTGGCCGCCTCGAAATTGAACCGCGTCAACTCCCCGTGGATCGGCTCCTGGCGAGACTGTGCCTGGGTCATGGGCGGCAGTAGCCCCAGCACCAGCAGACCCAGCAGCACGGCCGCACTCCAGGCCACGATTCGACGAGTTTTAGGTTGGGATCCGGGCGATGGATCTGTGGGATTCGACGTCATGTTCGTACAGGCCTCGCGTAGTGGATTGCATCGATGTCCGGTACACACGCAAGCTTACACACTGGAAGAGGGGAATGCCAGTCCCGCGTCACCGCCCACGGCATGGTCAGCGGCCTGGGAGACGCATCAAGACTGGGTGACCCGGGCTCCGGCAGGAACCGATTCGGTGATCCAGGCACCGCCTCCGACAACGGCTCCAGCACCGATCTCGGTCTCGCCGCCCAGGATCGTGGCATTGGCGTATATCGTCGCTCCATCCCTGATCGTGGGGTGACGCTTGCCCCCCTTGACCAGGGTGCCGTCCGGATTGCGGGGAAAACTGAGCGCGCCCAGGGTCACGCCCTGGTAGATCTTCACCCGTTCGCCGATCTCCGTGGTCTCGCCGATGACCACACCGGTGCCATGGTCAATGAAGAAGTGAGGACCGATCCGAGCACCGGGGTGAATATCCACACCGGTCCTCTGATGGGCCCATTCATTCATGATGCGCGGCAGCAACGGCACCCCCAATTCGTACAGAGGATGGGCCAACCGGTGCACTGAAATGGCCTGGATTCCCGGGTAGCAGAGGATGATCTCCTCGGTATTGGCCGCAGCCGGGTCTCCCTCGTAGGCAGCCTGGACGTCGGTCCCCAGCAACATCCGGACTTCCGGGAGCTGGTCCAGATAGGCCAGAGCTACCTGCCTGGCGGCGACGGCCAGCCGCTCCGGCTCAGGGACATGGGCCACCTGCTGCCAGATGCTGGTACACTCGCACCCGAGGTGACAACTGAATCGGAGCGTGCGTTCGATCACTTCGCTCAGGTGGCGGGACAGCAGATCGAGGCGCGCACCAACCAGCAACTCGATATCGGCCTCCCTCGGTACGGGTTCCCCGTGGTAGCCGAGAAAAACCACCGCCAGCAACTCCTCCAGTATCGCCACGATCGACGCCTGGGACGGCAGGTTCTTCTCGCCGATCCGGTTGATGCCGCCGGCTATGCCGTAGGTGTCGACCACCTTGCGGGTCAGTTCACGTAGCCGGCGGGCGCGATCCTCGTTGGTCATGGTTGGCCTGCATCCTGTCGAAACAGATCCGACGACAAGTAGCGTTCGCCGAAATCCGGTAGGACCACCACCACTCGCTTACCGCTGGTCTCCGGTCGGGCACCTACCTGGCAGGCGGCCACCAAGGCCGCCCCACAGGAAATTCCCACGAAGAGTCCTTCTTCCCTGGCCGCACGCCGGGCCATGGCCATGGCCTCTTCGTTACCGACCTTGATGACCTCGCTGATCAGCTCGGTCCGCAGGATCGACGGCACGAATCCGGCGCCGATGCCTTGGATCTTGTGGGGACCCGGATCGCCGCCGGAGAGGACCGGCGAGCCCTCGGGCTCTACCGCCACGCAGACCAGATCAGGATTCAGCTCACGAAGCCTTGCGACCGATCCGGTCAGGGTGCCGCCGGTTCCAACGCCGGTGACCAGATAATCCACTTTGCCGTCGGTGTCGGCCCAGATTTCCTCGGCCGTTGTCCGATAATGAATCGCCGGATTGGCCGGGTTGTTGAACTGGTCGGGCATGAAGGAACCGGGCCGTTCGGCCACCAGTTCCACGGCCTGGGCGATCGCGCTCTTCATGCCGCCGGCCGCGGGAGTCAAGACCAGCTCGGCTCCCAGAGCCAGCACCACTGACCGGCGTTCCAACGACATGCTCTCGGGCATGACCAGGGTCACCTTGTAGCCGCGGGCCGCACCGACAAAGGCCAGGGCGATGCCTGTGTTCCCGCTGGTCGGTTCGATGATCTCGCCGCCCGGCTGCAAACGCCCGTCCTCTTCGGCCGCCTGCACCATGGCCAGGCCTATCCGGTCCTTGACGCTGTTCATGGGATTGAAGGATTCCAGCTTGGCGACGACTTCGGCCGGGCCCTGATGGATCCGATTCAGACGCACCAGAGGCGTACCGCCCACCAGATCGGCAATGTTGTCATGAATTCGTTCACTCACGGTATTCTTCCCTTCAGCGGAGCGACGTAGCCAGCCGAGACAGCTGCTCCTTGTCGCCCAGCGTGATCAGAACGTCTCCGCTCTGCAGGACCACATCGGGTCCCGGGTTGAATACCATGCGACCCGACGGTTTCTTGATAGCGATCACGATGACATCGTAGCTCTGCCGAATGCCCGAATCCTTGATGGCCACGGCGTCGAGACGAGACCCTTCGCCAACGGTCAGTTCCTCGAACATGAGGTCCAATCCACTGCTTTGGGTAGCGATATCCACGAAGTCGTAGACAGTGGGGCGGAGCAGAGCCTGGACGATGCGCATGCCGCCTATAGCGTACGGCGAAATCACTCGATCGGCACCTGCCCGGGCGATTTTCTGGCTGGCGTGCTGGTCCGTAGCCCGGGCCAGGATATAGAGTCCGGGATTGTCCTGCCGGCACATCTCCCGGGCCGAAAGGGTGATATAGAGGTTGTCCACGTTGCGGGAGACCACCGCCACCAGTCCCTTGGCGCGCTCTACCCCGGCCGTGCGCAGCACCTCGTCTTCGGTGGCGTCGCCGTCGACGACGCGCAACCCCTTCTCCTTGAGCCGATCCGCGATCTCGGCATCTCCCTCGATGACGACGAACTTGACATCCTCGCGGGTCAGCTCGTCGCACAGAATCTGGCCCATGCGGCCATAGCCGCAAATGAGGTAGTGGTCCTTGATATGCTCTATTTCGCGCAACATCCGCTGCCTCCCGACAAAGCGCTCGATGGTACCCTCGACGATCACCCGGCCGACCGAACCCAGGGTATAGGTCAAGACGGTCAATCCGCAGATGATCAGGCCTACGACAAACAGGCGTCCCGAAGCGTCGAGTTCGTGTACTTCCCGGAATCCGACCGTACTGACGGTGATGACGGTCATATACAGGCCGTCCAGGACCGTGAAACCCTCGATCAGCGTGAACCACACAGTCCCAGCAACCAAGACCAGCAGCAGAAATACCAGCCCGCGACCCACCGCTCCCAGACTCAAATCTGAATTGAACATCACACCTCCGCCTCCGCGCCGGAGCCGCGGACACGATCGGTTCAGCCTTCTATTTTATCCTTCCTGCATCGTAAGGTCTTGCCAGCGGGACGGAAAGCAGCAAAATTGGGGGCTGGTCGGTTTTTGGATCCAGCCCTCGTGGTCGCCGTGGTCCAGGCGCCAGGATAGTCGGAACCGCAACCTGCGCTCCCGTGTAGTAGAGGATCATCCCTCTCCCGCCAAGCGGGTTGCAGAATACAGGCAGAAAGGTTGGCCATGCGTTCATTGCTCACGCGTCTCATGATGATTGCCATCGGACTCGTCCTGCACCAGTTGCCGGCGACGGCCCAGGTGATATCCATCGAACCCCTGACCCTCGACTTCGGCCAGATGCAGCAGCGCGAAGAACGCAGCGGCAGCGTGACGGTCACCAACAACGGCGCCGGTCTGCTCGAGTTGAGCGACGTCCAGGCCGATTGCGGATGTACCATTCCCTCGTTGAAAGTGGACAGGCTGGCCCCCGGCGAGTCGACCACCATCGAGATCCAGTTCAACAGCAAGAAGTTCCACGGCAACGTCGTGAAAGTCGTTCGGGTTTACTCCAATGACCCGAACCGTCCGGAATCCGAGATCATCATCACCGCCGATGTGACTGCGGCCCTGATCGTCGATCCGGTCAGCCAGCGCATCGGGTTCTCGCCCCTGCTGCGCGGCGAGACCCTGACCAAGTCCGCAACCATGACTGCTTCCGAGGCCGAGAAACTGGTGATCGAGGTGGGTGACACCCACCGGGGGTTGTTCGAGATCGCGACCGTCAACAATCTGGACGGCGATCCCCAGCGGGCGCGGGTGGACGTGACCGTACCGGTGAACATGGCTGCCGGTCGTCATCGGGACAATCTGCGGATCACCACCAATATCGAGGAAACCCCCTACGTCGACTTCGAACTGGGCTGCTGGATCCAGGAAATGGTCAAGGCCGACCCGGACAAGATCAACTTCCGCTACAAGAAGGATCTTTCGCGCACAGTGCGCGTCACCCCCTCCCGGAAGGGCGTCGAGTACAAAGTGACCGGTGCGGAGATCGATTTGCCTGAGATTGAGGTGACCTTCGAGGAAGCGATTCCCAATACGCAGAACATGGTCCGCCTTTCCGGTGTGCCCATCGCCAAGGATGACCCGCGGGCGGTCAAGGCCAAGGGGAGGATCAGTGGAACACTGATCATCTACACCGATCTGGAGGAAGTGCCCCGGCTTGAGATTCCCGTCACCTACATGATCCGGATGTAGGTGAAAACAATGGCCAATCCTTCGGTACGTAGTGGAGCGATGCGCTGTGTGACCAGCCCCCTCGGCGAGGCGGTCGTCTTGCTGCTTCTTGCGGTCATGGTTACGGCCGGGATCTGGCTCGCCAGACCGGCACAGCTGGCCTGGCAAGCCGATCCCACGGTCTACGAACTGGAGCTCACCGCGCCCCTGGTCGAGGTGTCCGAAGCCCTGCTCCTTTTCGAGGAAGGGGATCACCTCTTCATCGACACGCGCACCCTGCCGACCGGCACCCACGAGATCATCCCCGGTGCCTTCGTCATTCGCCAGGACACTTTCGACGACGATCTGCGGTCGTATTTCGACTACCTCTTTCCCGAGGATCCGCTGGTGCTGTACGGATCGGGAGATCTGAACGGCGTGGCCAACATCGCCGCCCGCCTGCAGACCCGCGGCTACGAGAATATCCTGATCATGCGCGGCGGCCTGGCAGCCTGGATCGCCGGAGGCGGCGAAACCTCGGAGACCGAATTCGATGAAGGAGGGTCATGATGGAGCGTCCCCAGCGCTGGATCCCGTGGCTGGTCCTGGCCTGTCGCCTGCTCGTCGGCGGCGTGTTCGTATTCGCATCCCTGGACAAGCTGGCCCACCCCGAGGCGTTCGCCCAGGCCATCTATAACTACCGGATTGTGCCCTACAGCCTCTTGCACGCGGCGGCCATGTTGCTGCCGGTGGTCGAGTTTCTGGCGGGCAGCGCCCTGATCCTGGGCGTCCTGCGCCGCGGAGCAGCCCTGCAATGCGGCTTGATGACGGCGATTTTCATGGTTGCCATCGCCACGGCGTTGGCCCGGGGACTCGATATTTCGTGCGGTTGTTTCCACACCGACGGAGGTCACGGAGTAGGCCTGAGCCTGCTTTGGCGAGACGCCGGTTTGCTTCTTGCTTGTTTGCCTCCACTGCTGTTTTCTGATGGCGGGCCGGAGCTGTCCCTACTATTTAAAAGATGATGATTGTGATTATCAATCGCAATTTGACATAGGGATTTCAACGGTTATTTTTCGTGCGTTCTGTGCCGCCGCCGGCGGTAACACAATCAGTCCTCAGGAGGATGATCCATGCCCGCCAAGGTCGATGAAGCCAAGTGCAACGGTTGCGAAGAGTGTGTCGATTCCTGCCCCACAGAAGTCATCTCCATGGTTGATGGTCACGCGTTCGTGAACGCCGACGAGTGCATCGATTGCGAAGCCTGTGTCGACGCCTGTCCCGAGGACGCCATCAGCATGGTCGACTGACTCTGCGGAGTCGGCGGTGAAGTCAGCTGAGAACCGCGATTGATGCAATACGATCGCGTACCAGCCATGGCTTGTCCGCTATGAAATAAGAAAAAGGGCGCTCGCTGAGCGCCCTTTTTATAGCCGGTGCTCGGCAGGTCGGTCAGTCCAGATCTTCGACCCAAACCGCTGTTCCATAGGCCAATAGCTCGGCGGCCCGATCCATCATCTCGCTGGTGGCGAAGCGAACACCCACCACTGCATTGGCACCGTTCTCGCGAGCCTCGGCCACCATTCGATCCAGGGCTTCTTCGCGACACTCGGCGATCATCTTGGTGTAGTCGCTGATCTCACCACCGACCATGTTCTTCAAACCCGCCAGAAAATCATGGCCGAGGTCTCGGGCCCGGATGGTATTGCCTTTGACCAGTCCGATGGTTCGCACGATCCGTTTGCCGGCAATTTCATGGGTCGTCGTCAACAACATGCTCTTCCTCCGGTCCACAGGTTTGGCTCAGCGGACGATGTCCTTGTAGCGGGTTCTGGTTCGCTTGTAAATGCGTTCGCGGATCACCGAGATCAGCAACACGAGTATCCCACCCGCACCGACGATCACGGCTCCCTTGACATAGAGAGGCAGCGTGTCGGCGGCAACCAGCGCGCTGACCAGTTGCAGCAGCGCCCAGGCTCCGATCACCACCATACCGACAGTCAGCAGGAGCCAGCCCAGGGACCGTTCGGCCCGATTGTATAGGCTCTGCCAGAAGGCTTCCCACACCTCGGGGGGCGGTTCCTTCAGACACAGGGCACCGGTTACGTCTTTCAATCGACGCAGGTCCTCGACCTCGCGCCGGGTATCCTCGTTCTCGGACAGATGAGCCTCGATGCGTGCCACGTCGTCGGATTCCAGTTCGCCATCGACGTAGGCAGAGAGCAGGGGGGCTTCCTTCCGGGGGTCAAAGGGCCCTTTCCCGTTCACGATTCTTCCTCCAGTCCAGCCGTTGCGCGCAAGCGCAGACGGGCGGCGTGCAAGCGGGACATGACCGTGCCCAGAGGCACGTCACAGGTGGCCGCGATCTCCCGGTACTTCAAGCCCTGGAAATGATAGAGGACAAACACCTCGCGCATCTCGTCGGGCAGATCCTGGATCGCATCCCACAACCGCTCACGCAGGTCCGCGACCACCGTCTCCGCCAGGGGATCCGGTCGGCCGTCCGATTGCTTGACCCATTCCAGAGGCACTTCCCCCTTGTGCCGCTTCTCGTCGCGTCGCTGGTTCAACGCAGCGTTGCGTACGATCCGGTAGAGCCATGGAAAAAACGGTTCGTCCAGCCGAAAACGGTTCAACGATCGATGGACCCTCAGAAAAGCCTTCTGCATGGCATCCATGGCGTCGTCATGGTTGCCCGTCAAACTGAGTGCGATGCCATAGGCCCTTTGTCGATACCGCGTCATGAGCTGCTCGAACCCTTCGGTGTCGCCTGCCAGAAACCGGACGATGTCATCCCGATCCTGCAGACGTTGTGCAGCATCCGCATCGGCAATCTCTCCAGGATACCGATCGGGTGATGGCATGGGTACACCCGACGGAGCCGGCTTATTCGCGGAATCTCCGGAAAAAAGACCCAGGAAAAACACCTAGTCCCCCTTCTGCCACAGGATATCAGGCACTCCGGTGGCGGCGTTGACCGCGCGCGCAGCGGTGAACAGGAAGTCGGACAATCGGTTGAGGTAGATCACGATGCTCGCGGGCAGCGGCTCGGCGGCAGCCAGATCCACGACCGTTCGTTCCACGCGGCGGCAGACGGCACGCGCCAGATGCAACTGAGCGGCGCCGGTATGTCCTCCGGGCAGAATGAAGGCCCGCAGCGGGGCCAGGCCGGCGTCCAGGTCATCGATGCTTCGCTCCAGGGCGTCGGCGACGAATGGTTGATCCGTTTCGGGCAACCGGGCCAGTTCAGCGGAGCGGACGGGATCCGCCAACACCGCTCCGATATCAAAGAGGCGATTCTGAATGCCGGTCACGACCTGATTCAATCCCGCCACCGCCGGGACCTGTTGCAGATCAGGCGCCGCATCCCGCAGCGCCACCCCGCAGAGTCCCAGCCAGCTGATCAGTTCATCCAGTTCGCCGTAGGCGGTGACCCGAGGACTGGCTTTGCCCGTACGTGAGCCGTCACCGAGGGATGTCTGGCCGTCGTCTCCACCGCGGGTATAGATGCGGACCATCGCAAGCCTCCTCGAGTGCCGGGGATCGTCAGGATCCAGCGGGCGAACCGGTCCGCCCGGAGTCCTGCAGTCTTCGAAGCGAAGATATACCCCACCCCGGATCCCGCGCAACACGGGAAGCTAAAAACACGTAGGCGGCGGCGCCTACTTGATCAAACTGATCGTGCGGGCCGCGAAACCATCGCCGCGACGGGCCACGATCCTGTAGACGCCCGCAGCCAAGGCATGGCCGCTGTCGCCGCGTCCGTCAAACCGGTAGATCCCCTGTCCCGAACTCGATAGCAGCAAAGTGCGCCGCTGGACCCGGCGGCCGCGCAGGTCAAGGACTACGACCTCGACCTCGGTGTTCGCAGTACCGGTGATCTGCAGTTCGGCCCCAGGGTTACAGGGATTGGGCCACGGTGCACTCATCTGCAGGCGGGTCAGAGGAAGCGCCCTGCCCGGGGCACCGGCGATCTCATCCTCCGGCGGCAGGACGAATTGAAAAGGAGGCAGTCCCGTGGGCAAGGGTCCCGTGGTCAACTGGACGCCACTCTGGGAGTCGAAGACCCGGATCCCACTGGCGGCGGTGGTGCGATCGGCCACGAAGAGCTGGAAATCTCCGTCCCAGGCCAGGTCGGCGTGGAAGTAGCCTGCGGCCTG
>Ga0070729_10003373_pt1 | contig 18704 bp, 15 predicted proteins | sample tdDd472_FD_66725 | JGI IMG/M metagenome (GOLD analysis project Ga0070729, IMG submission 66725) | Marine sediment microbial communities from the Atlantic coast under amendment with organic carbon and nitrate - tdDd47.2 | ecosystem: Environmental > Aquatic > Marine > Coastal > Sediment | place... | reverse complement strand
TCTACATACTGAGATGCTTCGAGAAGAGAACCATGTGTCCCTGTATCCAGCCAGGCAAAACCACGGCCCATCAATTCCACTTTCAGTTTGTTCTGTTTGAGATATTCTTTGTTGACATCAGTAATTTCCAACTCACCTCTGGCAGAAGGTTTCATATTACAAGCAATTTCCACAACATCATTATCATAAAAATAAAGTCCCACAACAGCATAATTCGATTTGGGATTCTCCGGTTTCTCTTCCAGGGAAAGAGCATTCCCGGCATCGTCAAAATCGACAACTCCATATCTTTCGGGATCATTCACATAATATCCGAATACTGTAGCGCCCTCTTTCTGACCGGCGGCTTCTTTGACCATTTTTGCAAAATCATGACCGTAAAAAAGGTTATCTCCCAATACAAGTGCTACATCATCACTACCGACAAAATCCTTACCGATTATAAAGGCTTCAGCCAGGCCATTTGGAGCATCCTGAACAGCATAAGTAAAAGACATCCCCAGTTGAGAACCATCACCGAGCAATTCCTCAAAACGAGGAGTATCCTGTGGTGTGGAAATTACCAGAATATCTTTTATCCCGGCTAACATAAGGGTTGATAAAGGATAATAAATCATCGGTTTATCATAGATTGGTAACAGTTGTTTACAAATTGATTTTGTTGCCGGATACAATCGGGTTCCCGATCCACCTGCCAGAATTATGCCTTTCATGTTTCTATCCTTATTTAGTCTCTTTGATATAGATCTCTCGTATATACTTTATCAGATACATCCATTAAATCTTCATGCATTCTGTTAGTTATTATAATCTCAGATATCTTTTTAAACTCATCAAGGTCTTTAATCACTTTTGAGTGATAGAACTCTTTTTCTTTGTAAGCTGGTTCATAAACAACAACTTCGATTCCCTTAGCCTTAATCCGTTTCATAATGCCCTGAATGGAAGAAGCTCTGAAATTATCTGAATCTGTTTTCATTGTCAGGCGATAAACTCCCACAATTGATGGATTCTGTTCCCAGATCATCCTGGCTATGTGATCTTTTCTTGTAGTATTGGCATCGACAATAGCATTGATTATATTATTGGGTACATCCCGGTAATTGGCTCTTAGCTGTTTTGTATCTTTAGGAAGGCAATAACCTCCATATCCAAAAGAGGGATTGTTATAATGTGTTCCTATCCTGGGGTCGAGACCGACACCGTCTATGATATCTTTTGTATTAAGTCCTTTTATTTCAGCATATGTATCGAGTTCATTTATATATGCAACACGCAGTGCAAGAAATGTATTGGAAAACAATTTAATAGCTTCCGCTTCTGTCGAGTCTGTATAAATTACTGATATATTTTCTTTGATCGCACCTTCGACTAGTAGGTTGCCAAAGATTTCAGCTTCTTTAGTTCTACCACCGACAACGATCCTCGAAGGATAAAGATTATCATATAGAGCTTTGCTCTCACGAAGAAATTCAGGTGAAAAAATGATATTGTCAATATTGTATTTCTTTCTGATTTTCTCTGTATACCCAACAGGAATCGTTGATTTGATAACCATTGTAGCTTCAGCATTGTACTTTAGAACTTCTTCGATAACAGCTTCAACTGATGTTGTGTCAAAATAGTTCTCTACAGGATCATAATTTGTCGGTGTCGCGATTATGACAAAATCAGAACCATTATAAGCTGTGTTTTTATCAGTAGTTGCAAGGAGATTCAAATCTTTTGTTGCAAGATATTCTTCAATTTCTTTATCAATAATTGGTGATTTGCGGTTGTTGATAAGATTCACTTTTTCTTCAACGATATCGAGTGCAACAACTTCATGATTTTGTGATAAAAGAACGGCATTAGCTAGACCGACATATCCGGTTCCAACGATTGTAAGCTTCATTATTTTTCCTTATGTATCAAAAAACTAAATTATTTAAAGAATAATTGATATTCATGTCTTCTACTGCTTTATTGCTCAAATTGGTCTCAGCAAGAAAATAAAAGCACTTATCCCGCATCCTGCCATCTTCAGAGCCAATCATATAAAAAGGTATATCGAGTTTGTAACTCTCATGTTCAACAATAAAAGCGAGATCACTTTCACCGACAAGGGCAATTGACTCATAACCTTCATCAATGGCTTCGAGAATAATCTCATTAATAGCTTCGCGATATACTACCACATTTTTTATGGTCCGTTTGAAATATCGCCATGACCGGCGGCCGACTTCCTCAATCCCTTCCGATGTCAGAGCATAGTGAATATTTCTGTTATTCACTTTTCTGATTGTGATCAATCCCTTCTCGGCAAAACGCTTTAATATGGAATTCGTCATCCCCAGGGACATACCGATAATTCTGGAGATATCGCGCTGGCTTATATCATCCTTTCCCTGTGAGATTAATTCTAATATTTTGAGTTCGTTTTCTTGATTTTTCATTGTGATTTTAGCTTGAATTTAATAAAGAGAGACCTTTTCCGTTGGCATTTCGAAATGATCTGATCCAGAATTCATTATCGTGATCGCAACCTACTGATAATTGCATTCTGTGCTTTGTAGAACCGATTGTTCAATTCCTGAACAATATCTTATATCAGTTTAAAAAAGATATCCATATTTATCACCTTTTTTCCTGAATTTTCTCACAAATTGTTCACAAAATGAACATTTGAGGATATATTGGCTTCATGGACTTTTTCGCACTACATATAAAGACCGGATTTGAGACTCAGATACAGCAATTGATTGCAGAAAAACTGCCTTCAGAGATCAGTGTTTTCTGCCCCATGAGAGAGCTGATGATCAGAAGAAAGGGGAAAACGTTCAAAGAGACCAAACCTCTATTTCCCGGTTATATATTTGTGAAAGCAGAAGAGATTACAGCCAATATTTTGGCAGCACTGAAGTCAATCCCCGGCTTCTTTCAGATACTTCCATCGAATAAAAACATAAAACCTGTACTCAAACAGGATATGCAGTTTCTCGATTCTCTATTCAAAAAAAACTTCACCGCTCATATTTCCAAAGCCCGTTTTGATGAAAATGACCGCATAGAAATTATCGAAGGTCCGCTCAAAGGAAAAGAGGGACTGATAGTTAAGGTTGATAAGAGAAAAGGACGGGCGAAAATCGTCATCAATGCTTTTGATAAACAACATTTTGTCGATCTGGGATTTGAATTGATAGCTACAACTTCTCAAAATCAGTAATTTCATATATATTCTATCCATATGAAAGACTTATACCTAATCAAAATCGGTGAAATCGCCCTGAAAAAAGGGAATAAGAAAATCTTTGAGAAACAACTTAAAGATAATATCAAGAAAAACCTGAAACCCTACGGCAGCCAGGTGACAATTCGAAGCGGACGCTTCTACCTCGAAGTAGAAGATGTTCCCGAAGAAGTTGTGACTGAGGTTCTGTCCACAACATTCGGGATTATCTCTTTTTTCAAGACACACAGCTGCAACAAAGAACTCGAGGCAATTGGTGAAAAAGCTATTGAACTGGCTCGGCTCAATCTCGCTTCAGGACATGGAAATAAATACAAAATAGAAACCAGACGTATAGATAAAAGCCTGCCAATGGATTCCTACGGCTACTCTGCAGAGATCGGCGGAATCGTATTTGAAGCTGTTGAAGGTCTTGAGGTTGATGTTAAAAATCCCGACTGGATCATTCATGTGGAACTGAGGGAAAAGGCGTATGTCTACGGTTATGGTGTTAAGGGTCCCGGTGGTCTTCCGGTGAGTACTGCGGGAAGGGGAATGTTATTGCTTTCCGGTGGAATTGATTCTCCTGTCGCCGGTTACCTGATGGCAAAAAGAGGTCTGAAGCTCGATGCTGTTTACTTCCATACTCCGCCCTACACTTCCAATGAAGCCCATGAGAAAGTTAAAGATCTGGCAAAAATTATTGCTCCCTGGTGCAGCGGTATTAATCTGATTTCAGTACCGTTCACAGATGTCCAGGTCAAAATTAATCAATCTGTAGAACCATCATACACAACACTTCACGCTCGTGCTGCGATGATGAAAATAGCTGCTGCCATTTCAAAAGAAAGAAGTGGAGGTTGCCTGATTACCGGAGAAGCATTAAGCCAGGTTGCCAGCCAGACTATGGAATCAATCGCTTTTACAAACAGAGCTACAGAATTGCCTGTATTCCGCCCTCTTGTGGGTATGGATAAAGAGGAGATTATTCTTATTTCAAGACGATTGGGAGCATTTGAAACATCAGTGCAACCCTACGATGACTGCTGTGCCATGTTTGCCCCCGATCATCCCGAGACAAGGCCTGATTTTAACAAGACCAATGATATGTTTAATAATATTGATTTTGGCGATCTGCTGAAAGAAGCTGCTGCAAAAGCAGAGAGAATCTATTTTCCAGCTTTTGAATTTGAGAAATGATTTGTAGGGGCTGATCGCATAATAAGTACGGGTAAGTCACGACATACCCCTTCGTTATTTGGCAGTACTGCTGCTCTTTTTTGAATCGGTTACATAGAAACCGCTACCTTTAAATATCAACCCGGAACCGCCGCCGATCATCCGTTTTACTTCAGATCCGCATTCGGGGCAGATTGATAGAGGATCATCGTTCATTGATTGGAAATGTTCAAAAATGTGATTGCACTCTGTGCATTTGTAATCGTAAGTCGGCATATGGTAAAGACTCCTCCCGGAAAGAGTATGTATTTTGTATATTTAATGTCCTTAATATACAAATTTATTTTCTCCGGGGCAAGTCTCTCTATACCATTTCAACTATAGTCTTACAGCTATTTTCTCATCAGAGAGATACTTTTTAATATCTGCAACTGAATAATCTCCAAAGTGAACCATTGACGCGATCAATGCCGCATCGGCTGATCCTTTTTTAAATACGTCAGCAAGATGGGTGGGAACTCCTGCTCCACCGGAAGCAACCACGGGAATTCCGACAGATTCAGAGATCATTTTCGTCAGATTGATTTCATAACCGGTTTTCATTCCATCAGCATCTATTGAGTTGAGAACGATTTCCCCGGCACCGAGCTTTTCCGCTTCTTTTGCCCAGGCCAATGCATCGAGATCCATGGCTTTTCTTCCGCCATTAATAAATACACGATACCCCGACGGCATCGATGGATCAGCTGCAGCATCCATTCCCAGTATAATGCACTGAGAACCAAAAAGCGAAGCGCCTTCTTCTATTACGGAAGGATTCTTAACAGCAGATGAGTTAACACTGACCTTCTCCGCACCGGCAAGGATGACATCTTTGATATCGTCTAGTGTGGAAATTCCCCCTCCAACCGAAAAGGGAATAAAGATCTGTTCGGCTACTTTTCGAACCACATCGATCATTATGCCTCTTTTCTCATGAGAGGCTGTAATATCATAAAAAACGAGCTCATCGGCTCCTTCATGGTAGTATTTCGCCGCCATTTCAACAGGATCGCCGACATCTATATTGTCTTTGAATTTTATACCTTTCGTGCATCTGCCCTCTTTTACATCAAGACAGACTACGATTCTTTTCTGAAACATATATTTACCTTTTGACTAATAGAGTTTGATGAAATTTTCCAGGATTTTCAATCCAGACTCTCCACTTTTCTCCGGATGGAACTGACAGGCAAGGATATTGTCTTTAACAGCAGCTGCAGTAAAATTCAATCCATAATCACAGGAGGCAGACACATTTTTATCAGATTCAGCTTCGATATAATAAGAGTGTACAAAATAGAAAGACGAATCCTGCTTTATTCCGGTAAAGAGTTTAATTCCCGAATGTTGAATAGTGTTCCAGCCCATATGCGGCACTTTCAATCCCATATCTGATGGAAATTTCTTCACTTTTCCCGGGATTAATCCAAGACATTCAGTTGCCCGCTCTTCAGAACTGTCAAATACAATCTGAGCACCGAGACAGATACCCAGTAGAGGTTTTCCCGACTCGGCAAAAGCTTTAACCGCATCACCAAGACCGCTCATTTTCAGAACTTCCATAGCAGATTTGGCTTCTCCCACACCGGGAAAAATCATCTTGTCACATTTGAGTAATTTATCGGGATCATCGGAAATGATAAAATCCGCACCATGAAAAGAGAGAGCCGAATCTACGCTCTTCAGATTTCCCGCTTTATAGTCAACAACGCCAATCATAAAAATCTACTCATAAATATCGAGCTTGATCACACTGGCAATTATATCACTAGCCTGCTCAATAGTCAGATTCAATCCTGTCATCTCCACATCATTCCACTGGGTTGTAATCTCAATTTCTTTCAGATACCGTCGTGTGTCGGGGTTTTCCGATGATACGATTACTCCGAGAATGACCCACTTCATTGCTGTCGAGAAAGGTCTCGCTTTTCCAAGCTGTTTCATTCGAACCAGTCCCATCATCTCATAAACAGGTTCTTCCCCTTCAACAACGGGTTGGATTTTATTCATGGATATATAAAAAAGATCAACTTCAAGCTGCTCTAAAGTGGGAGACAAAGTCATCAAAACTTCTCTCGATGGTTGCGGGTAGTAGAGAATAATATCTGATTTTATGAAGTGATCTCTCACATCTCGGGGTAGATAAACAGGAACAGGATCGACTCTATTGGTCAGAATCTCATCTATTCTCCCTTCAGAAAAGAGAATTTCCCCTTTTTCCGGCACGACCTGAAGTCCTGTTGTACTGGTAATTGTTCCAGATTCCTTATCAGTCCTCGCCCAGTCTTTGGACATTCTCAGACCTATTTTCATAATTCCGCTATTGTATTTACCTTCGGATATCAGGTGGATTCCCGATAGTTCCAGGGGATTTTCCAGACCGAGACAAACCGTCTGGCTTTTATCCATGATTGATTGAAGTTCTTTATTTTCAAGGCCCATTTTGGTAATCGCCTCATTCAACAGGAGACGATTACCTTCGATATTCACATTTAAAAAGACTTTGGAATCAGCCGGCAACCAGGTAATTCTTTTATCAGCCGGCTGCAGAACGGGCATAGATTTACATCCCGTAAAGATCAAAATAGTAAGTAGTAATAACCCGTTCAGTTTTTTCATCTTCAGTCCTTCTTTAAAGGTTGTCACAGAAGTAGAGATTTGGAAAGGATTTTAGGCGAAAACTGAACCGGGAGCGCAGTGTACGAATGTACATGAGCACCCCGTGCAGGATTTCAACGACGAATCATAGCCAAAGGTCACTTATGTGATTACCTTTTTTTAATTTTTAGTCAGTGCTATAAAACACTTCTCGTCACCGCATGCGGCTTCAATAGCGTTATCCTTTTTCTCCCAATTCCATTCGGATGTAAGAGTTTCCTGTTTCAGATGATCTTCAAAAGCTTTTACCGCAATGTGTACGGCTTCCGATCCATCGATATACAGATTGATCCTATCGGTCACATCTAGGTTGCTTTCTTTTCGTAGATTCTGAACAGATCGCACAATATCTCGTACTATCCCCTCATTCCGTAACTCTTCAGTGATTTCAGGATCGAGCGCTATGGTTAGAGAACCCTCATTGAGAACTTTCAGATTCTCTTTTTCCTGCCTCTGGATCATCAGGTGCTCTTCTGTTATATCGAGGTTCTTGTGCTCTGCGCCATCGAATTCGATATTGAGAGTTGATCCTTCGAGCATTGTCTGGATTTCATCCATGGATAATGTTGCGATTCTCGCTGCTGCAGCTTTCATGTCCTTCCCGAGGATTTTCCCGAGAACTCTAAAGTTCGCTTTTGCTGAGTATTCAACAAGATCCTCTTCATTTTCTCTGAAAATAACCTCTTTGATATTCAATTCTTCTCTGATGATATCAACCATTTCGAAGAGTACTTTTTTCTCTTCTTTATTTCTGGTTACCAGGTGAAGGGCTTTCAATGGCTGTCTGGTTTTCAGATTGTGCATTGATCTGAGGGCTCTTCCCATGGAAACGGCCTGCTGAGTGAGACTCATTTTCAGTTCAAGTTCATTATCTCTCGAAGCTGAATCGGGAACAGGATAATCACAGAGGTGAATCGAATCGGGCATATCGTCAGTTTTCAGGTTCTGATAGATCTCTTCCGTTACAAAAGGTATGATCGGCGCCGCTACTTTGATCACAGTCATAAGAGCGTGGTAGAGAGTACCGTAAGCCTGCATTTTATCGCCATCATTCTCACTCTTCCAGAATCTTCTTCTAGATCGTCTGATATACCAGTTATTGAGTTGATCGATAAAGGAGATGATCGGTCCGATTGCTTTCTGGATCTCATACCCCTCGAGCTGTTCAATTACATCGGCAACCATTTTTTCCGTTTCAGAGAGAACCCATCTGTCCAGTGGATTTTCAGGATTTTCCGGTTTTACGGCAGGAGTGACCTTATCGATATTGGCATAAGTGATGAAAAAGCTATAGGCATTCCAGAAAGGGATGATGATACTTTTCAGCACTTCTTTTACACCGTCATTAGAAAATTTAAGTCCTTCACCGCGAACACATGCTGAGTTCATTAGAAACAATCTAAGGGCATCGGCACCATACTCACCAATGACAAGCATTGGGTCAGAGTAGTTTCTCTCTGATTTGGACATTTTCTTTCCATCTTCCGCCAGAACAAGACCATTAACGATTACGTTCTGAAAAGCCGGTTTATCAAATAGAGCCGCCGCCAGGATTGTGAGGGTATAAAACCATCCACGGGTCTGATCGAGTCCTTCGGAGATAAACTCTGCAGGGAAGTTGGCTTCAAATTTTTCTTTGTTTTCAAATGGGTAATGATTCTGAGCGTAAGGCATAGATCCCGATTCGAACCAGCAGTCCAGAACTTCGGGGATACGCTTCATGTCGGAACCGCATTTACATTTGATCAATATATCATCTACAAAATGTTTATGGAGGTCATCGACTTCTACGCCGGAACGTTCTTTCAGCTCGTCGCGGCTTCCGATACATTCGGTATCACCGCAGTCGGGACATTTCCATATGGGGATCGGATTACCCCAGTATCTGTTTCGGGAGATTGCCCATTCTCGGGCATCGGCAAGCCATTTTCCGAATCGCCCCTGCTGCAGATGAGAGGGAACCCAGTTGATCTGATTATTGGCTTCAACCATTTTATGTTTAATTTTAGGAACATCAACAAACCATGAACTTACAGCTCTGTAGATCAGAGGAGATTTACATCGCCAGCAATGGGGATAGGAGTGAAGATACTGATCTCTTTTTACCAGCTTCCCCTCTTCTCTCAGTCTGGTGATAATATCTTTATCACAGTCTTTTACGAATCGTCCTGCATAGTCGGAAACTTCACTTGTAAACTGACATTCATCATCGATGGGGCATTTTACATTGATATCGGTTTTTTTAAGAGTATTGTAGTCATCTTCACCAAAACCGGGAGCAGTGTGAACCAGTCCGGAACCATCTTCCGTTGTTACATAATCGGCGAGATAGACTTTAAATGCACCGTTGTCCGCTTCTTCAGAAAAATAGTCAAAAAGAGGTTCATAAGAAAGGCCTTCCAGTTCTGTTCCTTTGTATCGGGCGACTATTTCATAGTCCTCTTCATTTTTATAATATGATGAGAGTCTCTCTTCGCCTAAGATGAAGAATTCATCTCCATCTTTCACTTTTACATATTCAATATCCGGTCCCGCTGCGAGAGCCAGGTTTGACGGAAGGGTCCATGGAGTGGTTGTCCATGCGAGAAGATATGTGTTCTCTTCCCCTTTAACTGCAAAACGCACAGTGATTGCCGGATCGTGAACATCCTGGTATCCACCGAGATTCAATTCGTGATTGGAAAGAACAGTTGAACACCTGGGACAGTAGGGAAGGATTTTATGGCCTTCATAAACAAGGCCTTTGTCCCATAACTGCTTGAATACCCACCAGATAGATTCCATATAATCGGGATCCATGGTTTTATAGTCATTATCAAAATCGACCCATCTTCCAAGTCTGTTGATGACTGTCTGCCATTCACTTGTATATCTTAGAACAATAGATCGACACTGCTCATTAAATTCGGAAACACCGAATTTTTCAATTTCTGTCTTTCCTGAAATACCGAGTTCTTTCTCCATTTCGTATTCAACTGGAAGTCCATGGCAGTCCCAACCGAATCGGCGATCGACCTTTTTACCTTTCATTGTCTGGTAACGGGGAATTATATCTTTTAAAGTACCGGGAACAAAATGTCCGAAATGAGGCAATCCGGTAGCAAATGGAGGTCCATCATAGAATACATATTCGGGCGCGCCTTCGCGCTGATCAATCGACCGCTGAAAAATTCCTTTATCTTCCCAGAATTTTAAGATAGCTTCTTCCATCTTGGGAAAGCTTATACGCGGGTCTACTGGTTTATACACCTTGTCCTCCAAATATGAGGTCCGAGGCTCTTAGGACCGAACAGACCTTCTTACAAAAAAATTGTGGCAACGCTGAGTCAAACAAAAAGATGAGTCATAACATTGCTATCCGCATATAATATGTAATTTTAGTCTCTTAGACAAGTATTAATGACTCTTTGGCTGATTCCCTTTGCTAAAAAATACAAGAACGGCAATGGCAGTCGCTCCCATCCCCATAAGAGATATCAAATCGGGAGATTCTCCGGGAATGATAATCCAGCTGAAAACGGCTCCACCTACGGGAATGATAAACTTCCAGATGCTGAGAGTGGTCACGGGGACAGCTCTGTCTTTTAACAGGTAAAACCATATTGAGAAAGCTGTGGCCGATAGTATTGATAGATAAATCAGAGCCGCAAAGAACTCTGGTTGAGGATTGGTAAATATGGTTCTGTCGAATCCCTCGGTTATGTATGAAAGAATCAGGAGAATCAATCCTCCGATTGAGATTTGTGCTGAATTGAGGAGGACGGGATTAATTGGACTCCTTTTTTTTGCAATATAAATACTGGCGACAGCCCCGCAGATACTTCCGAAAAGCATTAAAAAGATACCGAGAATCTCTTGTCTGCCGCCGATTGTTGAAAGATCTCCCTTACCTATTGTGATGAGCACAATTCCGGAAACAGCGATAAAAAAACTGATCAGCTTCCTGACTGTCAGCTGATTCCCCTTAGACTGTAGAAAAAAATGGGCCAGAAGAGCCCCGATCAGCGGTGAAATCCCATTTACAATCGCTCCCGTTGAAGCTTCCACCATATTCATGGATAAAAAGAAAAACGAATAGAGTAAAACTGTCTGAAACAGTGCTACAATCAATATCATTTTCCAATATTTCCCTATTTCCCTGATGATAGATGGAAGAGACCCGCAGAATGGAAGCAGCAACAATCCGGCTATAAAAAAACGGAACCCCGCAAAAAAGAGGGGATCCGCATATTTCAATCCGCTTTTGACACCGGCAAAAGCTGTAGCCCACAGTAAGCAGGCAAAAACGGCTAATACCGGTGAGGGGATTTTTTTAACCAAGCTCAATAGTTTTCCCTTTGAGCCAGCTTAATTCATCATCATTTAAATGACTGGATAATCTACCCAGAACCTGTTGATTGTAATCGTTGATCCATTTTAATTCATCTTCACTGAGCAGCTTCACATCTATCAGTTCAGGTTCGTATGGGCAAAGGGTCAACGTTTCAAAGTTGTAGAATTTTCCAAACTCAGTCTCTTTTTCCTGCTTTACCAGTATCAGGTTTTCTATTCTGATTCCATGACTGCCTTCGCGATAGATACCCGGTTCATTGGAGATGACCATGCCCGGTTCCAGTTTGACATCAATCGGTTTAGTGCTGATACTCATTGGACCTTCATGAACACTCAGATAATGACCGACTCCATGACCGGTTCCATGGCCATAGTCAATTCCCTCTTTCCACATGGCCATTCTCGCCAGAAGATCGAGCTGATACCCTCTGGTACCAGATGGGAACTGTGCGAGGGAAAGTGCAATGTGACCTTTTAGAACTAAAGTGTAATCGCGGATCTCCTGCTCTGTCCGATTCCCCAAGGTTATCGTTCTGGTGATATCAGTCGTTCCTCCGGGATACTGACCGCCGGAATCGATAAGGAATAATCCTCCCTGATCATCAACTGAATACTGAGATTTCTCATCTGCACTGTAATGGCACATCGCCCCATGTGCTCTATAGCCCGGAATGGGAGTAAAACTCTCACCGGCGAATTCGGAACTCATGGCTCTGAAACTTCTCAGTTTTTCGGCCAGTGATAATTCACTGTGAGGCTGAGTATTTCTATTTTCCTCAACCCATTTAAAGAATCGAACCATGGCGACACCGTCAAATTCCATTATTTTTCGAATGTTTTCCACTTCTGTTTCATTTTTTAATGATTTGAGAAGAATTGTAGGGTTCTGATCAAACTTAATCTCCCCTTCTTTATTCACTGCATTGATCAGGCTGATATTTGTTTTCTTTTTATCAGCGAGAACTACAGAGCCTTTCTCAATGGCTGACAATTCTTTACTGATATCTTCATAGGGATAAATTTCTATGGATGCTTTTTTAAGTTCTCTTCTGACTGTATCATCAATTTTCTTCGGGTCAATAAACAAGCATGCTTTGTGCATAGTGATCAACGCATAACTGATTACAACGGGAATTGTGTCGAGATCTCTACCTCTGATATTAAACAACCAGCAAATATCTTCGAGTGTAGTCAATAGGTGATGAGTAGCTCCAAGATCACTCATCGCGGTTCTGATTTTTTTCAATTTATTTTCACGGCTCTCGCCATTGTATTCTGCTTTATGGACAAAAACAGTACCCGCAGGTAATGATGGACGATTATCTGTCCAGATCTGATCAATGAGAGAACAATCGGAATTGAGTGATTTTTTTGATTTCACCAGCAGCATTTCCAGTTCCTCTGCGCTGGAAGCGGAAAAGTTCCGGCCGTTGATCCCGACGATCTGTCCAACTTTCAGATTTTTAACCAGCCAGTTTTCATAGGAGGGAACACCTTCCATTCCGAATTTAAATAGTTCGATACCCGAATCTTTCAGCTCTTCTTCTGCCTGAATATAATATCTGAAATCGGTCCACAAACCGGCATTTTCTTTAGTGACAACAACGGTGCCTGCACTTCCTGTAAAACCGGATATCCATTTCCTGCATTGCCAGCGGGGACTGACGTATTCACTCCCATGGGGATCTTCCGAAGGGATTATATATGCGTCGAGACCCTTTTCTTCCATAAGGATTCTCAAAGCTGAAATTCTTTCATGTATAGTCATTTTATTTCCTCATTTATTCGGTTAGTCTTAATATCTCAAAGCTTGCTTTGTAGAATTAAGACGATGATTTCCTCGTGGCACAGCCACAACCTTCCCGAACACAGAGATTTGGAGCTCTGCTCCATATCTCTTTATTTTTAAAATTATCTTTAAAATAAAGCATTTATGGGGATAGTACAACTTATTATTACATTTAGCCTGAGGAGTCGGAGAAACTTTATAATAAAATGCTAAACAGCTTTCAGCCACTGCCGATATAAATAATGTAAGGGGTGGAGACTTCCCCTCCCAATCGAATTATCCACCTTGACGCAAATGAAGTTCCGGTCCCCGCCGGAACTTTTTTTATACACTTTTTTTTCCCCATATTCCTGTTATACTGTGTTCTATGATAGATCACGTAATAATTATGGCTGGAGGCGCCGGTACCAGATTATGGCCGTCCTCAAAAAACAACAGGCCAAAACAGTTTATGAAAATCGGCGGTGAAGATTCACTGATTATCTCTACGATAAAAAGAGCTTTTGCACTTAATCACAAAGGATATGTAATCATCGTCACCCATATAAATCATTTAAAACCGGCTCTGGAAGAATGCTCAGCTTTATCGGTAGATATGAGAAAGCGAATTGTAATTCTTCCCGAACCTTATGCACGGAACACAGCTCCTGCTTTGACACTTGCCGCCCGGTGGCTGACATGGAAAGGTGAAGCTGATTCATCGGTAATCGTACTGGCAGCTGATCATATAATCAATGAGACAGAACATTTTATAGAATCAGTCGAAAGTGCTACAGAACTGGCGGCGAGAGATAGACTTGTCCCCTTCGGCATACCGCCCCTGACAGCTGAGACCGGTTACGGATATATCGAAGCGGGCGATCCCTATAATCCGGGGTACAATGTCATTTCTTTCAAAGAGAAGCCAGATCTGAAAACAGCTATTAAATTTTTAGCTGCAGGTAATTATTTCTGGAACTCGGGAATGTTTGTCTATAAGACATCACTCTTTTTAAGTGAACTGGAAAAATACACACCTGAAGTCGCCCTGCCCTTTAAAGAGATAAGATTTAAAGAAGACCACTTCGACCGAAATGAAAATATTGAATATTTGAAAATCACCGATGCCATTAAACCGATATATTCTGAGATGATTAAAATATCCATTGATTATGCCTTGATGGAAAAGAGCGATAAAATTGCCATGATCGAAGCCACCTTTGACTGGAACGATGTAGGCAGCTGGGATGTCATTTCAGAAATAGACAAGAGCCCGAAAGATATTACCGCTATCGAAAGTCATAACAATTTTGTCTATGGTGATGAAATGCAGGTCACGCTTTGCGGTGTCAGTGATTTAATCATTGTCATTGAAAAGGGACAACTTATGATATGTAAAAAAGGTGAGTCTCAACTGGTCAAGGATGCCGTTGAAAAACTAAAAGCTGAAAGTCGAAACGAGTTGTTATAGGCTGATATTTACCTCTTTTCTGTTTCCCCCTGTTTCCAGGGGGAACTATATTATGAAATGGATTTCTCCATGACAATCCATTTAAAACCATTATCCTCAAAATTCTCACCACATTTCTCAAAACCTAGTCTTGTGAAAAGATTCAGGGCTGGAATATTCTCTTCTCCTGTTTCAATATGAACAATGTTCAAGCCTATTTCTGTGTTTGCATAATTCAGTACTGCGTTGACACTTTTACGCCCTATTTTCTTATACCAGTACGCTTTATCACCAATAATGATCCCCAGTTCAGCTTTTGTTCTATTTTCATCAAAATCAAAAAGATTAACAAACCCGATTTGATTGCCTTCGCTATTCTCGATAATAAAATAGAGGTAGCTGTCTTCATCAATCTCATCAGTTAATACATGATTCTCAAAAGTCTTGCAGAAGGAATTGCATTCTTCAATGAGATCTTGACAATTTCGGGGCAGAGACCTTGGATCATGTCGATTTATATCCTCACTTATCCACCAGATAAATAAAATGGCAGCATCATTTTTGTTCACTGTTCTTATTGCGATTTCATCATCTTTATACAAATACATTACTCTTCTCCAGATTTAGCATTATACAGCTGGAATGAGATTTTAGGAGAAAAAGATTATTCGAAAGGTAAATCCTTGTGTCTCCGATAAGACGCTGCAAGTCTCGCTCAGCAAAATCTTATAGGAGAGGTAAATCCTTGTGCCTCCGATAAGACGCTGCGAGTCTCGCCCAGCAAAATCTTATAGGAGAGGTAAATCCTTGTGCTTCGGATAAAATCCTTCGGGTGAGAAATTGCTATGAAAGGTAAATCCTAGTATTTCGGATAAAACCCTTCGGGTTTTACATATTGCGATAAAATTTATAGTGGTTGTGTTCTATGGAATCGATATCGGGCATAGCAAAAAACTTCATTTGTTTCTGAGATGCAAACATATATCCCCTTCTGATTAACTTGTATGAAATTGTTGATAAGGTACTGTTCAGACAGAGTCCTTTGTTGTGTTTGTCCTTATATTTTGTCAACTCATAATATGCATCTCTCAGACATGACGGATGAATACTGCCTACAGGCGAATTGGTAAAGGGATTATCTTTGAAATACTCTATAAAATCCAAAACTTCCAAATTTAACTGGGTGTAAAACTGAGCCGGTGCACTTTTGAAATCCAGAGGGTCGGTTATAAACTTTCCAAACTGTGCAAAATCCAAATCAGAAAGAATCAGCATTCTCATCGGGGAAATCTCTGAATATATCCTGCACGTTCCCTGCTCCTCATGATTTTCATAGTCTTGTGATTCTAATGGAAGGATATGTCCCTGAGCTGTACATAGGTATAATTTGTCCAATGCATCGAAATCTATGTGTTCCATAACTCTGTAGTTGGCAATAAATTTAGTTGCTTTCGGTCTTCCGTCAGGATGAGGTTTTACATGTTTCAGCGCTTCATCGATAGGAAAAAAGGGATGTCTGTATGTTGGATCGATCTCGGCAAAAAGAACTTTGCTATTGTAATATTTATCTGAACCTGTGGTGTAGTGTTTAGCGAATTCTTCCGGTGTTAACTGAGATGCCACCAGGGCATTATTGGGATAACAGATTTTATATAGATGAATATCATGTGCCATTTACAACCTCCAGAAACTTTTGAGCATCGGCGCTATAACCAATGATACTACAGCCATAAGTTTTATCAAGATATTTAATGCAGGACCAGCTGTATCCTTGAAGGGATCTCCTACAGTATCTCCTACTACTGAAGCTTTATGGGATTCAGATCCCTTGCCTCCTGCCGATCCGTTTTCTATCATTTTTTTAGCATTATCCCATGCACCTCCGGCATTTGACATAAAGATAGCGAGAACGACTCCCGAGACAGTAACTCCGATCAGCATTCCCGAAAGCATGAAAACCCCTCCGGTAAAACCAACCAGGACAGGTGTGATGACAGCTGTCAAACCGGGAATTATCATTTTTTTCAAAGCCGCTGATGTGCTGATATCAATACACTTTTCATAATCGGGTTCTTCTGTTTCATTGAGGATTCCCGGTCTCTCACGGAACTGCCGTCTCACTTCTTCGATCATGGCAAAAGCCGCATCACCTATAGCATTCATTGCCATTGAGGAAAAGAGATAAGGGATTACTGCACCGATAAAGACTCCGGAAAGAGTTTTCACATCCATCAAGTCAATAATTCTGATACCCAATTGCTCCCGAAAAGCTGTGAAAAGAATAATTGATGTCAGAGCTGCTGATCCTATAGCAAAACCCTTTCCTATTGCAGCTGTCGTATTGCCTACAGCGTCCAGTTCATCGGTGATTTCCCTGACTGCCCTGGGAAATTCCGCCATTTCTGCCAATCCACCGGCATTGTCGGCAATGGGTCCATAAGCGTCAACTGCCAGCTGTACGCCGAGAGTCATTAACATACCCAATGCAGCGATGGCAATGCCATATAAGCCGGATAAAACATCACCGGCCAGTATAGCAGTGACAATAATTAATACAGGAGGCAATGCTGATAACATTCCCATTCCCATTCCGGTTATCAAAGTTGTTGCGGCTCCGGTTTCACATGCTTTAACTATGGCATTGACCGGTCTTGTATTAACGCCGGTAAAATACTCAGTGATCAAACCAATCGCTACTCCGGCGACCATTCCCAACAGGGCTGAGAAAAAGATTCTCAAAGAACTCATATTAACTGGAAATGATTCTCCGGCAAAAAAGAATCTGCTCATTAAGAACACAAAAACAGCTGCAATAATTGCCGCTCCGAATGTTCCCCTGTTTAGAGCTTTCTGTGGAGATTGCCCCTCTTTGACACGGACTAACTGAATTCCAATCAGTGAGGCGATAACACCCGCCGCTGCAATTATTAATGGAAAAGCCACTAGTTTGAGCTGAAGAGAAGAATTTGTTGCTACAGCGGCACCTAATATCATCGCGCCGACAAGAGAACCTACATAGGATTCGAAGAGGTCAGCACCCATTCCGGCTACATCACCGACATTATCACCTACATTATCTGCAATTGTCGCTGGATTTCTATGATCATCTTCTGGAATTCCAGCCTCAACTTTCCCGACAAGATCTGCTCCGACATCTGCTGCTTTGGTAAAAATCCCTCCACCGACCCGGGCAAATAATGCCATAGACGATGCTCCAAGGCTGAATCCGGACAAAACAGGAAGGATTATATCCCTTAAGTTTTCAACAGAACCACCTATGAAGTAGATAGATACTACCAGAATTAGAAAAATGCCGATCAAAGCAAGACCGACAACAGTCATTCCCATAATACTGCCACCGGAAAAAGCTATTTTCAATGCTTGATTTATTCCATCTCTTGCAGCTTCTGTTGTACGGGTGTTGGAAGCAGTCGCAACTTTCATACCGATAAAACCGGCTAAAGCAGAAAAAGAAGCACCCAGAACAAAAGATATGGCCTGATACCGCAATGTTCCTTTATTGCCTAAAGCGAGAAATGTTGCTGCAATCAGAACAAAAGGAACCAGAACTTTGTATTCCCTGGAAATAAAGGCCATTGCCCCATTGGAAATTGCCTTTCCGATTTTTTCCAATTTTTCATCATGAACTGGTTGTTTATAAATCCATCGGCTGCGGATTAGAGAATAGAATAGGGCTATTAGGCTGCCAATAAGCACAAAAAGCAGAGAAATTTCCAAAATCATAGATCAGTACCCTCCACGTTTTAAAGTATAAGGGCAGATATAATAATCAGTATATAGGATAATTTATTATTTTTTGTTTCTATTTGAGAGAGCAGGAGACAGGAGACAGGAGACAGGAGACAGGAGACAGGAGACCGGAGACCGGAGACCGGAGACCGGAGACCGGAGACCGGAGACCGGAGACCGGAGACCGGAGACCGGAGACCGGAGATGGGAGATGGGAGATGGGAGATGGGAGATGGGAGATGGGAGATGGGAGATGGGAGATGGGAGATGGGAGATGGGAGATGGGAGATGGGAGATGGGAGATGGGATAGAATACA
>Ga0070729_10003372_pt1 | contig 18722 bp, 18 predicted proteins | sample tdDd472_FD_66725 | JGI IMG/M metagenome (GOLD analysis project Ga0070729, IMG submission 66725) | Marine sediment microbial communities from the Atlantic coast under amendment with organic carbon and nitrate - tdDd47.2 | ecosystem: Environmental > Aquatic > Marine > Coastal > Sediment | place... | reverse complement strand
GACCTGGAGGCCGCCGATCCCGGACCCGATCAGGACTCCGGTCCGCTCGCGGTCCTCCTCGCTTTCCGGCGTCCAGCCGGAATCCTCGATCGCCTGGCTCGCCGCCGCCATCGCGTAGACGATGAATTCATCGACCTTGCGCTGTTCCTTCGGCGGCATCCAATCGTCGGGATTGTAGGGCGCCGGCCCCTCGTCCCCACGCGGCACCCGGCCGGCGATCTTGGCCGCCAGGTCCGAGGTATCGAACTCGGTGATCTGGCGGATACCCGAGCGGGCTTCGATCAGCCGTTCCCAGGACGGCTTGGCCCCGCACCCCAAGGGCGAGACCAAGCCCAGGCCGGTTACGACGACGCGTCTCATCTGGCTCATGCGATCGGCCCGTCGGTCAATCCGGAGCGGAAAATGCGTCGAATCACTCGGACGCGACTTGTTCGACGTAGGTTACCGCATCCTTGACGGTCAGGATCTTCTCGGCGACGTCGTCGGGAATCTCGCAACCGAACTCTTCCTCGAACGCCATCACCAGCTCGACCGTGTCCAGGCTGTCCGCACCCAGATCGTCGATAAAGCTGGCGCCGTCCGTCACCTTGTCCTCTTCGACGCCAAGATGCTCGATGACGACCTTCTTCACGCGTTCAGCGACATCACTCATGCTCAAAAATCCCCGGATTGACCTAATTGCGGTTGATGGTTTGCGACTATATGCGTCCGCGCGCGCCGAGCCCTCTGGTCGATCATCGCGCGTCGGCCCCATTTCGGCGCGTGACGGCGTAGGTAACACACTTTCCGGGGCTTGACCAGCGCCCCCCAAAGCCCGCGACGAGGCCTCAGATCATGGCCATTCCGCCATTGATATGAAGCGTCTGGCCGGTGACGTAGGCGGCTTCGTCGCTGGCCAGATAGACCACCCCGGCGGCGATGTCCTCGGGGGTCCCGAGACGGCCGGTGGGGATACCTTTCTTCAGCGTCTCCGCCTGGTCCTCGCCCAGCACCTCGGTCATCGGCGAAACGACGAAACCGGGGGCGACGCAATTGACGGTGATCCCGCGCGAAGCGACCTCGGCGGCGAGCGCCTTGCTCATCCCGATCATCCCGGCCTTCGACGCCGCATAGTTCGCCTGGCCGGCATTGCCGGTGACGCCGACGATCGAGGTGATGCCGACGATCCGGCCCCAGCGCCGCTTCATCATGCCGCGCAGGCAGGCACGGATCAGACGGAAGCCGGCGGTCAGGTTGACGTCCAGGACCGTCTGCCAGTCCTCGTCGCTCATCCGCATGGCGAGGCCGTCGCGCGTCAGCCCGGCATTGTTGATCAGGATCGCGAGTCCGTCGCCGATCCCGTCGGCCTTCTTGGCGAGATCGAGGATCGCGTCCGGGTCGCCCAGATCGCAGGGCAGAACCGAGACCCGCCCGCCGAGGTCGGCGGCCAGCGCCTCCAGCGCCTCGGCGCGGGTGCCGGAGATCGCGACCTCGGCGCCGGCGCCGTGCAGGGCGCGGGCGATGGCGCCGCCGATCGCCCCCGAGGCGCCGGTCACCAACGCGGTCTTTCCTGCCAGATCGAACATGGAGCCCCTTTCCGATTCGCGCGCGGCCGCGCCTAGACTTCTTTCAAATAGGTTTCGATGTCGGCCGGCGTCGAGATCGCGCTGCCGGCAACCGCCCGGTCGATGCGCTTGACCATCCCGGTCAGCACCTTGCCGGCGCCGAGCTCCACCATTCGGTCAACGCCCTGGTCGCGCATATAGAGCACGCTTTCGCGCCAGCGGACCCGGGCCGTGACCTGCTCGGCCAGCAGCCGGCGGATCGTCTCGGGCTCGGATACCTGGGCCGCGGTGACGTTGGCGACCAGAGGCACGACGGGCGGCGCGAGGTCAATCTCCGCCAGGGCCTGGGCCATGACGTCGGCGGCCGGCGCCATCAGCGCGCAATGGAAGGGCGCGCTTACCGGCAACAGCATACTGCGCTTGGCGCCGCGTTCGGCGGCCAGGGCCACCGCGCGTTCGACCGCCGCCTTGTCGCCGCTGACCACGACCTGGCCGGGGGCATTGTCGTTGGCGACGGCGCAGACATCTTTCTCGGCGGCGGCCTCGGCGGCCTCGACCACCGCGTCCAGGTCGAGGCCCAGGACCGCGGCCATCGCGCCCGCGCCGACGGGCACCGCTTGCTGCATCGCCTGGCCGCGGCGCTTCAACAGCCGCGCGGTCGTCGCCACCTCCAGCACGCCCGCGGCGGCGAGGGCCGAATATTCGCCCAGCGAATGGCCGGCGACGAAGGCGCATTGCGCAACCGGGTTCCCGCCGCCCTCGGCGGCCAGGGCCCGCACCACGCCCAGGCTGACCGCCATCAGGGCGGGCTGGGCGTTCTCGGTCAGGGTGAGGTCGTCTTCCGGCCCCTCGAACATGAGCCGGGTCAGGTTCTGCGACAGGGCGTCGTCGATTTCCTCGAACAGATGGCGGACGGCGGGGAACGCCTCGGCCAGCTCCCGGCCCATGCCGGGGGCTTGCGATCCCTGTCCCGGAAATACGAATGCGCGCGACATTTCCTCTCTCGCCCTCTTCTTATTCTTTTAGATATCCACGGCCCGGCCCGGTGGGAGTCGGAGCCGGCCGCGACCGTCGGATGTACCCTCCGATTTCGGCGGCCCAGTCATAGCGTCTGGCGCCCCCCTGTCAAGCGCGGCACCGCGTTAGCCGGGCCTTGCCTGGGGAACGCTTTTCTGTATAGTGCGCGGCCTTTGCAACTCCTTGCCGGATTCGCCGGCTATGCCCGCCCCCCGCCCCGGCGCGGCGGCGAGCTGAGAAAAGCCAGAAGGAGTAAGAGCCACGTGCCTTACTACGAGAACATCTTTATCGCCCGCCAAGACGTGTCCGCCGCCCAGGTGGACGGGTTGGCGGACCAGTTCGCCGGAATCATCGAAGAGAACGGCGGCAAAATCGCCAAGCGCGAATATTGGGGCCTGAAAACCCTGGCCTACAAGATTCGCAAGAATCGCAAGGGCCACTACGTCCTGTTCAACATCGACGCGCCCCACGCGGCGGTCAACGAGATGGAGCGCAGCATGCGCCTGAACGAGGACGTGCTGCGCCACCTGACGGTTCGGCTGTCGGCGCTCGATCCCGAGCCCTCGGTGATGATGCGCAACAAGGGCCAGCGGGACGATCGCGGGCGGCGCGGACGCGGCCCGGCCGGCGACAGGCCGACCGGCGATAGGCCGGCTGGCGATAGGCCGGCTGGCGAAAAAGCGAGCCCCGAAAAAACGCCCGCCCAGAAGCCGGCCGGCGAATCGGCAAGCCCTGAACCCAAGGCCGAAGGAGACGACGCATGAGGCCCGGAGGATCCGGTGGAGGCGGCCGGCCGCGCCGCCCCTTTTTCCGCCGCCGCAAAAGCTGCCCTTTCTCGGGGCCCGGCGCGCCGGCGATCGACTACAAGGACGTTCGCCTGATGCAGCGCTTCGTGTCCGAGCGCGGCAAGATGGTACCCAGCCGCATCACCGCGGTCTCGGCCAAGAAGCAGCGCGAACTGGCGCGGGCGATCAAGCGGGCGCGGTTCCTGGCCCTGCTGCCCTACGTCGTCAAATAGGCCGAGCCTCGTTCCGCGTCGGCGCGGATCCGGTTCATGCGGCAGGCCCTTCTGATATCGTTCGGCGGCGGCGCCTTGTGCGCCGTCCTCTACCTGTCCGTCCTTCTGGGCGGTCCGGGAGCGATTCTCCTGTCCTATTTCAGCCAGTTGCCGCTCTATCTGGTCGGGCTCGCCCTCGGCACGGTGCCGGTCCTGACGGCGGCGGCGGCGGCGACCCTGTTCATCGCCCTCGCCGGCGGTCTCTTGGGCGCCGGTCTGTTCGCGCTCCTCAGCGGGGTGCCGGCGGTCCTGGTCGTGCGCCAGGCCCTGCTGTCGCGCACGGACGCGGACGGTCGGGCCCAATGGTATCCGACCGGGCGGCTGACCGCCCTGCTGGCGGTGCTTGCCAGCACGGTCTTCGTCCTGGCGGCGCTGGCCTTTTCCGGCGAGGCTGGGTTCGAGGCCAATATCGGCGGCTTCATCGACCGGTTCCTGAACGAATTTCGGGGATTGCGGGAGGACGGCGCGCAAACCACGGCCGTCGCGCAGCTGATCGCCGCCTATTTCCCGGGCGGAGCCATGGTATCCTGGCTGCTGATGGTCGCCGTCAACGCGATGCTCGCCCAGGCGCTGCTCGTCCGGTTCAAGCGCAATCGGCGGCCGACGCCCGCCTACAGCGCCTTTCGGGTGCCGGACTGGGCGGTCTACGCGCTGATCGCGGCCGGGATGTTGACGATCTTCGGGCGCGGCGGCCCGGTCGGCTATGTCGCGGCCAACCTGATCCCGCTCTGGGGGGCGCTGTATCTCCTGGGCGGGCTGGCGGTTCTTCATGCGGTGTCGCGCGACTGGCCGGGACGGCCGCTGATCGTCGGATTCGTGTATATGCTGCTGTTGTTTTTCGGCTGGCCGGCGGTGGTGATCGCCGGACTCGGCCTGGTGGATCAATGGGCCCATCTGCGCCGGCGATACGCGCCGCAGGGCCAAGGTGAGGAAGACGCGTGATGGAAATTATCCTGCTCGAACGCATCGAGAAGCTGGGCCAGATGGGCGACGTGGTTCGGGTCAAGCCCGGCCATGCCCGCAACTATCTGCTGCCCCAGAAGAAGGCGCTGCGCGCCACCCGGGACAATCTCGCCTATTTCGAGACCCAGCGGTCGCGGCTGGAAGCCGAGAATTTGGAGCACCGCGCGGAAGCGGAATCGGTCGCCGGCAAGGTCGAGGGCTTGCAGATCGTCGTCCTCCGCCAGGCGGGCGAAAGCGGTCAGCTCTTCGGCTCGGTCACCGCCCGCGACGTGACGACTGCGCTGGGCGAGGAAGAGATCAAGATCGACCGCCGCCAGGTGCTGCTGGACCATCCGATCAAGACCCTGGGCCTGCATCCGATCCGCCTGCGCCTGCATCCCGAGGTCGCGGCGGAGATCACCGTCAATGTCGCGCGCACCGCCGACGAGGCCGAGCTGCAAGCGGCCGGCCGGGCGGTCGGCGCCGAAGCCGATGCCGAGGCGGAAGCCGCCGAGCTGGCGGAGATCTTCGACGAGGTCCCGGACGAAATCACCGCCGAGGACGCGGAGGACGAGGCCGAGGGCGCCGCCGAGACGGCGCCGGCCACCGCCGAGAACGAGAAGGAACCGCCCGCCGCCTGAGCCACCGCCGCCGGCCCCGAATAAAGCTGCCGAAAAAAGGGGCTTTTCAGGAACGCGTCGTCGCGGAATAATCGTCCCAAAAGCCGGAAACGGCGACCGCCGACTAGAGGACGAGGAACGGCGACGGAGGCGCGTCATGATTCTGGCGCGATTACTCAGCCGGGTTATTACATCCGGCCGGTTACGCGTTATCGATGCCAGGGGACGGGTTCGCAGCTTCGGAGACCCGAACGCCGAGCCCATCGTTATTCGCCTGCACGACCATGCGGTGCAGCGCAAGCTTCTTCTCAGCCCGGCGCTGGCCTTCGGCGAGGCCTATATGGACGGCCGGCTGACCATCGAGGAAGGCGACCTGCGCGGGTTGATCGACCTCTATACCCGCAACGATCCGGACTGCATCACCCATCCGCTGGGTCGCGCCGCCAACTGGCTGAGCGTCGCCCTGCGTCGGTTGCAGCAATACAACCCGGTGCATCGGGCGCAGGCCAACGTCGCCCATCATTACGACCTGTCCGGGGCGCTGTACGATCTGTTCCTGGACGCCGACCGCCAATATTCCTGCGCCTATTTCCAGGACCCCAACGACTCCCTCGAAACCGCCCAGGCCAACAAGAAGCGTCATATCGCTTCCAAGCTGCGCCTGGCGCCCGGCCAGCGCGTCCTGGACATCGGCTGCGGCTGGGGCGGGCTGGGCCTGTATCTGGCGGACATCGCCGACGCCGAGGTCACCGGGATCACGCTCTCCAGCGAGCAGTTGGAAACCGCCAACCGGCGCAGCCGCGAGGCGGGGTTGGACAAGAGGGCGCGGTTCTTCCGGCGCGACTATCGGGACGAAACCGGACGCTATGACCGCATCGTCTCGGTCGGCATGTTCGAGCATGTCGGCGTCGGCCATTTCAGCGAATATTTCGACAAGGTCCGCGAGCTGCTGGCCGAGGACGGAGTCTTCCTGCTCCATTCCATCGGCCGCATGGGCCCGCCCGGCAACACCAACGCCTGGCTGCGCAAATATATCTTCCCCGGCGGCTACTCCCCCGCCCTGTCCGAGACCCTGGCCGCGGTCGAGAAGGCGGGGCTGTGGGTGACCGACATCGAGATCCTGCGCCTGCATTATGCCGAGACCCTGCGCCATTGGCATGACCGGTTCCTGGCCAACCGGGACAAGGTCCGGGCGCTGTATGACGAGCGCTTCTGCCGGATGTGGGAGTTCTATCTGGTCGGCTGCGAGTACGCGTTCCGCAATTGGGACCAGATGGTGTTCCAGATACAGATCACCCGCAAGCCCGACGCGGTGCCGTTGACCCGCGACTATATGGTCGATTGGGAGCGGGCCCAGTCCGGCCTGTCAGCCGCCGCCCAATAGGCCGGACCGGGCGCCTCACGCCGTTTCCGTCCACAGCTTTTCCCCGGTTATCGCCGGGTTCCACAGGCCCGGCCGACGGCTTTCCATAGCCTCCGGGTGCCCGGCTGTTGTATAGCTGTCGGCCATGGACGATCGGGGACGGGACAGGACGGTGACGGCTTTGCGGGAGGCGGACGCGGATGCCGTCGCCCTGCGGGCCCCGCCCCATAATCTGGAAGCCGAACAGGGCCTGCTGGGCGCGATCCTGATCAACAACCGAGCCTACGAGCGGGTCTCGGACTTCCTGCGTCCCGATCATTTCTCCGACGCGCTGCATGGCCGGATCTTCGCGGCCGCCGGCAAGCTGATCGATCGCGGCCAGATCGCCGACGCCGTCACCCTGGGTCAGTATTTCGGGCGCGAGGAGGATTTCGATCGCGAAGGCGGCGCCCCCGCCTATCTGGCCGATCTCGCCCGCGGGGCGGTCACGGTCATCAATGCCGGCGAATATGGCCGTTTGATCCACGACCTGTATCTGCGCCGGGCCCTGATCGATATCGGCCAGGACGTGGTCAACCAGGCTTTCCAGCCGCGCGTCGAGGTCAGCGCCGGCCAGCAGATCGAGGCCGCCGAACAAAGCCTGTTCGACCTGGCGACCACCGGCGAACGCGAGGGCGGGTTCCGCCGCTTCGCCGAGTCGCTGGCCGGCGCCATCAAGCAGGCCGAGGCGGCCCACAAGCGCGACGGACATCTGGGCGGGGTCGCCACCGGCCTGGACGACCTGGACAAGCTGTTGGGCGGGCTGCACGCCTCGGACCTGGTGATCCTCGCCGGGCGGCCGGGCATGGGCAAGACCGCGCTGGCCACCAACATCGCCTTTCACGCCGCCCGCCGGTTCGCCGAATCGAAGGGCGAGGACGGCGCCGCCGTCGGCCTGTTCTCGCTGGAAATGTCGGCCGAACAGCTTGCGACCCGTATCCTGGCCGAACAGTCCGGCATCTCGTCCGAGAAGATCCGCCGCGGCGACCTGAACAACGAGGATTTCAACCAGATCGTCCGCGCCAGCCAGGCGCTGGAGGCCTTGCCGATCTTCATCGACGACACCCCGGCCCTCAGCGTCGCCGCGCTGCGCACCCGCGCCCGGCGGCTGATGCGGACCGACGGGCTGGGCATGGTGGTCGTCGACTATCTGCAGCTGTTGCGGCCGTCGGGGATCGACGGCGCCCGGCCGGAGAACCGGGTCCAGGAAATCTCGGACATCACCCGCAACCTGAAGGCGCTGGCCAAGGAGCTGAACCTGCCGGTCCTGGCCCTGTCGCAGCTCTCGCGCGCCGTCGAGCAGCGCGAGGACAAGCGCCCGCAACTGGCCGACCTGCGCGAATCGGGCACCATCGAGCAGGACGCCGACGTGGTGATGTTCGTCTTCCGCGAGGAATATTACATGGAGCGGGCCGAGCCCAAGCAGCGCCCGGAGGAAGGCGCGGAGAAGTTCAACGACCGCTACCAGGCGTGGCAGGAGCATTTCAACCGGGTGTCCGGCACCGCCGAGGCCCTGGTCGCCAAGCAGCGCCACGGCCCGACCGGCAAGGTAACGCTCCATTTCGACAGCGCGACGACCAAGTTCTCCAACCATCTCGCCGCCGGCCATCACCCCGATGTCGTTGGATGAGCGCGCCGGCGGGCTGCTGACGATCGACCTCGGCGCGATCGCCGCCAATTACCAATTTCTCGCCCGCACCGCCGCGACCGGCTGCGCCGCCGTCGTCAAGGCCGACGCCTATGGGCTGGGCATGGACCGGGTGGCCCCGGCGCTGGCCGCCGCCGGCTGCCGCGCCTTCTTTGTCGCCCTCGCCGACGAAGGGATCGCCCTTCGCCGCCTCCTGCCCGACGCCGACATCTATATCCTCAACGGCCCGCCCATCGGCGCGGAAGGCGATCTGGTCGCCCAGAACCTGACCCCGGTCCTGAACGATTTGGACCAGGTCGGGCGCTGGGCCGCCGCCGCCGCCGGGCGCGACGCGCCGCTCGCCGCCATCCTCCATGTCGACACCGGGATGAGCCGGCTGGGGCTGGATGGGCAGGAAACCAAGCGGCTGGCGGCGGAGCCGGACCGGCTGGCCGGGATCGACATCGCCTATCTGATGAGCCATCTCGCCTGCGCCGAGGAGCCCGACCATCCCAAGAACGCCGAACAGCTCGCCGCCTTCCGGGCGGCGCGGCAAACCCTCGGCGCCCTGCCGGGCGGCGCTTCTTTCGCCAATTCCTCAGGCATCTTCCTGGGACCGGACTACCGCTTCGACCTGGTCCGCCCCGGCGCCGCCCTCTACGGGGTCAACCCGACCCCCGACAAGCCCAACCCGATGGCGCAAGCCGTTCATCTACAAGGCAGAATCCTCCAATTGCGTGACGTTGACAGGCCCATGACCGTTGGTTATGGTGCCACCCATTCCGTCGCCCGAAAGGGAAAAATCATAACGGTTTCAGTCGGTTACGCGGACGGATACCTGCGGTCTCTAAGCAACCGGGGAAGCGCGCGGATCGGCGCGGTCCCCCTTCCCGTCCTGGGGCGCGTGTCCATGGATCTGATCACCCTCGACGCCAGCGACGCGCCCGACGACGCCGTCCGCCCCGGCGCCCTGGTCGACCTGATCGGCCCCGGCCACGATGTCGACGCCCTGGCCGCCGAAGCCGGCACCACCGGCTACGAGATCCTCACCAGCCTCGGTCCCCGCTATGCCCGGCGCTACACCGACGGCAACGGCTGAGCGATGCCAATCCTCGCCGATATCGGGCGCATCTTCCTCGCCTTCCTGGAGACGATCGGGCGGATCACCAAGTTCGCCGCGCGCGGGGTGATGCATTGCGTCCTGCCGCCCTTCTATCCGCGCCTGATCCTGCGCCAGATGATCGATATCGGCTTCTACTCGCTGCCGGTGGTCGGGCTGACGGCGATCTTCACCGGCATGGTGCTCGCCCTGCAGAGCCATACCGGCTTCGCCCGCTTCCAGGCCGAGGGCGCGGTGGCCAAGGTCGTCGTCCTGTCGATCACCCGCGAGCTGGTCCCGGTTCTGGCCGGGCTGATGGTCGCGGGGCGGATCGGCGCGTCGATGGCCGCCGAGATCGGCACCATGCGGGTGACCGAGCAGATCGACGCCTTGACGACGCTGTCCACCAATACGATCAAGTATCTGGTCGTGCCGCGCCTGCTGGCGGGCGTCGCGATGCTGCCGCTCTTGGTCTTGGTCGGCGACATCATCGGCGTATTCGGCGGCTTCCTGGTCAGCGTCTACAAGCTGGGCTTCAACCCGGCCAATTACATCAAGGAAACCTTCGACACGATGGAGACCATCGATGTCGTCTCCGGGCTGGTCAAGGCCGGGGTCTTCGGTTTCCTGCTGTCGCTGATGGGCTGCTATCACGGCTACAACTCCAAGGGCGGCGCCCAGGGCGTGGGCGCGGCGACGACCAACGCCGTCGTCTCGGCGTCGGTCCTGATCCTGGTGTTCAACTATTTCGTCACCGAATTGTTCTTCTCGTCATGACCGCCCCCGCCACACCCAAGATCGAAATCCGCGATCTGCACAAGTCCTTCGGCGCCAAGCATGTTCTGCGCGGCGTCGACCTGGATGTCGGCGTCTCGGAATCGGTGGTCGTCATCGGCGGGTCCGGCACCGGCAAGTCGGTGCTGCTGAAATGTATTTTGGGGCTTCTGGTGCCCGAACGGGGCAGCATCAAGGTCGACGGCGAGGAGGTCATCGGCCTGCCGCCGCGCGAACGCGAGCGCGTCAACCGCAAGATCGGCATGCTGTTCCAGGGCGCGGCGCTGTTCGACAGCCTGACCGTCTGGGAGAACATCGCCTTCGGCCTGATCGAGGGGCGCGGCATGGGGCGGCGTGCGGCCAAGCCCATCGCCCTGGAGAAGCTGGCCGCGGTCGGACTGGGGCCCGAGGTCGGCGAGATCTGGCCCGCCGAGCTGTCGGGCGGGATGAAGAAGCGGGTCGCGCTGGCCCGAGCCATCGCCACCGAGCCGGAGATCATTTTCTTCGACGAGCCGACGACGGGGCTGGACCCGATCATGGCCGACGTCATCAACGACCTGATCGTCGCCTGCGTGCGCCAGCTGGGCGCCTCGGCGCTGTCGATCACCCATGACATGGCCAGCGCCCGCAAGATCGCCGACCGGATCGCCATGCTCTATGAAGGACGCATCATCTGGGCCGGCCCAGTCGCCGAGATCGACGAGGCCGGCAACGCCCATGTCGATCAGTTCATCCATGGCCGTGCCGAGGGGCCGATCCGGATGGCGGTCCGCCAGACGTGACGGCGCCCCGCGCCGCGTCGGTCTGACCCATGGCGCGCCGCGCCAGCGTCTTCATCTGCCAGCAATGCGGCGCCAGCCATCCGCGATGGAGCGGCCGCTGCGACGCCTGCGGCGCCTGGAACAGCATCGTCGAGGAAGCGCCCGCCGAGGCGCCGCCCAAGGGGCTGACCCCCGGCAAGGGACGCCCCGCCGACCTGGTCGATCTGGCCGGCGCGCCGCTGGCGACCGCGCGCCAGGCGTCCGGCATCTCTGAATTCGATCGGGTCACCGGCGGCGGGCTGGTGCCGGGCTCGGCGATCCTGATCGGCGGCGATCCGGGAATCGGCAAATCGACCCTCGTCCTTCAGGTCGCGGCGGCGCTGGCGCCCAAGATGGCCTGCGTCTATGTCTCAGGCGAGGAGGCGGTCGACCAGGTGCGCCTGCGCGCCGCCCGCCTCGGCCTCGCCGAGGCCGACGTGAAGCTGGCGGCGATCACCGACGTCCGCGACGTCCTCGCCACCCTGTCCGGAATCGCGCCGCCGGCCCTGGTCGTCGTCGATTCGATCCAGACGATGTATGTGGACGATCTGGATTCGGCGCCGGGCTCGGTCGCCCAGCTCCGCGCCGCGTCCCAGGCGCTGATCCGCTTCGCCAAGCGCGGCGGGGCGACGGTCGTCCTGGTCGGGCATGTGACCAAGGAGGGGCTGATCGCCGGCCCCCGCGTCCTGGAGCACATGGTCGACACGGTGCTGTATTTCGAGGGCGACCGGGGCCACCAGTTCCGCATCCTGCGGGCGGTCAAGAACCGGTTCGGCGCCACCGACGAGATCGGCGTCTTCGAGATGACCGGCGCCGGCCTGGCCGAGGTGGCGAACCCGTCCGCCCTGTTCCTGGCCGACCGCCGGGGCGAAGTGTCGGGCGCCGCCGTGTTCGCCGGGATCGAGGGCAGCCGCCCGGTGCTGGTCGAGATTCAGGCCCTGTGCGCGCCCTCGGCGCTGGCCACCCCGCGCCGGGCCGTCGTCGGCTGGGATTCGGGACGGCTCGCCATGGTGATCGCGGTGCTGGAAGCCCGCTGCGGGCTTGCCCTGCGCGGGTACGACGTGTACCTAAACGTCGCCGGCGGGCTGCGGATCGGCGAGCCGGCCGCCGACCTGGCGGTCGCGGCGGCGCTGGTCTCGGCCCGATTGGAACGGCCGGCGCCGGCGGACGCGGTCCTGTTCGGCGAGATCGGCCTGTCCGGCGAGGTACGGGCCGTCGGCCAGGCGGAGGCGCGCATGAAGGAAGCCGCCAAGCTGGGCTTCGCCCAAGCCTGGGGGCCGCCGCCGCCGGGCGGCGCCAAGGGCGCCAAGGGCGCCGACGCGACGGCGGGGCTGGCGGTCACCCGGATCGCCCATCTGGCGGACCTGGTGGCGATGTTCCGCGACGGCGCGGATTGACCGAGAGGCACGAGATCGAGAGACGATGGAATCGCTTCCCGTCAATCTGACCGACCTGATCGTCCTGGCGATCCTGTTGATTTCGGGCGGTATCGCCTTCGCCCTCGGATTCGTCCGGATGCTGCTGCTGATCGGGGCCTGGATCGGCGCCGCCGTCATCACCCTCCACGGCTTTTCCAGCGCCAGCCCGATCGCCCGGCGCTATATCGACGTCCCCCTGCTGGCCGACATCGCCGCCGGCGCGGTGCTGTTCGTCGTCAGCCTGCTGGTGCTGTTCCTTGTCGCCATGGCCGTCTCGGCGGCGGTGCGCCGCCTGGGGCTGGGGGCGCTGGACCGGTCGCTGGGCTTCGCCTTCGGGATCCTCGGCGGCGGCGTGATCGTCTGTTTGATCTATCTCGGGATTTCCTGGGCCAGCGGCGACGAGGCCCTGCCCGACTGGATGGCCGAGGCGCGCAGCCTGCCGGCGATCCGCGCCGGCGCCGAACTCTTGACCGGCGCCGTGCCCGAAAAGACCCGCGCCGAGGGCGCCGCCGCGGCCAAGGAAGCGAGCGATACGGTGCGCGCCGGCATCCAGATGCAGAAGCTCCTGGAGCAATTCATGGGCGGCGGTGCGCAAAATGGTGATCGCGCCGCCGGTCCGGGGTATAACCAGGCCGACCGGCAGGCGCTTGAACAGGCGATCCGCCAGTTCGTGGACCAGAATCCCGGCGCGGTGAGCGCCGCCGAACAGCGGATGCGCGAGATGATGCGCCAGCATGAAGGCGATCCCGAGGGGCTGAAACGCGCCCTCGAAGGCTATCTCCGGCAGACCCGATAGGCAGGATGACCGCGCCCTTTCAGCCCTTTCCGCCCGCCGCGTTCCCGCCCCGCGCCCTTCCCGGCACGGACGACGACAAGCTGCATGAGGAATGCGGCGTCTTCGGCATCTTCGGCCATGACGACGCCGCCGCGATGACCGCCCTCGGCCTGCACGCGCTGCAGCATCGCGGCCAGGAAGCGGCGGGGATCGTGGCCTTCGACGGCCAGCAGTTCCACAGCCACCGCGCCCTCGGCCATGTCGGCGACAATTTCGGCGAGGAATCGGTGATCAACCGCCTGCCGGGCAACGCCGCCATCGGCCATAACCGCTATTCGACGACCGGCGAGACGGTGCTGCGCAACGTCCAGCCCCTGTTCGCCGAGTTCGCCTTCGGCGGCTTCGCCATCGCCCATAACGGCAATCTGACCAACGCCTACTCCGTCCGCCGGCAACTGGTCGAGCGGGGCTGCATCTTCCAGTCGACCACCGATACCGAGACGATCATCCATCTGATCGCCACCAGCACCTTCCGCACCGTCATCGACCGGGTCATCGACGCGCTGCGCCATGTCCAGGGCGCCTATTCCCTGGTCGCGCTGACCAACGATTCGCTGATCGCGGTGCGCGACCCGGTGGGGGTGCGGCCGCTGGTCCTCGGCCGGCTGGACGATTCCTACATCGTCGCGTCCGAGACCTGCGCGCTGGACATCATCGGCGCCGAGTTCGTCCGCGACCTGGACGCCGGCGAGGTAGTCGTCATCCGCGAGGACGGGCTGTATTCGCTGCGCCCCTTCGTGAACCAGCCGAAGCGGTTCTGCGTCTTCGAATATATCTATTTCGCCCGCCCCGACAGCGTCCTGGAAGGCATCAATGTCTACGAGGCGCGCAAGCGCATCGGCGCCGAGCTGGCCCGCGAAAGCCACGTGCCGGCCGACATGGTGATCCCGGTCCCCGATTCGGGGGTCCCGGCGGCGCTGGGCTACTCGGTCGAATCGGGGATTCCGTTCGAGTTGGACATCATCCGCAACCATTATGTGGGGCGCACCTTCATCGAGCCGGCGGACCATATCCGCCATCTGGGCGTGAAGCTGAAGCACAATCCCAACCGCGCCCATATCCAGGGCAAGCGCGTCGTCCTGGTCGATGACAGCATCGTCCGCGGCACCACCTCGATGAAGATCGTCGAGATGGTGCGCGACGCCGGCGCCCGCGAGATCCATATGCGGATCGCCAGCCCGCCGACGACCCATTCCTGCTTCTACGGGGTCGACACGCCGGAACGCGACAAGCTGCTCGCCGCCAAGCTCGGCGTCGAGGAGATGGCGGCCCATATCGGCGTCGACAGCCTCGCCTATATCTCGATGGACGGCCTCTACCGCGCCATGGGCGACAGCAGCGGCCGCGACGCCGAGAACCCGCGCTTCTGCGACGCCTGTTTCTCGGGCAATTATCCGATCGCGCTGGTCGACCGCGAGGGCGGGCCGGACAATCGCCAACTCTCCCTCCTCGCCGAAGCGACGGCGGGCCGGTGAGCGGGCCAGGCCAAAGGCTCGCCGGACGCATCGCCCTGATCACCGGCGCCTCGCGCGGGATCGGCGCGGCGGTCGCGGCGCGCTTCGCCGCCGAGGGCGCCCAGTTGATCCTGACCGCCCGGACCGAGGGCGGGCTGGAGGAAACCGACGACCGGGTACGCGCCGCCGGCGGCGGCGCCGCGACCCTGGTGCCGCTGGACCTCGCCGACATGGCGGGCATCGACCGGCTGGGGGCCGCCATCGCCGAGCGTTTCGGCCGCCTGGACGTCCTGGTCGGCAACGCGGGACGGCTGGGGGCGCTGGGCCCGGTCACCCATCTGGAGCCCAAGCTCTGGGACGAGGTAATGGGGATCAACCTGACCGCCAACTGGCGGCTGCTGCGGAGCATGGACCCGCTGTTGCGCCAATCCGACTCGGGGCGCGCGATCTTCGTGACCTCGACCGTCGGCCATCAGGTGCGGGCCTACTGGTCGGCCTACGCGGTCAGCAAGGCGGCCCTGGAGATGATGGTCAAGGTCTACGCGGCCGAAGTCGCCAAGACGCCGATCCGCGCCAATCTGATCAATCCCGGCGGGACCCGGACCGCCATGCGCGCCGCCGCCTATCCCGGCGAGGACCCGGAAACCCTGCCCGCCCCCGACGACGTCACCGATGCCTTCGTCGCCCTGGCCGAAACCACCTGCGCCCGTACCGGCGAGACCGTCAACGCCCAATAAACGGCGCGCGCGCCGGCGGGACTATTTCTCGGCGTAAGGGTTTCGGCCCTTGCGGGTGAGGATGCGGATCGGCACCCCGGCGAGGTCGAAATCCTCGCGCAGGCTCTTTTCCAGATAACGCAGATAGGACTCCGGCAGATCGCGCGGCCGGCCGACGAAGATCGCGAAGGTCGGCGGCCGGGTCTTGGGCTGGGTCGCGTAGCGAATCCGGTTGGCCCGGCCGCCGGACATCGGCGGCGGATGGCGCTCCACCGTCTCGGCCAGCCAGCGGTTGAGCGCCGCCGTCGGTACCCGCCGATTCCATCGATCATAGGCCTTGAAGACGGCGGGCATCAGCCGGGCCACATGTTTGCCGGTCAAGGCCGAGAAAGTGACCACCGGCACGCCCTTGACCTGGGGCAGCGAGCGCTGCAAGCGGTCGCGCAGCCGCGCCATGGCGTCGCGCGGATCGTCGATCAGGTCCCATTTGTTGGCGGCGATGACCAGCGCCCGCCCCTCCTCGACCACCCAGCGCGCGATGGTCAAATCCTGCTTTTCCAGCATGTCGCGGGCATCGAGGACGAGGACGACGACCTGGGCGTAGCGGACGGCGCGCCGCGTCTCCTCGGCCGACATCTTCTCCAGCCGGTCGGTGACCTGGGCGCGGCGGCGCAGGCCGGCGGTGTCCACCAGGCGCACTTCCCGACCCTTGTCGCGCCAGGCGACGGCGATCGCGTCCCGGGTCACGCCGGGCTCGGGACCGGTCAGCAGCCGCTCTTCCCCCAATAGATGGTTGATCAGGGTCGATTTACCCACGTTCGGCCGGCCGACGATGGCGAATTGGAGGGGCGCCCCTTCCCCCTCCTCGTCCTCTTCCCCTTCTTCCTCTTCCCCCGAGCCGACGACGCCGGTCGCCTTGGCGAAGGGAAGCAAGGCGTCATACAACTCGGCGAGGCCGAACCCTTCCATCGCCGAGACCGGGATCGGATCGCCCAGCCCCAGCCCGTGGGCCTCGCCCAGCCCCGGTATCCCGGCGCGTCCCTCGCATTTGTTGGCGACCAGGATGACCGGCCGGCCCCGCCGGCGCAGCCAGGCGGCGAAATGCCGGTCCAGCGGCGTCACCCCGGCCCGGGCGTCGATCAGCATGAGCGCGACGTCGGCCTCGTCCAGCGCCTTTTCGGTCTGGGCGCGCATCCGCGCCTCCAGCGCCGCGCCCTTCGCGTCCTCCAGGCCGGCGGTATCGATCAGCCGCAGCGCCAAATCGCCCAGCCGGGCCTCGGTCTCGCGCCTGTCGCGGGTGACGCCCGGCCGGTCGTGGACCAGCGCCAGCCGCCGCCCGGCGAGGCGGTTGAAAAGGGTGGATTTGCCGACATTCGGCCGGCCGAGGATGGCAACGGCGAGCGCCATGGCTCAAGCCCTAGCGCAGAGCGATCAGATCGGCGTCGTCGGTGAGAAAATAGAGAGTCTCGCCGGCGACGACCGGAGCGATGGAGACCGAATCGGACAGTTCGATCCGGCCGAGAAGCGCGCCGGTATAGGGCGACACGGCGACGACTTCGCCGGTGGATGCCCCCAGGATGAGGCGATCGCCGGCAAGAACCGGCCCGGCCCAAGTGATCGGATCGGTCCGGTCGTCCTCGTCCTCCCATCTGGGCAGGGACAGGGACCAGCGGACCCGGCCGTCGATTCGGCGCAGGCACAGAAGCTCGGCGCCGGCAGTCACCACGAAGACATAGTCGCCGGCGACCCAGGGCATTTCGATGCCGCCCAGCGCCCGCTGCCAGACCCGGGCGCCGGTGCGGGTCGAGATCGCGGCCATGCGGCCGCCATTGCCGATGGCGAGCACCAGATCGCGGTCGATCACCGGCCGGGCGCGGATATCGGCGATCGTCGACACCGGGTCGCCCTGCACCGAGACCAGGGAATCGGCCCAAATCCGGCGGCCGTTCTCGACCCTGAGCGCGACCAGTTCGCCCGACGAATAGGGAACGACGACGATATCGCCCTGCACCGCCGGGCTGGCGCCGCCCAGCATGCCGGCGATTTCGGCCAAGCCGCTATGGTTCCACAGCAGCTTGCCGTCGCGCGCGTCCAGGGCGTGCAGCTTGTTGTCCACGGTCACGGCGAAAACCCGCCCGCCGCTGACGGCGGGCGACGCGCGGAGCGGCGCCTGCACGGACTGGCGCCACAGCTCCTCGCCGCTGGTCGCGTCCAGGGCCAGAACCAGGGCGTATCCGGTGGTGACGAACAGACGGCCGTCCGCATAGGCGATTCCGCCGCCGAAGGCGCCGTCGCGCTCCTCGTCGAATTCGAACTTGCGCCGCCAGATCCCTTGACCGGTCGCCGGATCGAGGGCGGCGATCCGATATTCGGCGTCCATCACGAAGAGCCGCCCATCGCCGATTACCGGTGGCGCCAGCAGAAACTGTTCGTCGTCCGAGCCCTCGCCGATGCTGCGCTGCCACAGGCGCCCCAGCGGCTCGCCCAGGGCCAGATGGTGCATCGCATGGGACGGATCGCCGCCGGCCTGGGGCCAGTCCGCGTTGGCCCGAGGCCGCGGCAGGGCGACGGGGACGCCACGCAGCTTCTCGTCCGGCGCATGCTTGCTTTCCAGGGTCAGCACCGCCACCCGCTCGCCCGGAAGCGGCGGTTTCTCCGGCTCGCCGAACCAGGAGCTGCAACCGGCGAGGGAAAGCGCGGCTAGAACCGCGAGGAAGACCGGACGCATGGCCGACACCGATCCGATCAGCCGTCCAGCACGGCGATCAGCTCGGCCGCGCGGCCGCGCGCCCCTTGCGGGGCCTCGGGGTCGTCGGCCAACTGCCGCAGAAGATCGCCGGCGCGGGCCGTTTCGCCGGCGCGCAGGGCAATCAGCGCCGCCAGCTCGCGGGCCGAATGGCGCCACGGGCTTTCGGCGGTCAGCAACGGCGCCAGCCGCGCCGCCAATGCCTCCGGATCACCGGAGTCCAGGCCGTGCAGGGTCGCGAGGACGACCGCCAGTCCGTGAAAGGCGGGATCCAGGCCGTCGTCGGCGGCGAGAGAGTCGTAGATCGCGACCGCGCCGGCGGCATCGCCGGCCTGGGCGCGCCGCGCCGCCTCCTGAAAACGGGCGAGAATCGCATAGCCCGCCCCGGCGTCGCGGGCCAGGCCGGCGAAGGCGTCCGCCGCGGCGGCGGCGTTGCCCGCCCGCGCCGTTTCCAGCGCCGCGGCGAACCGGGCGCCCTCGTCGGCGCGCTGCGAGCGGACATAACCGGTCCAGCCTTCATAGCCGGCGACGACGAGGACGACGGCGATGGCGACGGCGATGACATAACGGCCATAGCGGCGCCAGAGCTGCTGGTAGCGCTCATGGCGCAGTTCCTCGTCGACCTCGCGGAAGATATCGACCACGGTTTGCTCCGAACGGCGGGGTGAAAC
>Ga0070729_10003371_pt1 | contig 18733 bp, 13 predicted proteins | sample tdDd472_FD_66725 | JGI IMG/M metagenome (GOLD analysis project Ga0070729, IMG submission 66725) | Marine sediment microbial communities from the Atlantic coast under amendment with organic carbon and nitrate - tdDd47.2 | ecosystem: Environmental > Aquatic > Marine > Coastal > Sediment | place... | reverse complement strand
ATTGTACGGGTCAATCCAAGGCGTGTGCTAACTTCTGAAGATGGACGATAATTCAATCCATCAGTCCCATAACCGCCAACTCCTGCAATCATTGTCAGCGTATCTGCAGCATGTACCAGATCAACAACAGTTTTATCTCCTTCAAAACGGTCTGGTTGATGATGCCATCTCTCTACTTCAACGATTTCATCAGGAATTCCCCATTTTTTAAGTAACATTGCACCAACTTCAGTGTGGTCTATACCTAATACTCTTCGCTCTGCTACATCAAAGGGTATGTGTTTTTCAAAAGCCAATTTAACAATGGGCTGAGCATTTACATCGACAAAGGAACCGAGAACTATTTTCCCAATATCTATCAACAATCCTGCTGTAAATAAGTATCCGGGAGCATTGATTTTCAGTATTTTTGCTAATTGTTCCGCACCTATAGCGACACCAACTGAGTGTTCCCACAATTTTCCTCGTGGAAGATCATAGCCTTTTACACTTTGTTTCAGTACCGGACCGATTGAGGCTGCAATCACAATATCAAAAATTTTGTCCATTCCTATTCTGATCAATGCCTGATGTAAACTGGTGATTTTATATTTGAATCCATAATATGCAGAATTTGCATATTTCAATATATTCGTTGTAAGTGCGGGATCATATTCAATCATTCGCACAAGTTCTTTGAAATCTAATTCATCTCGCTGTTTCAACAATTTATAGATTTTTGATACTGTTGCAGGAATAGACTGTATGGAATCGAGTTTTTTGATTATTTCATCTCTTTTATTAATCATAATTCGTTTTCCTCCCCTTTATTCCGCACTGTTGTTTTTCCATTTTCCATATAGAGGCGTACTGTTCTGGATTTTGATCCTCCTACATCCATCCCTTTGATGAGAATATCATTTTTCCAGAGTATTTTTCTTACCACAACAATATTTCTTTCCCCAACATTGAATATATTTTTCTTATCCAACAGTTTGGCTCCCCCAGCTAGTTTAGCGACAATATTTTTTCGCTTTGCTCCCCTGTCATACATTTCCTGAAGCATCTTTGTCAATCCAGTATCCACAAACATATATGGATTTTTCCTGGCTTTGTCACGGTCCACTTTAGACAGTGGTAGCATACAGTGTATCAGGCTTCCAATATTCTCTTCCGGATCATACAGTGTCACTCCGACACAAGAACCCAATGAGTATGTGACCAATATATCATTTTCGTTATCAGATATTTTCATATCCGAAATATCAACAGTTTTGATCAATTTGTCCTCCGCATAATCACCTGTTAATCCTTAAAACTTATTTCCCACCTATCAATTCTTTCAAAACAATCATTGATAACTTCCATTAGTTTCTCTAATTGTATAGGTTTTCTGAAATAATCATCAAATCCTGCATTACGAATTTCTACAAGTTCAAAGAGTGATGAATATCCTGTTATGGCATTAATAATGGAAATACTGTTACTTTCACGGATTCTTTCACACAATTCCAAGCCACTCATTTCCGGCATATTCAAATCAAAGAACATTACAGGAATTATGTGATTTTCAATAATTTCCAGGGCTTTAAAACCATCCGAAGCTATAAATACCTCGTACTCTGTATCAGCTAATAGGTGCTGGTAGATTTCCAGAATACTTTCTTCATCATCAACAAATAATATTTTTCTCATCTTCAAATCACCTTTATTTAATCTTTTTTATATACTGAAGCTTTAATCAATCTAAAATTATGATCTTTTAATCCGGCCAGACTCTCTGAATGGCCAACAAACAGGTACCCGCCTGGTTTAAGCAAACGATAAAATTCATTGATCAACCTGGTCCGAACAATATCATCAAAATAGATCATAACATTTCTGCAAAATATTACATCCAGATTACCTTTCATTGGAAAGGGTGGTTTTGATAAATTTAGTCGCTTAAATAGCATCATTCTTTTGAGTGAATCATCAATCTGATATCTCATAACATTATTACTGTCCATATAACTAGTAAAATATTTCATTCTAATCTTCGAACTGACTTGCTCCATATTTTTTTCAGTATATTCACCCTTCAAGCACATGTTTAGTACTTTTGTAGAGATATCAGTTCCTAAAATTTTTACATCAAAATTTTTGTTCCCCAAAACTTCTTTGATTGTCATTGCAATAGAAAAAGGTTCCTCACCCGATGAAGATGCCGCTGACCATATACGATATTTTTGTGCTCCATTTTTATGAGCTTCCCTAAAAATTTCAGTTAGTTTTATGAAATGGTCATTTTCCCGAAAAAAGTGAGTCACATTTGTGGAAATTGCATTAAACAGTTGAACAATTTCCTTTCCACTTTTATCATTTTCTACAAAATGGATATAATCTTTGTATTCACCAATATTCAGGGCAATCATTCTTTTACGTAGTCTGGAACTAACCAGAGCTTTCTTGGCTTCTGTCAGGTTAATACCGACCTCATTATAGATGAAACTTTGTACTCGTTTGAATGTTCTATGATCAATCATTTATTTTCTCATTTATCCAATGCAAAATCTTTCCAGTCTGACGTTCTGATTTGGTGTACTTTTATTACCATTAAATGTCCATTGTGTACATCAAATATTACTTTACGCCCAAGATGTCCACCTACATCTTCAGACTTGATTTCGATTTTTTCTTTTTGCAATATCTTTCTTGCAATATTTACGTTTTCAAGTCCGAGGCTTGAACCACCTTTGTCTTCTGCACCACCTACAATCTGAGCAACAATGTTTTCCGGTGTACTTCCAGCTGCATACATTTTTTTGATCAATATTTTTGTAGCAATATTCCCAAATTGGGCTGTGGCTTTATTCTTATCATGAGTTACAGGATACAAAAAGTGGTTCATTCCTCCAAACCTTAATTTATCGTCCCAAAGACAAACAGAAACACAATTACCAAGAACGGTTTTAATAGCGGATTGTTCAGATCCAATATACATATATCCCGGTTCCAGGTAAAAAACATCATCATGATTTTCATTTTCTCTTCGTGTGTCTTTGTTACTCATTAACTTCCTTACATACTACCTGTTTATTTAAAAGCAATATGCATTGTTAATTCAATTTTATTTCTTGCGTATTCCATATCTCCATAGTTCTGCATGATTCTACGAAATGTAGGTGCCAGATAAAAAGTTCCAACTTCAGATTTATATACAGTGTATTTGTACATAACCCATAATAAGGTGGTTGCAATTGGATCATCTGCACCATCAACATCAATAGTTTTCCAATCAACCCAAGATACGAAAGTTCCAGGACCGATTGGTTTAACAGCTTTTAAGTGAACCATTGGACCTGAATATTTTGTAGCATCTTCTACCGGCTGTGTTGTATAATATCCACCAGCAGATAAAGCAAATCCAGCCAATTTTGGGAGACCAACATTAGCACCAACTGTCAATGGAGATGGTAAATCTTTATCCTGTGTTGTATAGATCAATGTAGGAGACACTTTTGTTTCTCCCAATTTCATATCATAGCTGGCAAATATTGAATATGGATCTCTTGGCGTATCTTTTACTTCTCTGTTACCTGTATTTTGATCTACTGTTAAAGTAACATTCAATTTACTTTCACCAATTTTATAAAATCCACGGAATCCTGCAGCAGAAGCAGCATTTAGGATTGTATAGGGTAAATCACTTTTTGAAGTAGGATAAAAATGCAGGTCATATTCCGGATTTCCAAGTCCACTCATAGGCAAAACACCCATTGAATATCCATACTTATCAGTTTTTCTTCCAAAATGTGCTTCAGCAAATCTTACAACACCTCTGTTTGGACTATGTGCTGCTGCATTTGTAGTCCAACCATCGACTTGTCCATATAATCCACCACCCATTAATCCAATAAAATTTGCAGGACCATCAGTAGCGAGTTTTGTTTGGAAATAATAGCCTTCTGTCAATTTTGCTGTTACCCAAAGACGAGCCCAATACATATAATAAAGATCCTGTGAAGTTTTGCCATCTTCATCAAATTTTTGATCTAGTCTAGGTCTAACTCGAGCATCACCATTGATTGTGATCTCTGCAAATGCTGTTGAAATCATCAACAATACTATTAATAAAACTAAAACCTTCTTCATAATCACTCCTTTATTTTTTCTGAAATTCCACCTATTTTTTCAAATTGAAAAGGTTGGTAATTTCAGCAAGTTTTTCTGCGTACTTATCCAATTTTTCGGAGGCAACTGCAGATTTTTTTGACATATCAACATTCTGTTTTGTCACATCAGTAGCCTGGGAAACGGAATTATTAATTTCATCAAGTGCATGTGCCTGCATATTTGATGATTCTGCAATATCTTCAATATAACTATTCATCTTTTTAACCATTTCGACAATCTGCTCAAGAATGGCAGCAACACTTGTGGTCATTTCTGTTCCGGCATTGGAATTAACTTTTGCCTCATTGATTTTGTCAGAGGTATTTTTTGCTGCTTCTGTACTTCTTTGTGCAAGACTTCTCACTTCATTGGCAACTACAGCAAAACTTTTACCGGCTTCACCTGCAGATTCCGCTTCGATCAAAGCATTCAAAGCCAACAAGTTAGTCTGGCTGGCAATATCATCGATTGTTTTTACAACTTCAGCTGTTTCTTCGGAAGATGTCTTAATTTTCTGAATAGCGACAAGCATTTGTTCCATGGCTTTGCTACCATCTTCTGCTTTGAGTCTTGCATCATCAGAAATTGACTTGGTATCATTGGCATTTTTTGCATTTTGATTGGTACTACTACTGATTTCCTGCAATGTAGTTGAGATCATATCCAAGGAATTGGCTTGTTCATCTGCTGATTGTACCAAATTCTGACTGTCTTCATGGATTTCAGATGATGCTTGATTTACAAAATCAACCATTTCGATCACCTGTAAAATTGTACGATTTAAATTATCAACAGCAATATTCACATTATTAGCAAAATCCTTAAATTTTCCTTTATAATTGTCACTAACTCGTTTTGTCAAATCATTCTGAGCTGTAGATGACATTACAGTTGCAAGTTCATTGAGCGGTGCTTCATAATCATCCAGGATATCATTGACTGCTTCCATTACAGGGCGAAACTGAAAATTGATTTCAGCAGCACTTACACGAAAATCAATCCTGCCTGATTTAATATTTTTAGATATTTCGCCAGTTTCATATAATAATTTGTTGATTATGTTTGTAATATTTTTTGTTACATATAGTGTTGTAAGAATTGTTAACACCAAAACTATCAGTGTAACAAATAATGCCGTTCCGGAAACCTTATTGGTTTCTTCAATTAAAAAGACTTTTGAAAAGTCAATTTCCAAATAACCGAGAACACTACCTTCATCATCTTTTATTGGAGATAATATTACAAGCATCTCTTTTTCATGAATATATTCCAGGCCTTCAACTTTATTAATTTTTTCTGAAGATTTCTCAGCGTTTAATCCTTTAATAAAGTTCAACTCAGTATCATAAACTCTCACAGTCTCAATCACATGTATCTTATCATTTTCATTATATAATGAATTCAATGTTGATTGAACTGACTCCCCACCATCAAATGCCATAGTCTGGATACCCAGAGAAAGGTTTGTACTCAATAAATTTGTGATAAAATCAGCTTCTTTTTGAAGTATTGTTTCACCTAATTGTTTTGTTTTGAATGGACTATAAAATCCAAGTAACAATCCAAAAATTACAGAAACTGTAATTATAATGATCATAATTTTAAATCCGATTGACAGATTCGCCTTCATTTAATCCTCCACTTTATTTGTTTTTGCAGTTGATACATCCAGAAGTCCTCCAATATCCAGAATCAATGCAACAGTACCATCTGGCATGATAGCCCCACCTGAAATTCCTTTAATATCTTTCATATCTCCTTTTAGAGATTTTATTACTATTTGTTGCTGACCGAGTAAGTGATCCACAACAATACCAAGTTTTTTTAAACCTGATTCTACGATTACAACAATCCCTTCACATACATTTTGGGATTTTACTTCAATATCAAAATAATCTGCTAATCGGAATAATGGAATAAGGTTGTCCTGAAATTTGATCATTTCACCTTTGCCAGTAGCAGTAAAATACTCATTATTATTTGGTCTAATTGATGAGATTACAGATAACGTAGGTATAATATATCTCTCTTTGCCAATTTTTATAACCATACCATCGATAATAGCCAAGGTCAAAGGCAAGATTATGGTAAAGGTCGAACCTTTTCCTGCTTCAGATTTAATATTAACATGTCCTCTCATGGCTTCGATATTTTTCCGGACAACATCCATTCCGACACCACGTCCAGATACATCAGTAACTTTTTTAGCTGTAGAAAACCCTGGTTCGAAGATCAGGTTCCATATTTCTTCATCTTTTAGATTTGACGTTGGAGATATTATCTCTTTTTCTATAGCTTTTTTGATAATAGCATCACGATTTAGTCCGCGACCATCATCTTTGATTTCTATATATATATTTCCACCTTTGTGATATGCACCCAATTGAACAAGACCTGTAGCAGATTTTCCTGCATCAATACGGTCCTGTACATCTGGTTCAATTCCATGATCTACAGAATTTCGTATCAAGTGGACGAGTGGATCACCAATCTGTTCCACTACATTTTTATCCAATTCTGTATCTTCCCCAATCATTTTAAATTCCACTTTTTTATGAGATTTTTTTGAAAGGTCACGAACAAGCCTAGCCATTTTTTGAAAAGTAGAACGAACAGTGACCATTCTAAGGCCCATTGATGTTGATTGGACCTCTTTTGTAATTTTATCAAGGCGGTTCATACGTTTGAGGAGCTCTGCAGATGCAATATTTCGAAGTTCCTGTGATTGTGTCAACATTGATTCAGCGATTGCCAGTTCCCCAATAAAATCAATCAAATGATCAAGACGTGTAGCATCAACTTTGATATTTTCTTTGATTTTCACACCTTTTTGAAGTGCTGTTCTATCCTGTTTGGCTGTTGAAGGTGTCAATAGTTCAGTGGATGGTTTTTTCACCTTAGTTGGTTTTGTAGGTTTGGTGGTGTCTTTGGTAACTCTTTGGTGTCTTATTGGTTCTTTATCTCCGTCTGGGGATATCTTTGAAATATCGTGAATCAAAGCGTCAAGAGTTGGATCTGCAGGAGGTTTCACTCCTTTTTGAGCATAAGTTGACAGAAACTGGATTAATTCTTTAAGTTTATCAATCCCCCTGTAAATAACATCAGTAATTTCATCATTTATTGTAAGTTTTTGCTTTCTGATTTTATCAAGCAAGTCTTCTGTAATATGGGATAAAACTCGAATATCATTGAGATTAAGAAAACCAGCCACACCTTTTATTGTATGAAAAGCCCGGAAAATACCATTGATTTTTTCAGCATCCTCAGTCTCTTCGAAAGCTAACATTTCATTTGTAGCCATCTCCAAATGTTCTTCTGCTTCCGATATAAAATCTGCTACTAATTCCAAATCATCGATTGGTTCTTGCTCTTCAATAATGGGATTAACTTCTTCTTTTATTTCCTCAGGTTGAGCACCAGCATGATTCAATAGTTGGAATATTTTTTCATTGTCAGGCAAGTCTTCTGCTTTTCCAGAATAATATGCAAAGGAATCTGTAAACCAATCTTTTAAAATGAATAAAAAATCTGAAATAGAATCATGTTTAGATATATAGGTTTCACTTTCATGGCAAACATCTCCAACAAGTTTCAAACCCATCAAATTCGCTTCACCCTTTAGTGTGTGAAGCATTCTTTTTATTTCAAAATTCGCATGTTCTCCCTCATCGGAATCCAATTTCATAATATTGGCTTCTAAATCTTCCATAACATTGATTTGATTTATAAGGAAATCTTTAAATATTTCTTCATCTGCATTTTTGGGTAAATGATCAATAATTATTCGAGTATCTTCTACATTTTTTTCACTACTTAAATTTTCTACAATATTTTTGCTGAAAATATTTTCAAAGTTTGCCAACTTAATATTTTCACCTTCCATTGATTTAATCTTATTTTTCAACCAATCAATGATATCAAATAATATATCTGGATCAATATTTTTTGTTTCTGCCAGCCAATCTTCAGTTTTATGAGCAAGTTCAGCAATATCATTTTCTCCAATGATTGCTGATTCCCCTTTCAAGTTGTGAAGTTTTCTTTTTAGGTCTTCAATATATTCAAGATTATTATCTTTCTCATAGTTAATGATAATCTCTTCATATTCATCAAGATCAATCTTCAATTTCAAAATAAATTCTGATACAATGTCATCATCTATAATACTATTAGTTCCACTTTTTTCCGTAGCAGAAGCAATAAGTTCTTGTGAAAACTGAACCTCATCTTCAGAATAATTATTTTCTATTATTCTTTGTAAATCAGATACTGTTTTGCCGATCAATTCAATATCTCTGTCTGGATCAGTAGATTCATCCAATATCAATGATTCAATCACATGTACCAGACTATCAAGTGCTTTTGAAGTCTTGTCCAGTTTTTGTTTGATAGCCCATTTTTGTAATTCTTCAATGCCGTTAATTACGATTCCTAAACTTTTTGTCTCCTCAACATCTAAAAAAACGACCTCTTCTGAAATTGAATTAAGAATTTGTTTTACATCAATTTGATCTGACATTTATCACCACCGGTTATCACTTCTTTTATATCATACATATTCTAACGACCCGCAATTCAGTCGATGGGCTGTCCAATACAAATTATGAGCCAATAGTTTTAATTTTGATTTATATTTAATTGTTAATAAAAAATCATCCCTAAACTGTTTAACATTTTCCGATATAAACTTTAATATTATTACTACTTTTTAATAACAATTAGTTACTAGAAAATGATAATTACATATCATTCCAATTTTCTAAATAGCAGATAAATCTAAATCATAGAACAGAATAGTGTTGAATTAGTATAAAATATATTGCTTTTTTACATTCAGGAAAAATTTTCCGTGATTGTAAATATTTCCTTTATTTTTTTATCTTTTTTTTATGGTTTTTATGTGATAAATTTTTCACTGCTTTTTGAAGGGGGTGATTGGTTTCGACGGGTTAAGGATGTTAGCCAGTGCAGTGGAAGTTTGGAGCAGGGCTTCCTTAAAAAAGTTCCACAATTCTAAGTGCCAATTCGGTACCTACACATTTGTTAGCTTCACAGCCAGCAAATGCCTATGCTTTTGCGTAAGTAAAAGTTAGGTGGCGTGTTTCTCTGTACTACGTTATCAACAAAATTACGGAGAGAGATCTGCTAAGGCTTCCAGAGGATGTTAAATATCAGGAAGATATGCACTATGACTTTTGTTTGTTTCAGGTCAAAGTGAAGAACAAAACCCCGAAATAGACTAAACTGTAGGACTAGTTAATTGAACTGATTCGGACAGGGGTTCAACTCCCCTCACCTCCACACTTCGTTCCCTACCGGGAACTTCGCGTGGCACTGCCACACTTTTCAATTTCACAGAACTTTTTTATAAGTTACAATTAGAAGTGTGTCCTGCGTAGCAAAAGGCCGAGCATGGACTTTTATTGATATGTACTACACTTATATAATTCAAAGCATACCTTTTCCAGACAAAACATATATTGGTTTTTCTAAAAATCTTAAACATCGATTTAAAGAACACAATCATGGTAAATCCAAATATACATCTCATTTTAAACCATGGAAATTGGTTTTCTATTCTGCTTTTGAGACAAAGCAAAAAGCATTAGATTTTGAGAAATATCTTAAATCTCACTCTGGAAAAGCATTCACAAATAAAAGATTGATTTAATTTCAACCTGCCGGGAACTTCGCGTGGCACTGCCACATTTTTAATATCACCTTAATAATTCATATCTGAATTGAGACCATAATTAATCCCATTCATCAAAAATTTCAAAAGTTCAGGATTTTCAAAACTTTGTGCATTATGAGCAGGTGAACAGTAAAATATCTTTCCATTGAGTTGTTAACTCAAATTCCTGGTGTAGTTGTGCCATTGTCAATCCAATCATTATTCTAATTATTACAAAAATTTCCTATAACGTATTAAGCCTTATTTAAATTTCATATTATTGAATAACAGGAAGTTACTATAAATATACTATAAGTAAAAATAAAAATATCCAGCATAGTCCGTAACAGTCGAAAATAATTCGTGCATAATAAAAATTAAAATAGTATCTTTTGTTTCGGAAACGTTCCCGAAATAGTTTGTAAAAAATACAATATTAGGTAAATTAGACAATGCCAAAAGCAACAATTAACGACATAGCAAAAAAACTTAACATATCTACGTCAACGGTTTCCCGTGCATTAAGCGAACATCCTGAAGTAAGTAAAAAAACAAGGGATAGAGTCAAACAAATTGCGCAGGAAATGAATTACAGGCCAAATATTATTGCCCAAAGCCTGCAACGTGGACATTCCAAAATCATTGGTGTACTTGTTCCCCAGGTTAGACATATATTTTTTGCTGAAGTGATGGCTGGAATCTCTGATGTGATGGAAAAATCAGGCTATAGTGTTTTGATCTGTCAATCCAATGAAAAATATGAAAATGAAGTAAAAAATGTAGAAACTCTTATTCAGCAAAGAATTGCCGGCTTACTTGTTTCAATTTCTGAAGAAACAAAAAACTATGACCATTTCAAACAAATTTTAGAGAATAAAATACCTTTAGTTATGTTTGATAGAATCTGTTCACAGATTCATACTTCCAGCGTAACTACCGATGACTACAAAGGTGCTTATAACATTATTGAACATTTGATTAAAAAAGGATATAAGAGAATCGCTCATCTTGCAGGATTTTCAACCATGGAAATAGCCAAACAGAGAATTCTTGGATACAAAAATGCTCTTCAGAAATATAAAATACCGATCAACGAAAAATTAATTATTGAAAATGGTTTAAATGAAGAGGACGGAGCAAAAGGATTTTTGGAATTATATAACAATTTGGAAGAGAAACCTGATGCTATCTTTGCTGTTTCTGATCCAGTTGCTATTGGCGCGTTTCATGAAATAAAAAAAATGGGATTAAAAATTCCTGAAGATATTGCTCTTACAGGATTCTCAAACAATCCAAATACATTAATGATAGAGCCTGCTCTTACTACCGTTCATCAGCCAGCATATGAAATTGGTAAAGTTGCAGCTGAATTATTATTGGACAAAATCATAAATAAAAACGAAGAAATTATACAAAAAATATTATCAACAGAAATTATCATTAGGCAATCTACATAACCATTTTAGAGGAGTAGAAATGGAAAACAACACGCAAAAATTAAAATTTACTGAAAAAGCAGCATACGGATTTGGAGATCTCGCATCGGTGCTTTACTGGCAAACATTCATGATGTACTTTACTTTTTTCTATACTGATGTATTTTTGATCCCTGCAAGTGCAGCAGCTACAATGTTTCTAGTCAGTAGAATTTGGGATGGTGTCAATGATCCTCTCATGGGAGTTCTGGCAGATCGTACAAAAACCCGCTGGGGAAAATTTCGTCCATATTTGCTTTGGTTATGTATTCCATTTGCAGTCGTTGGTGTTTTCACTTTTACAGTACCGGAATTTGGAATGACAGGAAAACTGATCTGGGCTTACACAACATTCATTTTAATAATGATGCTTTATACCGCTATCAATATTCCTTATACTGCTTTACTGGGAGTTATCTCATCTGATTCCAAAGAAAGAACCTCTGTTTCTTCTATCAAATTTATATTTGCCTATGGTGCTGGAATTATCGTAAGTGCAACATTACTTCCTATGGTAAAATTCTTCGGAGGTGGTGACTCTATTGCTCCTCGTGGTTGGCAACTATCTTTTATCATCTATGGAATCGCTGCTGTTGTTTTTTTTCTCATTGCTTTCAAAGGGACAAAAGAACGTGTTCAGCCACCTGCTTCACAGAAAACTTCTGTCATTAAGGATCTTAAAGAATTGGTAACTAATGGTCCATGGCTAATTCTACTAGCCGGAACTATCACATTCATTCTTTTTGTCGCACTTCGTGGAAGTGTTACTGCTCATTATTTCAAATATGTAATTGGTGAACAATCTGTAAAAATCCTGGGTGGAAAAACTTATAGCTTTGAAACCCTAGTTTCTGCTTTTAATACAATTGGTCAGCTTTCTTCTTTGATTGGTGTTTTTATCGTCAGTTGGATTGCAAAAAAACTTGGAAAGAAAAAAACCTTTTTGATTTTCTTTGCCGTTGCAATTGTAAGTACAGGTAGTTACTTCTTCCTAAGTGCAGAGCAATTAGGATTGATATATTTCTTCCAGATTATCGGTTCCTTAACTGGTGGTCCTATGAGTGTATTGCTCTGGGCAATGTATGCTGATACAGCAGATTATGCGGAATGGAAAAACGGTTGTCGTGCAACTGGTCTTATTTTTTCAGCATCAACAATGTCCCAGAAATTTGGTTGGGCGTTTGGTGCCTTTGTAGCATTGACTCTCATGTCCAGTGTTGGTTTTACACCAAATGAAGTTCAAACTGGTGACAGTCTCAAAGGCTTGATTGCACTTTTTAGTATAATACCAGCAGCATTCGGTGTTTTGTCTGCAATCATCATCTTCTTCTATCCATTGAATGATAAAAGAGTTGAAGAGATTGAAGGAGAACTTGCAGAACGTAGAAAACTGGAAGATACAGCTGCTGTAGTATAACTTTTTGAAACAGGAAATCAGGAACCACCACTTTCCTGATTTCCTGTTTCACTAATAAAATTCAAAATTAATAAAGAGGAATAAGAACATGGCAAAAACAATTATCGGAGGTGCATTACCTAATATCCCCTGGGAACCAAGACCAAAAGGTTGCATTGATCCACTTTGGAGATATAGTAAAAATCCTATAATTGGATGGAACCCAATCCCAAAAGCTGCTCGTATTTACAATTCAGCAGTGTTACCAGTAGATGGTGAATTTGTTGGTGTTTTTCGTGCGGATCAAAAAAATGGTCGTGCAACACTATTCTTTGGTCGAAGCAAAGATGCTCTTGATTGGAAAATTGGTCCCGATCCAATAGAATGGGTTGATGAAAATGGCAATCCAAATCCAATCAGTTATGGATACGATCCACGCTTCGTAAAAATCGAAGAGACTTACTACATCGTGTGGTGTGATGATATGCATGGTGCTTCTATAGGTTTGGGAAAAACAAAAGATTTCAAAACATTTGTCCGTATGTCAAATCCTTTAATGCCATTTAATAGAAATGGTGTACTTTTTCCTCGTAAAATTAATGGTAAATATAAACTTCTTAGTCGTCCAAGCGACAGTGGTCATACTCCTTTCGGCGATATGTTCATTAGTGAATCTCCTGATATGATTCACTGGGGAAAACACAAGTGGATTATGGGAAAAGGTGGACAAGGCTGGTGGCAGGGAACCAAAATCGGTGCCGGTCCAATTCCTATTGAAACTACAGAAGGTTGGTTACTTTTCTATCATGGTGTTTCTGGAACTTGTAATGGGTTTGTATATAGTTATGGCGCTGTTCTTCTCGACCTTGAAGAACCAAGCAAAGTTCTATACAGAACTCGTGATTATCTACTAACACCTGAAAAATCATATGAAACAACTGGTTTTGTACCAAATGTTGCCTTTCCTTGTGCAAATATTTATGATGCAGACACAGGTCGAATTGCTATTTACTACGGTGCCGCAGATACCTATACTGCTGTTGCCTTTACTCAAGTAGATGAATTAATAGATTATATGAAAAATAATTCAGAGGTATTTTAAGAAATGAAGTTTGGTTTTTTTGATAATAAAAATAAAGAATATGTAATTGAACGCCCTGATACACCTAAATCCTGGAGTAATTACCTGGGATCAACTGAGTATGGTGCAATCATTACCAATAATGCCGGTGGATATAGCTTCTACAAATCCGCTGCTCAGGGGCGGTTCATGCGTCTACTTTTCAACAATACCCCTATTGATCAACCAGGACGCAACCTCTACATTCGTGATCAGGAATCTGGTGATTATTGGTCATCAGCATGGCAGCCGGTTGGCAAATCACTGGATGAATATAAATCCATCTGTCGTCATGGTACTGGTTACTCAATCATTGAATCAGAATATTCACAGATCAAAACTGAATCAAAATATTTTGTTCCTATGGGGAAAACTCATGAATGCTGGAATGTAAAAGTAACAAACACAGGTGATAAAAAACGTAAACTTCGTCTGTTTACCTATGTGGAATACTCCGGACATTGGATTTTGAATAATGATTTTCTCAATCTGCAATATTCTCAATATACTTTAACAATGAATGTAAAAAACAATATCATCGACCACGGTGTTAACGTCTATCTCCCCTATGCTCCTGAGGATTTCACTAAAGGTGATTCTTGCCGTCATTCCTTCTTGGGATTGATCGGTGCCGAACCATCTGGTTATGATACTGACAAAGATGTTTTCATCGGAACTTACAATAGTTACCACAATCCAACAATTATAGAAAAGGGTGAATGTACTAACTCCATCGCTGTTGGAGGAAATGGTTGTGGCGTTCTACAAATTGATATTGAATTAGAAGCCGGAGAAACAAAAGAATTCACAGTTGTGATGGGAATTGGTAAAGCTGATGGTGAAGGAAAAGAAGCCATCGAAAGTCTAAAACCTGAAGGTAAAATAGAAGAAGAGTTCCAAAAAGTACGCAATTATTGGCACAATAGAATCTCTGCTCTACAAGTTGAAGTTCCTGACAAAGATATTGAAAATATGCTTCAGGTTTGGAATCCTTATAACTCAATGATGACTTATGCATGGTCAAGAGCCGCCAGTTTGGTTTACAGTGGTGCTCGTGATGGATTGGGTTATCGTGACACTGTTCAGGATATTTTAGGTGTTCTCCATAATATTCCTGAAGAAGCAGTTGAGCGATTGAAACTCATGATAACTGGACAAGTTTCTACTGGTGGTGCTATGCCTGTTGTGAAACCATTTAACCACAATCCGGGACAAGAAACTGCTCCAACAGAAGAAGAGTACCGTTCTGATGATTGTATGTGGTTGTTCAATACAATTCCGGCTTATGTAAAAGAAACAGGAAATCTGGATTTTTACAACGAAGTTCTTCCATATGCTGACAAAGGACAAGACACAATAGTTGGTCACTTAAAACGTGCTATCGAATTCAATCTGGAACGAAGCGGTGCTCACAACCTCCCTTGTGGACTTTTGGCTGATTGGAATGATTGTCTTGAACTGGGTCAAAAAGGTGAAACTGTATTTGTTGCGATGCAATTGCGCTTTGCTTTGAAAACTTACATTGAAATCTGTGAAATGATGAATAATGAAGCAGAAGTCAATTGGGCAACACAACAATTAGAAATCTTAGATAAAAATATCGATGAACATGCCTGGGACGGTGAATATTATCTCCGTGCTTATCGTGAAGATGGTATGAAATTCGGTTCCAAAGATAGTGATGAAGGAAAATTGTGGTTAAATCCACAAAGCTGGGCTGTTCTCAGTGGACATGCAACTGAAGAAAAAGCAAAATCGGCAATGGAATCCGTGAATAAACGGTTGGCATCAAAACACGGAGTAACAGTTTGTGAACCTTATGAATTTGCTGATCCTTCAGTAATCAAAGCAACGCTATTTCCAATGGGATCAAAGGAAAATGGTTCAATTTTTTGCCACACACAAGGTTGGGCAATTATTGCAGAAACATTAATGGGAAATGGAAACCGTGCTTTTGAATATCTCAAAGCATACACACCTTCTTGTTACAATGATATTGCTGAAGTTCGTGAAATTGAACCCTATGTATATTGTCAATCAACTTTCAGCCAGCATCATTCAAGATTTGGTTCTTCAAGATTACCCTGGTTGAGTGGAACTGCTTCATGGTCTTATTACTCGACCATTACTTATGTTCTCGGATTGCAACCTGAATACAAAGGGATGACAATCGATCCATGTATTCCTGATAATTGGGACGGATTCAAAGCTACCAGGATATTTCGTGGTAAAACTCTGAAAATTGAGGTGAAAAATCCCAATAAAGTCCAAAAAAGTATAAAGGAATTGTTCCTTAATGGAGAAAAACTGAATGACAATTTCATTCCTGCTGATCTAATGCTAGAAGAAAACTCAGTAATAGCAATCATGGGATAATAAATATATTCATCACGAAGCACATTGAATATTCGGCAATTGACAGACAGAAATCACTAAGAAATATTATAATACTTAATGTGTTTCATGTTCTTCGTGGTTATATGAACAAAAGGATTAAAGATGAAAAAAAAGATTTTTTGTATCTTAGTTTTCTTAGGCAATATATTATTGTCTCAGGTTTCTGTAAACCAGATAGGTTATTTCCCAGATTCTCAAAAATTTGCCTATTTCCAGAATCCAACAAAATCATTTGACATAATTAATGCCCAAAATGATAATATTGTATTCCAAGGAAAAGCCGGACTTTGGAAAACTAATGATCCAGTAACGGGACACACAATTTACAAAGCAGATTTTTCTAAATTCAAAACACTCGGTGAATACTATATCAAATCTGAAAAGGATGAAAAATCTTATTCCTTTTCTATTAGTGAAAATATTTTTAATAAACTTTATAATAAATCAGTCAAAACTTTTTATATCCAGCGATGTGGAATGGAACTGGACCAAAAGTATGCTTGCGATTTTTCTCATGCCGAATGTCATATTGAAGAAGCACTTTATCATTCTCATACAAACAGAACTGGAACTCGTGAAGTATCAGGTGGATGGCATGATGCCGGAGATTATGGCCGATATATCGTAAATGGTGCATATTCTGTTGCCGTAATGCTTTTAGGATATGAACTTTTTCCAGCCGGCTTTCAATGTGACAACATTGGAATTCCCGAGAGTGAAAATGGCATTCCTGATCTATTAGATGAAATTCGTTATGAACTGGAATGGATGTTGAAAATGCAGGATGATGATGGCGGTCTTTTTCATAAAGTAACAGAAGATGCCTTTCAAACTCTTGACCTCCATCCTGATAAAGATGAAAAGTCTCAATACATCACAATCAAAACCACTGCTGCTACTGCAGATTTTACTGTTGCAATGGCACAATCAGCCAGAATTTTCAAAAGATATGATAAAACGTTTGCAAAAAACTGCAAGGTAGCTGCTTTGAAAGCATGGGAATATTTGGAAGCAAATCCCAAAATAGTCCCGGATGGTGGATTCAAAAATCCTGAAGATTTACATACAGGACAATATGATGACAAAAATGATAACGATGAAAGACTTTGGGCTGCTGTTGAAATGTATCGAACCTTCAAAAAGCAAAAGTACAATAATTTTTTTAAAGAAAATATAAAAAATACAGAACTCTTCCCAATCGAAATAGCATGGAGAGATGTAGCACCTTTTGCTATTGTCAATTATCTCAAACATGCAAAAAACTTTAGTAATAAAAAGATAAAACACTTCCTTTCCTCTGAATTAAAAAACTACTGTAATAATATGGTATCAAGACGAAATAATGATGGATATCAGGCGCTATTAATTCCAGGTGATTATCGGTGGGGATCGTTACAAATAGATCTCAATTTTGGATTAATACTTTTGGCTGGTGGTTATGAATTTGATAATGAAGAATACAAAAATGCTGCTATAGATCAGATCAATTTTATCCTTGGAGCAAATGGATTAAACAAATCCTTTGTAACAGGTTTTGGAGAAAATTCGGCATCAAAAGTTCACAATCGAATTTGTTCTCTTTCAGATAATTGGGAAATATATCCAGGTTTCCTCGTTGGTGGCCCAAATGAAAATCTTGAGGACAGACTGTTACAAGAAAAATTTAAAAACAATACAACTCCGGGATTATGCTATATTGATTCCCGTGATAGTTACGCTTCCAATGAAACTTGCATCAATTGGAATGCAATTCTTGTTGTTTATGCCGGTTATTTGAATGGAATGGAATGAAATAAAATAAATATAAAAAAGGAGCAAATATGAAATACGGATATTTTGATGATAAAAATAAAGAATATGTAATCACACGTCCAGACACGCCATTACCATGGATCAACTATCTTGGCAATGAAGAATTTTTTGGAATTATTTCCAACACAGCTGGTGGGTATTCATTTTATCAAGATGCGAAATTGCGTCGTCTGACACGCTACAGATACAACTCTATCCCAATGGACAATAATGGAAGATATATTTACATCCAGGATGGTGATGAAAAATGGACACCAATGTGGAAACCAATGCGTGTTGAACTCGACAAGTACGAATGTCGTCATGGCCTTGGTTATACAACTATTACCGGTGTAAAAAATGATTTAGAAGTAACAATCACATTTTTTATTCCAAATGGTTTCAGAAATGAACTATGGAATGTTTCTGTAAAAAATCTTAGTGGCAAAAAGAAAAATATCCGTCTTTGGAGTTTTGTAGAATGGGCACTTTGGGATGCAATGGATGATATGACAAATTTCCAACGTAATTTCTCAATTGGTCAGGTAGAAATTGAAGGTTCCGCAATATTTCACAAAACAGAATATCGCGAACGAAGAAATCATTATGCATTTTTTTCAGTGAATCGTGAAATTTCCGGATATGATACAAATCGAGACGATTTCATCGGAATGTACAGTGGATTGGAAATGCCAAATGTAGTCAAAGATGGTTTAGCGAAAAACTCTACTGCCTATGGTTGGGCA
>Ga0070729_10003370_pt1 | contig 18734 bp, 21 predicted proteins | sample tdDd472_FD_66725 | JGI IMG/M metagenome (GOLD analysis project Ga0070729, IMG submission 66725) | Marine sediment microbial communities from the Atlantic coast under amendment with organic carbon and nitrate - tdDd47.2 | ecosystem: Environmental > Aquatic > Marine > Coastal > Sediment | place... | reverse complement strand
TCTGAGTGGCGTTCTTGACCGCCTTCAGCGGCGTGATCGGCGACATGGCCAGGTGGAATTCGGCCCCCTTGAGACAGTCCAGGGTCCGGCGATTGGTGGTTCCCGGATCGATCCACACCTTCGGCTTGCGTACACCGCCGGCCAGGGTACGGAGATCGCCCCACACATCGTCGTACCCCTTTATACGCACCTTTCCCTTGAGAGCCTTGACCACACCGGCGGTGACCTTGCGCTGATCCACGTAGAGGGTGGCAGTTCGATCGGTGACGATGGCGTAGCTGATGACCACGGGCGTGAACTCGATGTCCTTGCTACGTATATTGAACAACCAGGCAATCTGATCCAGGGCCCCTATGACGTGGGCCCGGGTTCCCTCGGCCTTCATGGCCTCGCGCAATCGCTTCAGCTTGCTCGCCACGTTCTCACCGGCAAACCGGGTCGGATGCACCGTCACCGGGTCAAGGCCGGCTTCCGGGCGATCGGTCCAGAGCCGCCCCACGAGGTTGGGCGTGACGTACTTGACCTTGATACCGTGACCGGCCAGCGCACTTTCGAACTGCTGGGCGGCAGCCACGGAGATGACGCTGGGATCGACTCCCAGGGCCTGTCCTTTCTTCAACTGGGAGGCGACCCAGGCGGGCATCTCGGGAGTGCCCGGCTCCCCCATTCTCATGAGATCGATGCCGGATCCCGGCAGCTCCAGGCTGGCCTGCAGGAAATAGCGGCCGTCGGTCCAGAGGCCCGCCTTGCGCGAACCGATGACGAGCTCCCCGGCCGAACCGGTGAATCCGCTCAACCAGGCCCGGTACTTGCCGCATTCTGGCAGATACTCGCTCTGGTGAGGGTCGGCACTGGGTACGTAATAGGCATCGACACCGTGCTTTTTCATGAGTTTCCGCAGGGCGGTCACCTTTTCGCGGGCATTCATTGGATCCTCCGTTACTGCTAGTGGTCAGCGCCAGGGCGTTGTGCCGGTGACTGGTCGGATTGCAGCCGACCAAAGGAATTATCAGAACCGCAGATATCTTGCGGATTCTTTGCTATAATTAAGGAACGGTTTCGCATCCGCACCGGATACTCGCTCGATCCGAGGGATGCCACGAGAACTGCTGGCCAATCACGGACATCATAGATGACCGGGGGAGTTCCCATGAACAGGAAAATCGCTCACGACCGACTTTTTCACTCATTCGGTTTGATTCTCGGTGTACTGGCGTTGCTGACGGCCGCCGCGCTTCCCGGCGACGTGTCCGCTGCGGATGCAGCCCGCATCACCGGAGAATCCCATATGCAGACCCAGGCGCCCAGCGGCCGCATCGTGGTCAAGCTGGCTTCCGGCTCGGATCTGGTCATGGACACCTCCGGAGTGGTGTCGCGCTCGGGCGGCAAGCACTCCCACGTGGCGCGTCTCGATGCCCTGGTGGGCTCGCTGGTTTCGGGAGCCCGCCTGCAGAAGCGATTCATCAATGCACCGGTGACCCGAGATCCAGCCGGCCCCCACGGTCATGATCTCCCGGACCTGGCCCTCTACGCCCATTTCGACGGCCGAACTCGGGATCGGGAGGCCTTGATCCGGATGATCGCGGCGCTGAACGCAGATCCGGTCGTCGACCTGGCGTATCTGGAGCCCGTCGCAGTGCCCGCCGCCCTGGGTTTCGACGCCTTCACCGGGGCCGTTCCGGCAACGAATCAGGCAGGCGGCGACGCCGTCCTGGATACGCCCAACTTTGAATCCCAGCAGGGCTACCTGGCGGACGCCCCGGACGGGGTGGGTGCTTGGTCCATGCGCAGCCAGGCCGGAGCCCGTGGCGAAGGCCTGGCGATCATCGACGTGGAAGGCGGCTGGCTGTGGACCCACGAGGACTTGCCGGCTCCTTACGTCGAGCTCGGTACCCAGATCGACGACCTGAGCTGGCGCAATCACGGCACGGCGGTCCTGGGTGAGATGCGCGGCACAGACAACGGCTATGGCGTGACCGGGATCGCTCCCGATTGCGAAGTGGGCTGTTCGTCCATCGGCACCGCCTCCCCTGCCGAGGCTCTGGCCGCGGCGATGGACAACCTGGACGCCGGTGACCTGATTCTCATCGAGTTGCACGCACCTGGACCCAATGCCACCGGTTTCGGACAGTACGGTTACATCGCCATGGAGTACTGGCAGGACAACTTCGACGTCATCCGCCTGGCCACCGCCCGCGGCATCATCGTGGTCGAGGCCGCCGGCAACGGCGAGCAGGATTTCGATGATCCGGTATATCAGGGGCTATTCCAGCGCAACGTCCGAGACAGCGGGGCCATCATCTGCGGGGCCACCGACGGTGGTTCGCTGCAGATTGCCTGGTTCAGCAACTTCGGTTCACGGGTGGATCTCAACGGCTGGGGATACAGCGTTACGACCTGTGGATATGGTGACCTGCAAGGCGGACCCGAGCAGGAATGGTACACCAGCGGATTCAGCGGCACGAGCAGCGCTTCGCCCATCGTTACCGGATCGGTTGCCAGCCTACAAGGCATGGTGCGCGAAGAGCTGGGATTCGATCTGGATGCGCGCGCGGCCAGGGACATCCTGCGCATGACGGGCACGCCCACCAGTGACGGCAGCCTCATCGGCACGCGCCCCGACCTTGTGGCGGCGTTCGATCTGGTCGAAACCTCGGTGGGTGAGCTGGCCGGCGTCGTGACCGACGCCGACACGGGCCTGCCCATTCCGGGCGTCCTGATCACCGTCGGAGGGTACGGCGGTTTCACCGTGAGCGGCGCCGACGGATCGTGGCGACTGCCCCGGATAGCCGGCGGCATCGATCTGGTGTTCAGCTCGTTCCACTACCTGTCCTCGTGGCAGATGCGAAACGTGGTCGCCGGCGAAACGACGATCATGAACGTGGCCCTGACACCGCGCGACATCGTGGACATCACCGGCACCGTGCGGGGTGCGGGGCAACCGTTGGCCGGCGCCCTGGTCGCCGTACTGAACCACCCGGTGGGCGAAACGGTCAGCGACTCCAACGGCGAGTTCCACTTGCCGGGAATTCCGGCGGGTTACGATTACAACGTGAAGGTCGACGGCGTCAGTGGGTTCGGCGCCCTGTTCGAGGTCATCCAGACTCAGGGTGCCGAGGGTACCCTGGCTTTCGACCCGGTGTTGCCGGCTGTCAGCGAGGATTTCGCCGACAGCGGCGATTTCGTCAGCAGCAACGGTCTATGGTCCCACGGATCACCTCCGGTAGACGTGACCGGCGGCGCCTTCGTGGGACCCTTCTGCTGGGGCGTGGGCATGGACGGCGATTACGACGACTACGACTTCGGAAACCTGAACAGCCCGGTGTACGACCTGAGCGACATCAGTGGCGACCAGTACTATCTGAGCTTCCACATCTTCAGCGCCACCGAGGTCGGCTTCGACGGCGTGAATCTGGAAACCTCCACGGCAAGCGGACCGTTCACGGTGCTGGAACCCCTCGACCTCTACACCGACGAGGCCCTCAGCGGCCTGAACGGAGAGCCGGGTTGGAGCGGCAACTCCGGGCGCTGGCGGGGGGTGGTGTTTGACGTCAGCGACTACATCGGCGGCAGCCTGCGCTTCCGGCTGGTCTTCGGCGCCGACGGCGGTCTGACTGAACAGGGATTCTTCGTTGACGGTATCGCCTTCGACACGGGCGCGCAGATCTCGGCGACACCCGACGGTGCCACACCGGCAGTGGTCGCCGAGCTGGCGGCCTGGCCCAATCCCTTCAACCCGTTGGTCCACCTGGACTACGCCATCACCCGGCCGGGTCATCTGGAGGTGGCCGTTTTCGACGTCCGGGGTCAGCGAGTTCGCACCCTGTTGTCAGCGCCGACCAGTGATCTGCGGGGCCGGTTGAGCTGGAACGGACGGGACGACGGTGGCCGCAACCTGCCCAGTGGCGTGTATCTGGTGCGGTTGCGTGACGGTGCCGGCCAGGTGGCCTCACAAAGAGTTGTCCTGACCAAGTAAGCCCGGTAGTATGGCCCGGTGACCGGAATCTCCGGTTGCCGGGTTTTTTTATCGGAGAGGATCAGCTCGTGGCCGACAAACAGCAGAAAGCCTACCTGAATCCCGAACACGAAAGTGGTTCCCCTGTCTACGGCATTGTGATGCGTAGCCGGCCCTTCGTGCTGCTGATGGCCTTGTTCCTCTACATATTCATCGCGCCGATCATCCCCGGTTCCCTGGTGAACACGGCGTTGCATACATGCATCATCATCGCTGCGGTCAACATGGCCGCTGGTACTCGCCGGCATCTGGTCACGGGCCTGGTCCTGGGAATCCCCGGAATGATCCTGATGCTACTGGCGGATGCGACCGCCAACAGGACCCTGGACTGGCTGTCTTATCCATTCCTACTCGCGCTTTACCTTCACGTGATTCGCCTGATGCTGATGAGTGTCTTCCGCGCCAGGAAAGTAACCATGGACACCATCGGGATGGCCCTCTGCGCCTACATCATGATTGGAATACTCTGGGTACTGTTCTACGTACCGATCGCGACCTACCGTCCGGAATCGTTCAGCTTCCCCGATACCGTCACCGATCCGATTTTTTTTGGCGACCTAGTCTACTTCAGCTACGTCACGTTGACCACGCTCGGCTACGGAGACGTCATTCCGCTCACACCCCTGGCGCGAGGCTTGGCCATCCTCGAAGCGTTGACCGGTGTCCTGTTCCTGGCTGTACTGATCTCGCGTCTGGTGGGAGCCTACCGCTCGGAGCGGGACGATGCCTGAACCGGCCGGTTAGCCGATGCGCGCTCCGTTGCGGGGACCGGGCTGAGCGAGGTCGAACAAGGATTTCTCCAGTTCGATCTCGTCGCGAATGGCGATGCCGTAGTATCCGGTGCGGGGAATGTTGGGTTTCAGCAGACGGATCTTGGTCATGCCCCCCAGACGAACCCGGCTGATGGTGAAACCGCGCTTCTGGAAGAAGCGCTGGGCGTCCAGGTTGTCGTTGGTGGTGATCGCCCAGATCTTGTGACAGCCTGACTGCCGGGCCGTTTTCTCAACCTCTTCGAGCAGGATGGTGCCAATGCCCATGAACTGGCAGAGCGAGTCTATGGACACGAGTTCACACTCGTCGCTCTGGACGTTGTACGTGACCAGCCCCACCCGTTCACTGCCTTCGGTTGCGATGAAGCCGGGCAGCTTGTGGGGGTCATGGACCTCTTCGCGGGAAACGACGAAGTCGCCGCCGAACAGCAGCTCCGTGCGCTCCTTGACCCAGATCCTGTCCTCGTCGGTGAGCGGACTGACTCTCATGGGATGATCCAGCGTCCTTCTCCGCGTACCAGGCGGAAAACTTGGCGATAGTTACCGGACGCAGCAAAAGTGGGATATGCCCCGGGTCAGCGCAAGCCGGAGGATTTTACGGCGGATCTCTGCACCGCCGTCGAGAACGTCGGCCCCCTGCAAATCCCGGGTCAGTCCCGAACCGGGAGTATCTTGAGCAGCTCCCGTTGCAGGTCCAGGTAGGCATAGGGTTTCGGAATGAAACCGGCGAGGCCCTCGCTCAGAAAGCGTTGGTTCACATCCTGTTCACTGTAACCGCTGGAAAGCACGACCTTCACATTCGAACAGATACGCCGCATCTCCTTGAATGCCTGTTCACCATCCAACTGGGGCATGGTCAGGTCCATGATCACGCAATCGATGCTGTCCACAGCTCGGGTGAAGATATCCAGCGCCTCCCTACCGTCGCTCGCGGGCAGGACCTCGAACCCCATCTTCTCCAGCATCCGCCGCCTTACCGTCAGCACCGACTCCTCGTCATCCACCAGGAGGATGGTCCCGCTGCCGTTCCAGGCTGCCGACTCAGACGTCCAATCGGTGGGGAGGGATCCCGCTTCCAGGTCGGCCGCCGGCAACAGTACCTCGACGGTCGTGCCCGCACCCTTTTTCGAGCTGACCTTGATAGCTCCCCCATGGGCCCGGACTATACCCAGCACGGCAGATAGACCCAGACCGCGTCCGGTGAACTTGGTGGTGAAGAACGGATCGAAGAGCCGCGCCCGGGTCACATCATCCATGCCCTCTCCGCTGTCAGTCACCTCGAGAGTCGCATAAGTGCCCGCAGGTAGCTGGTCGGCCAGATAGGTGTCGGCCAGATAGGCAATGTCACATTCCCTCATGCCGGTCCGCACCATGATCTCGCCACCGTTTTCGCCGATGGCTTCTGCGGTGTTGGTCACCAGATTCATGATGATCTGTCGCATCTGGGTTGCGTCCGCAGCGACAGGCGGCGCGTTGTCGCCGAAGTTGAAGCCGAGCGCCACACCTCCGACAACCGTCGCGCCCAGGAGATGGCCCATCTCCTGGATCACCTCCCGTAGCTGCAGATTCTCGACGATGAACCTGCCCTGTCCCGAGTAGGCCAGCATCTGACGGCAGAGTTCCGCCGCCCGACGAGCCGCGGTCTCGATCTCGACGATGTTCTCGCGGGCCGGTGCCACCGGCGACAAATCCTATAACGCCAGGTCGGCGTTGCCCAGCACAGCCATCAGCATGTTGTTGAAGTCGTGGGCGATCCCGCCGGCAAGCACGCCGAGGCTTTCGAGTGTCTGGGCGTGTTGCACCTGGACTTCCAGTCGCTCCCGGGCCGCTTCAGCTACCTTGCGATCGGTGATATCGACGGCAATCTCCAGCCGTACGAGCTCACCGTTCTCCCAGGGGATGGCCACGTCATGGGCCTGGTACCAGCGCTGGTTGAGCGTGTTCTGGGACGACCTGCTGCATCCAGCAATCGATCGTTGGAACAGAATGAGCACTGTTCCGTCTGACCGCTCTGCAAGACCTCCCAGCATCGACGACCCACAACCGCGTTGGTTGTTTCGGTCACTTACCGGTTTACGAACAGCAGCTCGAAGGTGTCCATCCTGGCCACATAAACCACGGCATCCAGATGATCGAGGATGGTCTGATAAATCTCGTTGTTCTGCTGGAAACGAGCTTCGGCTCGCAAGCGTTCGGTGACGTCCTCGCCCGAACTGAGCGTGCCGATGATACCTCCGCCGGAGTCGCGCACCAGCGAGTTGCGCCAGTGGATGTGGCGCACTTCGCCATCTCGGGTTCGAATCCGATGGTCCACTTCGGCCCCGGCGTCCAGGTGGCCGATAATGAGCTGGGCATAGATCGCGCGCAACTGCTCAAGCTCGGAAGTCACTACGAACTCGGCGAACCAGTCGCAACCCAGGAGATCCGGCTCGGATCCCTTGAGCACTTCGCAGGCCCTGCTGTTGACATGGGTTATTCAACCGCGATCATCCAGAGCGACGAGCATCGTCCCGGCGATGTCCAGATACTGAACGGCTAGCTCAGGATCGATATTCATTGCAGACTCCCCCGCTACAATGGATAACCCGGCCATATCCCGGGATCCAGTCAGCAGTCTCTCCCTATATCCCCTAATCACTTGCAGCTTAACTCGTTGAGCGCTCCTGGTCCACGCTTATGTCCGCTTCAGTAAAACTTTAATCAGACGATACAGATATGGAGATGCGGCGTGTCGGCACCAATCGCCTTGCGCCCGGCTTGGACCCTCGAACGCAGTGGAGCTTCCAGCGTTGAAGCAGCGAAACAGCAGACCGCGTATACCCGAACTGGACGTTCCGGCGGATCAGGAACTGGCCCAGCGGACCGACCGGGTCGCAATGGTTTATGTACCGCTGTCCATCCTGGTGGCGCTGGTCACCGACCTGGGTCGCGAGATGCCCTGGGTCTGCAGCGGAGTCGTGGTGCTGTTTCTGGTATCAGGCCTGACCCGCAAGGCGATGGTCCGGGCGTTCGAGAACCGATATCCGTCCAATCCCCGCTCGTGGCTGCGCCGCTACTCGCTGATAGCGACGATACCGGCCGCCATCTGGGGCACGATACTCCCGATGGTTTTTGTGTTCCAGGGAACCGGATGGAACTTCGACGTCCTGTTGATCACCAACATCGGTATCGCCGCCGCCTGCACCAGCAACCTCTCGCCTCGGCGAACGCTGTTCCGGATCTTCGTTTCGGTCCTGTTGGTACCGACCCTGGTTCTGCTGCTGGCCGCGGGTACCGGACGCGAGCGGGGTTTGGCTCTGCTACTGGCGACATTCTGGGGTCAGGCCCTGGTGCTGGGACACTACTTTCATCGCGAGTTCTGGACGGCACTTCGCAGTCAGCATGAGCTGAAACTGCGAGCCAACGCCCTGGAAGAGGCCCATGACGAGGTCAAGGCGGCAAACCGAGCCAAGGGCGAGTTTCTGGCCAACATGAGCCACGAGATTCGCACACCGATGAACGGAATCATAGGCTTGACCAACCTGGTGCTGGACACGGATCTCGATGCGAACCAACGGTCCTATCTGGATGACGTCCGCTCGTCGGGGCAGGTATTGCTGAAGATCATCGATGAGATCCTGGACTTTTCCAAGATCGAGTCGGGACGCTTCGACCTGGAGAACGCGGCATTCGACCTGGACCAGTTGTTGAACAACGTCATCCGACCGCTGCAGCCGACTGCGGCCAGTCGCGGCAACACGCTGACCGCAGTACGGGCTCCAATCGTTCCGCCGCGGGCCATCGGTGATTCCCACCGGATCTGGCAAGTATTGACGAACCTGGTCGGCAACGCCATCAAGTTCACGCGAGATGGAGCCGTGACGGTGACGGTCGAACCTGGCGATCAGGATCGGGATCCAGGACAATTTGCTCTCCGATTCATCGTGGCCGACACGGGTATCGGGATACCCGATGCGGCCCAGCGGACCATCTTCCAGGCCTTTCGACAGGCTGACGGTTCGACGACTCGGCACTTCGGTGGAACCGGGCTGGGACTGGCCATCACCAGTCGCATCGTCGAGTTGATGGAAGGAACCATCAGCCTGCACAGTGCGCCCGGGGTCGGCAGCACCTTCACAATCGAACTTTCCCTGGTGAACGCACCCAATCAGGCACCCGTTGAGCCCTCGTTGCCGGCGGTCGAGAGTGTTGACGATCACGCGCCCAAGGGGCTGCGGGTCCTGCTTGCCGAAGACAACGCCGTCAATGCCAAGCTGGTGATCCGGCTCCTGGAAAAGAGTCAGTCGCAAGTCATCTGGGCCAAGAATGGACGTGAAGCCGTGGAAACGTGGCGAAGCGGAGACTTCGACATCATCCTGATGGACGTCCAGATGCCGGATATGGATGGCTTCGACGCGACTCGCGCCATCCGCGTTGCTGAAGGGGCAGGCCAGGACCGCATCCCCATCATCGCCCTGACTGCCCACGCGCTGGCCGGTTACCGGGAAAAGTGTCTGGCCTCCGGCATGGATGACTACCTGACCAAACCGCTGCGTCCCGGGGACCTCAAGCGGGTTCTCAGCGAATGGCAATCCACCGCCCCGATGCAATCCTGATCCAAAGACCCCGTCAGTCCGAACCGCAATCGGCCGGATCGCCCTGCAGCTTGGCAATAGCGTGGGGTATCGCCGGCCAGACGGCAGCCAGGTTCTCCCGGGCGGCCTTGGGACTGCCGGGTAGATTGACAATCAGGCAACCGGCGCGCACCCCGGCCAGCGCCCGACTGATGATGGCATGGGATGAGTAGGCCGAACTGGTCGCCCGCATCAACTCGCCGAATCCGGGAATCTCGATATCGACGGCCCGTCGCGTCGCCTCCGGCGTGACGTCCCGCGGTGAAACGCCGGTTCCGCCACAGGTCAGGATCAGGTCCAACGTACCGCCGTCGGCCCAGGAAATCAGGCGCTCGGCGATCAGGTCCAGTTCGTCGGGCAGCAACTCCAGAGTCACCCTCTCGATACTCCGCTCTGCCAGCCAGAGCACCAGTTCGGGCCCACTACGATCCTCTCTCTCTCCGCGAGATCCCTGGTCGCTGAGTACGAGGACGGCCACCCGCAACTGCGCCAAGTCGTCGGCCGGAGTTTCGGGCTCATCCCGTGAGCCGCTCATCGCGAACCCTCCGGGTCGAGCACGTAGCTACCGCTCTTGCCCCCGTGCTTGGACAGCAGGCGGATGGGACCGATGGTGATTCCCTTGTCTTCTCCCTTGCACATGTCGTATACCGTCAGGGCGGCCACTGTCGCTCCCGTCACCGCTTCCATCTCGACGCCGGTGCGTTCCACCGCCCTGACGGTACATAGGATTCTCAGGACGCCGGTGGCAGGATCCGTCGCGAACTCGATAGCGGCCTGTTGGATCGAAAGGGGATGGGCCAAGGGGATGAGCTCCGGCACTTTCTTGACCGCCCCGATGCCCGCCAGGCGCGCCACGCCCAGGACGTCACCCTTGGTCACCGTACGGTCCAGAACCAGAGCCAGGATCTTGGTGCCCAACTCGACCACGGCCTCGGCACATGCTTGGCGATGATTGGGCGACTTGCCGGATACATCCACCATGACGGCACGGCCCTCGGAATCGAAATGGTTGAACGACATGGTTTCCTCCCGGCTGGATACTTATGGGCTGCACCCAGTCTAACGGCAGCGGGCGGCAACATCCAGGGAGGATGCGATTCGTGGGCTAATCGCTATAATGGCACTGTCGGCACGCGCCGGAGTTCCTAGAATCGACATCGCACCAACGCGGAGGTCCACCGCCCATGACCCGAAGCTCGGAGGTCGCGGAGACCAGAAGGATGACCAATCCCTTCGAACGGCTACTCAGCCTCTGGGTAGGTCTTTGCATCGTCGGGGGCGTGGCCCTCGGCAAACTAGCTCCGCAGGTGGCCCGCTCCCTGGACGGCATGTCCATCAATGTGGGCGGCGCACCGGTGGTCTCGATACCCATCGCCATCTGCCTGTTCTTCATGATGTACCCCATCATGGTCAAGATCGACTTTGCCGAGGTCGTACGCTCGGGCAAGAGCGGCAAGCCGGTCTTTCTGACCCTGTTCGTGAACTGGGCCATCAAGCCGTTCACGATGCTGGGCATCGCGACCCTGTTCCTCGGGGTCCTCTTGAAAGGCTTCATCGGGACCGAGGCCATGGATCTGGTCAAGCTGCCCCTGGGCCTGGACCTGCCTGTGGGCGCGGTCCATGGAGCTGGAACGGTGGTCCTGCAGGACGGCATCAAGATGCTGGAGGTGCCGCTGTGGCGGAGTTATCTGGCCGGGTGCATCCTGCTGGGGATCGCACCATGCACCGCCATGGTGCTGGTATGGAGCTACCTGGCCCGAGGCAACGATGGACTGACCCTGGTGATGGTGGCCATCAACTCCCTGACCATGCTCGTGCTATACGGGATACTGGGGGGATTTCTGCTGGGCGTGGGACGCCTGCCGGTGCCCTGGCAGGCCCTGTTGATCTCCATCGCCGCTTACGTGGCCCTGCCCCTATTGGCGGGTTATCTCACCCGCCGATGGATCCTGGCTGTCAGGGGTGAGACCTGGTTTCGTGAGCGATTCCTGCACATGTTGACACCGGTGACCATCGTCGCGTTGCTGATCACGCTGGTCCTGCTGTTCTCTTTCAAGGGCGATGTGATCGCCGCCAATCCGCTGACCATCCTGTGGATTGCCATCCCCCTCTTCATCCAGACGATTCTGGTCTTCGGCCTGGGCTATGCCCTGGCGCGCTGGTTGCGCCTGCCCTACCGCGATGCGGCCCCGGCAGCTCTCATTGGCGCGTCCAACCATTTCGAAGTGGCCATTGCCACCTCGGTGATGCTCTTCGGCCTCTCATCGGGAGCAGCGCTGGCTACGGTGGTGGGCGTATTGATCGAGGTGCCGTTGATGTTGATGCTCGTGGACGTATGCAAGCGAACGGCTCATAGATTCTGAGGGCCCGATCTGGCGTCGGAGCGGTGTCGCTGGTTTCAGACCGGTTCCGGGTCCTCGAGACTCTCCGGTAGCGTGAGGACGTAAGCGCGAATCTCGTCGCGAACGCGGCGGTAGTGGGCCAGGGCCTCTTCCTCGTTGGACGCATCTCTGGCCAGGGCAGGCGGGTCGTCGAAACCGTGGTGGGTCACCGTCGTCGGGCCGGGAAATACGGGGCAACTCTCGGCTGCGTTGCCGCAGACGGTGATCACATGGTCGAAGGGGATTTCCAGCAGGTCATCCACCCGTTCGGAGCGGTGACCCGTGATGTCGATGCCCGCTTCAGACATGACCCGGACCGCGCGGGGATTCAAGCCATGGGTCTCGACTCCGGCGGACCAGACGTCGATTCGGTCGCCACGCAAGGCCCGAGTCCAGCCCTCGGCCATCTGGCTGCGGCAGGAATTGCCGGTACACAGGAACAGCAATTTCAACGAGGAGCGAGAGCCGTCTCTACTGGTCACCGGGCACCTCCTGCTTCGTCGCCTTCGGTGGGGAACTCGCAGCTTGATCCGCCTCCGGATTCAGGAATTTCCGCAAATCGTCCCGCAACCCGCATTTGAACTCCTGCTCCGAACCATCGACCAGATCCCAAACCCAGTCCGCCTTGTGGTAGCGCTCGATCTTGCCGGCAACCGTCTCTACCAGAATCACGGTCCGGTTGTCCAGGGCGAAGTCGGCATAGTAATGCTCGTTAGCCGGCTCGTCCACATCGACAGCCTCCCAGTGCAGCGTGCCCTCGGCCACCTGCGTGGCGAAGTCGGTGCGGACCACCTGCTCGGCCCAGGCCTCGATGCGCAAGCAGAACTCGCACCTCAACTTGCCGTGGAAGTAGTAGACCTGGTACATGGGTGACGGCGCCGAGCCGCCGGATTCGCCGGCGATCAACGCCGGAGCAGACAGAAAAACCAAACCAGCGAGTATTCCGATCAACACTCCAGTCGACCTTACCCGCGGTCCGGATCCGCCGGATTCACCGTTCGATTTCATGCTCATCACCATTTCACGGTGCGACGTAGATCAGGTACAGACCACCCAGCAGGACCAGCACTCCGCAGATCCGCTTCAGAATCAGGGTGCCACCCGATCGTTCGCTCCAGTTCAGATAACGCTGTACCGCACCGGTGCTCACACCGGCCGCCACGATGACCGCACAATGACCGAGTCCGTAAGCAAGCAGCAGGGCTATTCCGTATACCGCGCTGTTCGAGGCTATCTGGAAGGTCACTGCCAGCATGGGTGCCATGAAGGCGAACGTACATGGCCCCAGAGCTATTCCGAAGACCAATCCCAGCACGAACGCCGCCCACGGACCCTTGCGCCGGTATCCTACCTGACCAGGACCGGACCAGGGAGCTGGAACCACCTCCAGCAGGTGCAGCCCCACCAGGAAGAAGACCGCGGCCACGATGTAATTCCCGACCGTTCCCACATCTCCCATGATGCGGCCGGCCGCCGCAGTGACCGCACCGATAGCAGCGATGGTGATAAGGATCCCCACGGCAAAGAGGCTGGAGAGCGCCAGGGCGCGGCGAGTGTTCACCTGTCCCTGGCCGTTGATGAATCCTACGATCAAGGGGATCGAAGCCAGGTGGCAAGGGCTCAGCAGGATGCTCAACACTCCCCACAGCAGCGCCGCGGACAAGGCGATTCCGGGAGCGCCGTCCACGGCCCGGCTCAGATTCTCGAACAACACCTGCATGGGCTCACCATCTCTGGATGCTGGTTAATGGCCTCGGGGTCAGCTCGCCGCCGCGGCACGACTCGATTCGGAAAACTGAATGCCATGGTCGGCCCAGACTTTGAGAATCTCCTCCTTCGAGAAGAACCCCTCATGCCGGAACAGTTCATTCCCCTGGGCGTCGTAGAAGATCTGGGTGGGGATCACCTTGATCTCGTACTCGTCCACACGCTCCTTCTCTTTCCAGACGTCGATGAACTCCACTTCGAATCGACCTGCATACTCCTGCCGCAACTCGACCAGGATCGGCGCCATCATCTTGCAGGGTATGCACTTGTCGGCGCCCAGATCGATCAGTCGCGGCAGCTCGGATTGCGCCTCTACCGTTGCCTCCAAGGCAGCGCCGTCCTGCCCTGCCCGGTCCTTGAAGTAGAAGACCGCCGCAACGGCCACCAACAATAGCAGGAGCACCGTGACTCGCGTCAGTGCTCCGGGAGCACGACTTGCTTGTCCCTCAGCCATTATAATTTCTCCCGTCCAGCGACCTGATCGGTCATCCGATCAATTCCTTCAACTCGCCAATGCTCGGTACCTTGCCCACGCACTTCACTTCACCGTCGACGACGAGAGCGGGAGTCATCATCACCCCGTAGCGGGTGATGTCGTTGATCTCCGTGACCTTCTCCAGTTCGTACGGAACGCCCAGCTCTTCCGCCGCCTGACGGGTTTCTTTCGCCAGCTTGTCACACTTGGGGCAACCGGTGCCCAGAATCTTCAGATCTTTCACCCTCTACTCCTTCGATGTTTCGATGCAGCCCTGATCGGCACTCAAATGAGCCACCCGTAAACCAACCCCGACATGGACGCGGTGATCACGACCAGCACGATGAACACCAGGGTCCGGCGCAAGCCCACGATACTGCGCAGCACCAGGATGCTTGGCAATGACAGGGCAGGACCGGCCAACAGCAGCGCCAGAGCCGGTCCGGCTCCCATACCCGAACCCAGCAACCCTTGTAGGATCGGCACCTCGATCAAGGTCGCGAAGTACATGAAAGCTCCCGCAACTGCCGCCAGGACATTGGCACGCAGCGAATTCCCTCCCACGGCCCAGGCTACCCAGTCGCCGGGAATCAGTCCTTCATGGCCCGGCCTCCCCAGCAACAGGCCCGCAGCCAGTACACCCAGCAGCAGCAGGGGTAGGATCTGCTTGGCGAAGCCCCAGCTAGCCTCAAACCATTCCCGCAACTCGCCGTCGGTACTGATCAAGGCCGCAGAGAATGCCACTACTGCAGCGGTGAAGATCACCAGAGGGTCGGAGACGCCGACTGCCAGCAGCGCCGGGGGCACCAGAGCGACAAGGCAAAGCTTCCACCAACGCAGCCCGTACCAGCCAACGAGCATCACGCCGAGAACCAGGGCGGCGCCACCGGTCAGCCACCACTTGATGGCGAACACGGCAGCCCAGAATCCGCCATCGGTGACGGGTCGGCCCCAAGTTGCAAAAACGAGCACGGCAATCATCGCTGCGAATTGAGCTGCCGTATGGCCCAGGGGACGGCCCGGGGGTGGCTCCGGCATGGCTGCCAGGGCCGCGACCTTGGCTTCCTCCTCACGACGAAAACAGAAGTGCATGGCCAGACCGATGACCACGCTGAACAGAACCGCAGCGCCAGCCCGGGCGATTCCCAGTTCAACACCCAGGATGCGGGCCGTCAGGATGATCGCCAACACGTTGATGGCCGGTCCCGCGTACAGGAATGCCGAGGCCGGCCCGAGGCCCGCTCCCATGCGATAGATCCCGGCAAACAGAGGCAACACGGTGCACGAACAGACTGCCAGGACGGTGCCCGAGACCGCCGCGACACTGTAGGCAGTCAGCTTGCGGGCGCCGGCACCCAGGTACTTCATCACCGAAGTCTGACTGACAAATACCGAGATGGCGCCGGCAATGAAGAATGCCGGCACCAGACACAACAGCACGTGTTCCCGAGCGTACCACTTGACAAGCTGCAGCGATTCGCTGACGGCCTGGTCGAAGCGGATCGATCCCACCGGCAGATAGAAGGCAGTCAGAAAGACGCCGACGACCAGGCCCAGTACTTTGCTTTCGCGTTTCCAGTCCACGAGCCTATTCTCCCAGTTCCACGGTATCACGAGCTGTGGATTGCAGTACCGACTCGACACAGCCGAAGAAGCTCAACACGCAGGGACAGCGCAGGGAGTAGAAGACCTGATTGGCCCGCTTCTCGTCCTGGATGATCCCGACCTGGCGCAACACCGCCAGATGCTTGGAGACCGTGGAAGTGTCGGCACCGACGAGTTTTCGTAGATCGCCCACGCAGCGTTCCCCCCGCGACAGCTCATCCACCAGGAACAGCCGCGTCGGATGGGCCAGGGCCTTGATCACCCGAGCGCGAGATTCGAAATGCTGCTTCTGACGCGTTTCCATGGCCACTGCCCTCGATTAGAGATCTCAAGACTGTATTTGGCAATTTAGGCAAATAGCCAACATTAATCAAACAAGGACTTGCAAAAAGAGTTAAATCAAACAAGAGACTGCTGATACGGGACGTAAGATCAGAACAAGTAGCCCAGGCCCAGCAGGAAATGGACTCCCATCGCAGTCACCTTGGCTTCGCCTGAGGCTACGGGCACCGTGGCCCAAGCGGCGATGAACTGAGCCTCCATCGCCAGGAATAAACCACCGGTCAATCGCTTTTCGGACCCGACGCCGAACATCACTGCGGGGCCACCAAGGGTGTATCCGGCACTGGCGTGGTGCTGGCCCCGGACCGTCGATTCGGCGTGTGGGATGACAACGCCGGCGCCCCCGCGCAGATGAGTCGATCCGCCGCGCCATACGTGAGCAACAGTCAGGATATTGAATCCGTGGGTCACCTCGAAATCGGAGATCTCTACCGGGGGGTTGGCCAGATGGAGCTTGTGATGCAGCAGCTGCAGCTCCCAAGCCCGGACTTCGTTCTGCCAGCGCAGACGCAGGGCCCAGTAAAAGGGTTGCCGCAGGGACCGGGTTTCCCAGCGAGCGGAGTGTTCGAGATCCGATTCTCCCTGCTGGCGTACCGTCAGCGCCGTGGGCAGGTTCAAAACCGCTCCGCCGAACACCTGGATCACCGGCCCCGAACCGCCGACGTCTCCCAGTGTGGCGCTGGCCCAGGCGGCGGGCGGCGAAACGGTAGTCCAGGCGAAAACGAGCAGGACCACGGCTGACAATTTCAACGGCGCCTCCCGGATCCCAGGGCTACCAGCCTTCCTCGTAATAGTAGTCGTAGTTGGAGAGAATCTCCTTGGTGAATCGCCAGGCCTCGTTGTAGGACAGGCCACTGTTGTCTGGGATGACGATCTTCACGTAGAGCTCCGGACCGAGTCGATCCCGCAATGCGGCCAGGCGGCTGTGCAACTCCTCGAGGGTCACCCGTTCCAGGGTGCCGCCTGCCACGCCCCGGAACTGGTAGCGGGGCTCACCAGCGACACTGAAGTAGTGGACCGAAGCCACCTGCTTGCCCATGGAGCTGCGGGCCGGACGAATGAGCTTGAGGTACTTGTCCTCCAGGGAAGTGAACTCCCTTCGCTGCCGGGCCAGGGTCATCTCCAGATCCGACTTCTCATCGCTGAGCATCACCAGGGCTGCATCCTTGTTGCTCAGCATGTTCAGCAACTCGGCGATCTGCTGTTCCAGTTCCTCCCGCTCCTGTCGGCCGGCTGCCAGGACGTCTCCCATCTCCTCGTCCTTGCGGGCGAGTTGCAGCCGGATCAGGCGCAGGTTCTCCAGCAGCTCTTCCTTCTCCCCCTCCAGCCGGGTAATCACCGCCAGTTTCGAGCCCACCAGGGCCTCGAGCCTCTGTACCTCGTCGCTGAGCAGGATGATCTCCATGCGGTTGCTGCGCAGTGCCTCGGCCAGGTCGGTATTACGGATTCGCAGGGCGGCGGCCGCTTCGTCGCTGGCCTGGCGCTGTTCCTCGCTGGTCTCGAATCGCTTCTGACTCAAGCGGATCAACTCGATAAGGTGCGCGTTGCGAGCGATGACGACGATCATCGTCAGCATGAACACCATCAGAATGACCGTCATGATGTCGGTGAACGAAGGCCACAGCATCGAGTCGGTGGATTGCTGGCTCTTGTTGGCCCGCAAATCGACGAAGCCACGGAATCGATGCATGTCGTTCACCTCCTCGTTTCGGATTCTCTCAGCGCAAGCGGAAACCTTCGTTCAACGTCTCATGCAGCCGGTCGAGACGTTCCATGACCGCCCGGATGGCCTCCTGCTGCTGCTCGTGCCCCGACGCCAGGGCCCGCCACTGGGCCAGCTCCGTGTCCCGTTGCTCACCCAGGGTGGCGACGACCCGCTCGATTCCGCCGACCCCCGCCCGCAATCCATCGACCAGGACCCGCACGTCCTCGATGAGCAACTTGGTCTGGTGGTCCACCGTATCGGATTCGAAGGCGAAATCCGGTACGATATGAATGAGCACCGCTTGCTCGATGCGGCTGAACAGGTGGGTTTGCACATCGGTCAGTCGCTGGTAGAAGAACGTGAAGAAGAAGTAGCAGACGATGGCCGTCGCGGTGGTCGTCAGGGCCGTGTTCATGCCCAGCAGCACCGTGCCCATGCCTTCACCCGGTACGGTAGCCTGCAGGACCTCGCTGGCGCCAATGAGGGCGAAGATCAGAGAGGTCACCGTGCCGAACACTCCGGTCAGGATCAGGACGTTGTTCACGAACCGGGGAAAGGTCTGATGCTGGGATTCCTCGGCCACCATGATGGCCGAGATGGCCCCGTGATCGATAGGGACTCCCCGCTCGAAGAGACTGCGGATCGTCAGATAGCGTTCGGCAATCAGCGCGGAACGGGGCAACTCCTCGAAGATCACCGCATTGGTCTCACCGTCCTCCCGACGGTAGACGTACTCGTTGATCTGTTGCTCCTGCCAGGTGCAACGCAGTAGCACGCGGTAAAGCTGACCGATGCCCAGTGCGAACAGCAACAGGATGATACCATTGAGGATAGCCGGCTTCGGGTCACCCAGCAGCAGGGACGAAATCACATCCAGTTTCCAGACGGCCACCAATCCGGCGGTCACCGCTGCGATGGCCAGGACGACGCTCATCTGGATCAGTATCTGCTGGCCTTTCGTCCGCATCGCGACCTGCTTTCTTTCGGAGGGCGTTTTTTTATCAGTCTAGACCGTACGGATACCGAGGACAAGGGTTGCTGGGATCATAGGGTCCGGACCA
>Ga0070729_10003368_pt1 | contig 18739 bp, 16 predicted proteins | sample tdDd472_FD_66725 | JGI IMG/M metagenome (GOLD analysis project Ga0070729, IMG submission 66725) | Marine sediment microbial communities from the Atlantic coast under amendment with organic carbon and nitrate - tdDd47.2 | ecosystem: Environmental > Aquatic > Marine > Coastal > Sediment | place... | reverse complement strand
TACGAACATCAGGTAAATGCTCGTTCTTATACGCTTAAACGGGCGGCGCAGATTATGGGTGTGAGGACACAAACCCTAACTTTTGCAACACGGGAACTTGCACTAGATAGCTTCGTTGATCCAAGAGGGAACGTTCGCTACCCTGTCCATACCTTTGATCCAACGGCAAAAGATCCTGATCTACGTGAGATGGTTGCGGGGTATGAACGTTTGCGTCCCCGTGATTTACGAATGCTATTAGATTTAAAAAGCAAAACCCTCAATAAACGGTTACGTCAGATTGGGATTACAACAACACATGTCGTCTGGCGAGATGTTCGTGGTATGTGGGATTTGCCAGAAACGTATGATGAATATGTTGCGTCGCTTGGAACAATTAAAGATGAACAACAACAGAGTCGTCAAGAACATCGGAGTAAGAAGCGTGACCGACGACGGAAAGCACGCGAAGAACGCTCACAGCTACGGAATCGCTTAATTGATGCGTTTCCAAACTGGCGTTATCCCTACCGTGACCAGCAAAAGATTTATATGCATATTGGCGAGCCAAATAGCGGTAAGACCTATGATGCGCTTCAAGCTCTCAAACAAGCTGAGTCGGGATGGTATCTTGCACCGTTACGGTTGTTGGCGTATGAAATTTATGATCGTCTGAATGCTGAAGGTGTGCCGTGTAATTTGCTGACAGGTGAGGAGCATATTTCTGTTGAGGGCGCGACCATCACGGCGGCAACTATCGAGATGTTCAATCCACAAAGTAGTGGAGAGTGCGTCATTATTGATGAGGCACAGATGTTGGCAGATTCGGATCGTGGATGGGCATGGACACGTGCGATGATGGCATCTATGGCTCGCGAAATGCACATTATTGGTCCGGCCACTGCGCGAATATTGATGGAAGTTTTAGCATCTGCGGCAGAAATTCAATATGAGATTGTCGAACATCAGCGCCTCGCACCGATAAAAGTTGCTGATAAACATTATCCGCTGGAAGCGTTACCACCGCATACGATTTTGGTGGCGTTCACCCGACAAGGTGTATTGGATCTAAAAACAAAATTGGAACGCTTAGGGCGCTCTGTGTCTGTTGTCTATGGCAGTTTGCCACCTGAGGTGCGCCGTCGTCAGGCTGATCGGTTTGCTAATGGTGAAACCGAAATATGTGTGGCAACCGATGCTGTAGGGATGGGGCTCAATTTACCTGCCGATGTGGTGTGTTTCTATGAGGTTGAAAAATTTGATGGGAAGAATGTCCGCCAGTTAAATCCTAGCGAGGTACATCAAATTGGAGGACGTGCTGGACGTTATGGATTATCACAAGCGGGATTAATTACGGGGACAAATAAACATCATCTTAAAATTTTAAAGAAATTGTATGAGACTGAACCCGAAATTTTGACCCATGCACGAGTTGCGCCAACAGTCGATGATTTGAGTTTAATCCCCGGTAATCTTGCGGAACAGCTGACACAATGGGCGGCGTTAGATTCCATTCCTGATGCGCTTCGGGCTGTGATTCGGACATCGGATTTAGCAGAACGGGTTGAATTGGCTAAGATGTTGTCGGATGAACAAATTGCTCAACTGGGTCTGGCGAGTGCATTGCAATTGGTCAATGCGCCGACGCGGAGAAGTACACGACAATACTGGTTAGATTGTGCATATATGATTATGGAAGGTTATCAAATTCCGATACCACCTGTACCGCCGTTACCCATCATGGATTCTCAAGACTTAGCGGAGACGGAGCTAGCAATTTCATGTGCGGATATTTATTTGTGGTTAGCACGTCGTCAAGAGTTTAGTCAATTTGGCGAGGCTCAGGAGACCGTGCGAGATGAACGTCGGGAATGGTCATTGGCGATAGATGAAGCGTTGCTGAAGAAGTTAGATACTGCCAAACGTTGTATTGAATGCGGTAAAATTTTACCATCTCGTCATCGTTTCCGTATTTGCGATAGTTGCCACTTTGATAGACAATTCTAATCTCGGTGAAAAGGGCGGATGTGAATCCGTCCACAACATAAACCATTTCCCAATTTTCCCCCTTAATTTCTACCTTATTTTGCATGATGATAACGAACATGTAAACTGAATATAGATTCATTGGTACGTAACTTTAGGAGTCGTGATGCGCGATTTTCGCAAACATCTTAGAACAGTAGAAGCCATCTTTGTTGGGCTATTTTTTGTGCAAGCTTTACGTTATTTGATTGGCATGATTTATAGTCGGACTGCCAGTGCTTCGTTGGTCTCGGTCATTGATCCATCGATATTAGATACATCGCTTAAAGGTGTGGTTGATCCTGCTGTGGTATCCAGTGAAATCATGTTGCTCGGCTTTTTGATTGGACTACCTGTTCTTGCAATATTGTTTGGACGGATGCGTTGGATGTTTGTTATCAGCGTGATATTGGTTGGGGTTGGACGCGCCTTGATGATTATGGAATTGCCACCCATTACGCCAACTGCATCAGCTGGGTTAGTTGTCGGAGGCGGTTTGTTTTACCTAGCTGTATTAATTACGAACCGTGCCCAAGTGATGCCTACGATGTTCATTTTAGCATTTGCCCTTGATCAGATTATCCGCGCACTGGGTAACTCGCTTGATCCAACATGGCCGACGGCTTTTTTCACAGGGCAACTTATACTTTCTGTTATTGTAATCTTGCTGTCGATTGCCAACACGACTATTTTAAATGTCGTCGATGACAAAGCTAGCGAGGTATCTTCTGATAAGAGTTTGTTGACATTTTGGGGTGGGATTGCTCTAGGTGCAATATTATTTTTGGAATTATCACTTCTGGCATTGCCGAATGCGGTGGCGGGACGTGCACAGGTTGATTATGCGACGTTCGTTCCTTTGTTGGTCGGTGCAACAGTTTTACCAATAGTCCCTGCTGTTCGCTCTCGTGTTCGTGGGATGATTGGGGCATTCGATAGTGGCGCGCGCGGTTGGGTGTGGATGTTGTTGATTGCGCTGATGGTTGTGATTGGTACCCGTATTCATCAAATACCCGTTCTGGGACAATTTTCTCTGGGTGGGATTGCTTTATTGATTGCTCAATTTGCGACAAATATGGTCTGGTGGTGGTTGATACGTCCTCGTGGACAATCTGAACGGGGTTGGACAGGGTTATGGATTGTTGTTGCCATGCTGGTTTTTGGTCTATTTTTAGTTGGCGATCTATTTACTTATGATTATGCTTTTGTGCGGAATTTTGCACCGCCATATGATTCCTTAAATAGTGTTATTCCACCCTTGTTACGTGGTTTCCGAAATATGGGATTAGGATTATTGCTACTTGCCGTATTTTTGGTTGCGTTGCCGATGGTACAAACATCCCGTCGGATGCCGTGGACTGGGGGAACGCGACAGGATTCTCTATTTGGCTTATTGATTGTTGGTGTATTGGGTGTGATTGGTGCGATTGCATCGAGTGCACCATTGGTTACGCCTGTATTAGGAACAGATACACTTCGGATTGGAACATATAATATAAATGGTGGAGCAAGTGAATTCTTCAATTATGATTTAGAAGAAATAGCGGTCTCCATTGAAAAGAGTGGGGCAAGTGTTGTCCTCTTACAAGAAGTTGAAGTCGGAAGGTTAACGAGTTTCGGTGTTGACCAACCGCTGTGGTTAGGTCGTCGATTGGGTATGGACGTGCGCTTTTATGGTACAAATGAAGGTTTACAGGGGCTTGCCGTATTGTCGCGTGTGCCGATTGTATTTGATGATGGGATTTCGTTAACGAGTATTGGTCAGCAAACTGGCTTACAACGGGTACAAATTCAACCTGATGCGGGAGCAATTACACTCTATAACACGTGGATAGGTGTTTTGTTAGATGGCGAAAGTGTAGAAGACCGCGAGCGTGAACAACAACAACAATTGAACCAGATATTTTCAATTATAGAAGGACATATCATCAATGACTACGGTGGTCAGTTAGGGCGGGCGATACTAGGGGGTACATTTAATAATGTTCCAAATTCTCCACTAATTGATACCATTCAGAACACAAATTTTAATGATACCTTTGCAGGATCAAATCTTATTAATTCTGCGACGCTAGTAAGAACAGGGGTTCGCGCACGGACAGATTATCTGTGGCTGTGGGAGCAAACCCTTGCATCTAATGGTAATGGTGTTATTGATTCAAGCGCATCTGATCATCGGTTGGCGTTTGTAGAGGTTATTCTGCGCCGTGATAACTAGCTGTCGGATGGTTCGGATTCGATTGCTTTCTCGTTACTGTCGTCCGTTGTTGATGCAATTTCAACAGGTTCAGGAAAGCCTTTTTCTTCAAGATGTTGAAGAGCCGCGCGCGCGGCTTCTTGGGCGGCTGATCGTTTGCTAGTGCCAACTCCTGTGCCAATGATTGTTTCGCCAATGATGACCTCGACATGGAATTCTTTGGCGTGATCAGGACCATCTGCACCCGCAACACGATAACTGGGTGTAATACTTAGTGTAGCTTGAATGCGTTCTTGTAATTGACTACGTGCATCAATATGAAGATTATTCTCTAAAACATAATCCAATAATTCACTCAGGCTTGGTAAAACAAACTTCTCAACGGTCTTGATATTAGAATCTAGATACATCGCCCCGATGACTGCCTCAAATCCACGGCAGAGGTTATTTTGGCGCTCACGTCCCCCACTGCTTTCCTCGCCGCGACCAATACGCAGATATGTGCCGAGATTAAACTTGACTGCGAGTGCCGCAAGTGACTCTGTTTTGACAAGGGCGGCGCGAAGTTGTGTTAATTCGCCTTCAGAAACATCTGGGAATCGCTTAAAAAGCATATCTGCGACGATTACATCAAGGATTGCATCGCCTAAAAATTCCATCCGCTCGTTGTCGAGGATTGTTTCTTCACCATCATACTCATTAACAAATGAGCGATGAGTGAGGGCTTGCGTTAACAAAGCCGGATCGTTAAATTGAATACCGAGAACTTTCTCGAATGGTGGTAATGTGTCAGTTGAATTAGTCATTGAATCGCTTAAAAATTAAAGATACATTATGCCCGCCAAACCCGAATGAATTACTCATCACAATATCAATGTTCATCTCACGAGCAGTCAAAGGAACATAATCTAAATCGCAATCATCTGCAGGTGTTTCTAGATTAATGGTTGGCGGTGCAATATTATCACGTAAAGATAAAACAGAGAATACAGCTTCCATTGCGGCAGTCGCACCCATAGCATGTCCAGTCATGGCTTTTGTTGAACTCATTGGTACATTATAGGCATGCTCTCCAAATACTGCCTTAATTGCTTTTGTTTCCATCGCGTCGTTTAGCGGAGTAGCTGTACCATGTGCATTGATATAATCAATATCTTCTGGTATGAGTTCCGCTTCATCTAGTGCACGTGTAAGAGCTTCGATTGCCCCTTTTGCACCGGGGTCAGGTGCGGTTAGATGATATGCATCCGATGTTGAAGCATAAGCCACGATTTCGGCAAGGATGTTTGCCCCACGCTTTTTCGCTGCTTCTAACTCTTCGATCATGAGCACGCCTGCACCTTCACCAAAGACCATACCATCACGATTTGCATCGAACGGTTTCATGGCTTTGTGAGGATTATCATTATCCCGTGCACATGCACCAATACGGTCAAAGGCGGCGATACCAAGTGGTAAAATTGGATTTTCACCTGCACCAGCTAGTGCTTGGTCAATACGTCCTGCACGAATCAAATCATAGGCAAGCCCGATACAATCTGCACCGGTTGCACAGGCAGAAACCAATGTAGCGGATGGGCCATGTAACCCTAGCTCAAGGGCAACAATATCACTGCCGCCATTTCCCATTAACATTGGAATCGCAAAGGGAGTCATTCGCCTCGGATCACCTGTTTCTTCGACAATTTTTGTCCAATATTGAGAACTAGACATTCCACCAACAGCCGAACCAATTATCGAGCTGGTACGTTTGCCCATCTCTTCTGTGAATTCAATGCCTGAATTCTCATAAGCCTCCATTGCGGCTTTCCAAATGAGATGCTGGTAAGGATCACTACGCCGTACCAGCTTTAGAGGCATATGTTCAGCGGCATCGAAACCTTTCGTCTCCGCCGCGATTTTTACGATATAGTTTGACGCATCGAATTTAGTGACATGCGCCATACCGCTTTTCCCATTTACAATATTATTCCATGTGTCGGGAATGTTGTTGCCAACAGCAGTTATGATTCCCAACCCTGTTACGACAACACGACGGGTCATAGGTAGCTCCAAATGTTATTTTAAATTAAGTAGTCCCTGTTACTTTGTATCACAGCTTGTAATCGAATTCTAGCTTATGATATTTGTTTATCATCATTTGAGGGGACATAATCCCCTTCAATCCATGCTTCTCCTTCAGCACCGACTTCTTTTTTCCAGACGGGTACAATTTCCTTCAAACGATCAATACCATAACGGGCGGCTTCAAAACAACCATCATCACGATGGGGCGACGAGCAAGCAATTAAAACTGTATTTTGCCCAACTTCTAAGCGTCCGATACGTTGGGCAATAGCAATCCCCTCAACTTTATGCCACTGTTGACGGATTTCTTGTGCAACCTGTTTCATCTTCGCCAGCGCCATCGGTTCATATGCCTCATACTCAAGATATTCTGTATCAGGTATGTGACCGTCTTTGTTGGTTTTTCCGCGTACCATTCCACTAAATAAACACACAGCACCTGTTTTAGATGTGGTAATACTCGCGATGAATTCATCATGATTGATTGATTCGGTGGGTAAGAGGAAGATTTCTGGACGGTCGGATGGTTCACCAGACCCGCCACTAACAGGTGGGAAGAATGCCACTTCATCCCCATCTTTGATGGCATCATTGTTAAATGCAAATTCCTCATTGATCGCTGTTAACGCAATATTGATGTTATCTGCGACAGCAGGGTAACGATTAATAATCTCTTTCCGAAGATGTCCTATGGTATTGGCACTGTCATCAAGTTCGAGTGTCAAATGTTTTTGTCCAATCAAGTTACGAATGGTCGCAAAAAATAGTACATTAATTTGCATGTTGCCCTCTATTCTGTAGCACTGTAATCACCGTGTACACCACCACGTTTTTCGATCAAGCGTATATCAGATAGACGCATCTCACGGTCAACTGCTTTCGCCATATCATAAATTGTAAGTGCTGCCATTGAGACTGCCGTAAGGGCTTCCATCTCTACACCAGTTTTACCTGTGGTGCGTACTGTTGCGATGATGTTAATGGCTTGATTGCCTTCATCTAAGGTTAAGTCGACACTGATTTTGTTGATTGCAATCGGATGACAAAGTGGAATTAGCTCGGATGTCCGTTTTGCCGCCATAATACCTGCGATGCGTGCGACTGTCAAAACATCCCCTTTTTTGATATTGCCATCTTTAATCAATTGTAGTGTTTCGGGCTTCATGATTACACGTCCGCCTGCTACTGCGGTGCGTTGACTGTCTGGTTTGTCGCCAACGTCCACCATATTCGCGTTACCATGATCGTCTAAATGTGTGAGTTTGTCTTCCATTCCGATTTGCACATCCTAAATTGAAATTTGATTGATGAATAAGGCTCGTTTTTATTAACCCTGCGGTAGTGATCGACGCGGTATAGTGGCAACTTCCGAGAAAATAACGTTTGTCGTTAATATGTCTAAACCTTGATCTGGATAAATGTTTTGGGTACCGATACTTGGCGGCTGATTTTGCCCCGCAACATTCATACGATAATAGGCTTGTGCTGTGCCACCGTTTGTGGTCATAGGACCTGATGCAATCAACTCAAAAGAGTGAACACACTTTTGTCTTGGCCCTAGCATCTTGATACTGGTTTCTGGATATGATCCCAGATTCCCTGTTTGTCGACCAACTAAGCCTGTAACGGGTGCTGGATTAATAATAATACCGAATCCATTACTGCCATCATCAACCGTGGCGATATCATTCTCATTATAGACAATCGGTACTGTTCCTAACGATGAATTGGTGATGGTAAGGCGTAAAACAAGCGAATTATCGTCCCCGATATTACTTGAATCAACTTCTAGTACAAGTGGATCTTGGACAGAACGTCCGATAACAGATTGATGAGCTGTTAGGTTTTCCGCATTTGGGAGACGTTCACATGGTATACCTGCAAAAATATAAGGTGATAAGTCGGATAAGAATTCGGGCAATAGATTTGGACCGACAAACACACCAAGCACAATTAGCAAGATGATACCAATGAATGTATTCGGATTGTCATTATCACGTCTTAAATAACGGGTCACACCGATTTTCCTTCTAGCCAATCACAGATAGATTGTTCCACGATATTTACATCCATCTCTTCAACATTATGCCATAAAATATTATTATCGTGTCCGCGAAACCAGACATCTTGCCGACGAATAAAATCGTGTGTGCTAAATTTTGTTTTTTGGATAGCCTCATCTAGCTCTGTTCCATCAAGTAGATGTTCAGCGATTTCAAGATAACCTAAACCTGTCATAGAAGGTAAGGTACGATTATACCCCTTATCCAGTAAGATCTGGACTTCCTCAATAAAACCTTGCTCAATCATTATATCCACCCTTGTATCAACGCGTGGATACAGAATGTCGCGGTCTAGTCTTAATCCAAGTGTCAGAATACGGTAGGGTGGTGGTTTCTTTTCTTGTAATTTGCTGATGGGTTCGCCTGTTACACGATAGACTTCTATGGCACGGATCACACGGCGCACATTGTTCGGGTGGATTTTATCTGCGGATACAGCATCCACTTTTTGTAATTGCTCATGAAGGGCTTTTGCATCATGTTCGACAACATAAGCTTCGAGTTCCATACGGATTTCTGGATTAGGTGGGACACGTGGTATTGACCAGCCTTCCGCAACTGCGGATAGATATTGTCCTGTACCACCGACGAGAAATGGGAGCTTATTCTGACTATGGAGATCGTTAATTTTTTCATATGCCAAATCCTGATATTCCGCAACCGTTAGATTATAGTCAGGGTCAATAATATCAATCAAGTGATGCGATATCTGAGCTTGCTCATCTGGAGTGGGTTTGGCCGTGCCTATGTCCATGTAGCGATATATCTGACGACTATCTGCGCCAATGATTTCACCATTTAACCGTTGAGCAAGCTCGATAGAGAGTTTTGTTTTACCGACGGCTGTTGGTCCCAAAATAATAATTAGTGGGGGATAGTTACCAGTCAAAAGCGTCCTCCACATGGTCAATTGTCGGGGCTTGCTTGTGATTTAAGGCAATACCGATGGCATCAATTCGCCAGATAATGTCATCTAATTTTTTTTCGTGAAGATATTGATAGACTGCTTTTATCATTTTTTCTCGTTTGTTTGGTGTGATACTGGCAAGAGCCGATTCGGTATTTTTACTGTGGCGAGTTTTGACTTCTACAAAAACGTAAATTTCATCGCGCTGAGCTATAATATCAAGCTCACCATAGCGTGTTGACCAATTGGTATCAACAATTGTATATCCTTTTTGGATCAAATAATCGCGCGCAATCGATTCACCTTTATTGCCTGTTTTCTGCGTTTGTCCCATTTTTATACTCTAATTATCAACATATCCTCCATCATATAACATAAGTTCACAGCATCAAGTGATAGTCTACTGTTGAAAAAATGTAGATTTACGTTAATATTCCTTAGCTTTTGTATACATTTTTTTCATCAGATAATTGTTGGTGGGAATTTAGCCTCAGGGAGTTTATTTTTATGGTAATAGATCTATCTTTAGCTGTCATCATTGCGGTGGTAGCTAGTTTAGCAGGACTTGGATTTGCGTTATCACAACGTAATTTTGTTATGGCACAAAGTGAAGGTACAGACCGCATGAAGTTTATTGCGGCGGCTATTCAAAAAGGGGCACAGGCATTCCTCACCCGTGAATATCGTGCCGTTGGTATTCTGGTTGCAGGTGTGACGGTTGCATTGGTTCTTTTAAGTTTTGTTCCGGGATCAGGCATGAGTTTGCTGACCGCTGTTGCATTCGTGTTGGGTGCATTGGCATCCGGTTTAGCTGGTTACATGGGTATGTATATCGCTGTTCGTGCGAATGTCCGTACAGCACAAGCGGCATCCGAAAGCCTCAATAAAGGCCTAAGGGTTGCATTTGCTAGTGGTACTGTGATGAGCACAATGGTTGTTTCGTTGGCGTTGCTTGGTATCAGTATCTTGTTCATTGTGTTTGTAAATGTACTGGGTGATGCATCACAAGCGGCATCAGCACTTGCTGGTTTCGGTTTTGGTGGTACATCGATTGCGATTTTTGCACGTGTTGGTGGTGGTATTTACACAAAAGCGGCAGATGTTGGTGCTGATCTTGTTGGTAAAACTGAAGCTGGCATCCCTGAAGATGATCCACGTAACCCTGCAACAATCGCTGATAACGTTGGTGATAATGTTGGTGATGTGGCTGGTATGGGGTCTGACTTATTTGAAAGTTATGCTAGTTCCATTATTGCGGCGATTTCGTTGGCAACGGCGGCTGGTGCATTTGTTGGTGATGGTGTCCTTGCGGCACAAGTTTTCCCATTATTAGTTGCAACAGGTGGTTTGATTATCAGTATTTTGGCAAGCTTCCTCGTTAAAACCGAAGAGGGTGCTGACCAAGAAAAATTACTCAAGAGCATCCGTACCGGTGTCTATGGCGCATCAGCTATGATTGCCGTTGTGATTATTGCACTCGGCTTGCTTTTGCCATTTGGTGATCGAGGAGTCGGCATTATTATTGCGACACTATCAGGCTTGGTTGGTGGTGTGTTGATCGGCTACTTCACTGAATACTTCACTGCTGATACCTATGGCCCGACAAAACAATTGTCAGCTTCAGCAGAAGGTGGTGCAGGTATTATTGTCATTCGCGGTCTAGCACTGGGTATGATGAGTACGCTTGCGCCAGTATTGATTGTTGTTATCGTAACTTTGTTGGCAACCTCACAAGCTGGACTTTATGGTGTGGCTGTAGCGGCTGTCGGTATGCTCTCAACACTCGGTATCACATTGGCAACAGATGCTTATGGTCCTGTGGCTGATAATGCTGGTGGTATTGCAGAAATGTCTGATATGCCAGAAGAAGTTCGTGAACGTACTGATGCTCTAGATAGTCTCGGTAATACGACAGCGGCAACTGGTAAAGGTTTTGCGATTGGGTCAGCGGCTATGACTGCGCTTGCTCTAACGGCGGCATTTATCACGGCTGTGACTGCTAATGGAAGCACCGCACTTGGTGTATCTGGAACCCCTGCTGATATTTTATTAAATGCTAAATTCATCACGGGTCTATTTATTGGTGGTGTTTTACCATTTATCTTTAGTGCATTGACAATGGTTGCAGTTGGGGATGCCGCACAACAGATTGTAGAAGAAGTTCGTCGTCAATTCCGTGAAATCAAAGGTATTATGGAAGGGACTGCTGAACCTGACTATGAACGTTGTGTCGCGATTAGTACAGATAGCGCAATTCGACAAATGATTTTACCTGGTGTTATTGCAGTTGGTGTTCCTGTTGGAATGGCTGTATTAGCAGTTGTGGGTAAAGGTAATATTCTTGGTGAGTTTATTTCCCCAATTTCATTAGTCGGTGTGTTGCTAGGGTCATTGGTTTCAGCATTTATGTTGGCTGTGATGATGGCAAATGCTGGTGGTGCTTGGGATAATGCTAAGAAATATATCGAAGCAGGTAATTTTGGCGGTAAAGGCTCAGATGCACATAAAGCGGCAGTTGTCGGTGATACTGTTGGTGATCCATTCAAAGATACATCGGGCCCATCCTTGAACATTCTCTTGAAATTGTTGGCGATTGTTTCGTTGGTGATTGCACCATTGATTGGTTCAGCATTTCCGGCTGATGCATCTACTGCTACAGGTGATAATGTTCCTGCGATTGAGCAAACTGTTGATGATACTGATGGTGGTGATGAAGCTCTTGAAGAAGATGCAGATGCTGACACTGATGATGAAGATGCAACAGATGACGATAGCGAAGACGCTGATGCTGAAAGCACAGAAGAGGCTGAATCTGACGGCTAGTTTCGTTTCATGTTCTTAAAGCGTTTAAGATAGAGTGGTGGTATCAGGGATGTACTCTGATACCACTTTCTGTTTATATTGGAGAATTGAGCGATGCCCAAAATCAATGTTAATGGTGTAAATATTCATTATGAAGAGTCGGGGCAAGGTGAGGAAACGATTGTATTCTCTCATGGACTGCTCTGGTCAAACAGAATGTTTGACAATCAAGTTACGGTATTAAAAGATAAATATCGTGTCATTGCATATGACCATCGCGGACAGGGACAAAGTGAAGTTGCAGAATCTGGTTATGATATGGATACATTGACCGATGATGCAATTGCTTTAATCGAAACGCTAAAATTGGGAAAAGTTCATTTTGTCGGTTTGTCGATGGGTGGATTTGTAGCAATGCGGATTGCTGCACGCCGACCTGATTTGATAAAGACGATGATTCTAATCGAAACATCTGCCGATCCTGAACCACAAGAGAATGTGCTAAAGTATAAGTTATTGAGTCTTGTGGCTCGCTGGTTTGGATTAGCTTTAGTTGCCAAGTCTGTTATGCCGATTATGTTTGGGCAGACATGGTTAAATGATTCGGCTAGGGCTGATGAGCATCAATACTGGAAAACACAGTTGCTCAATAATCATCGGACTGGTATCACACGAGCTGTAAAAGGTGTAGTAAATCGTAATGGCGTGGTTGATGAATTGAGTAATATTCAAATGCCAACCTTGATTCTTGTGGGTGACGAAGATGTAGCAACTGTTCCAGCAAAAGCTGAAACTATCCATGCGGCAATTCCACAATCAAAATTAGTATATATCCCACAGGCAGGGCATACTTCATCAGTGGAAAATCCCAATGCAGTAAATCAAGCAATTGGCGATTTTCTAGCTCAATTTTAGCTATACTTGAATGTGATTCTGATGCGGTAGATGTCGACATTGTAATGTTTTATCGACAGTTGTTTATGGAATCTGGAAACTAACCGGGCGTTGAGGCGTTATATCTACTATATTAAAGAGCCTATATTTTGGCAGGCAACACAATTGTGAGGAGTGATTCATAGTGAAAATAGAAGCAGATGGACCGCGTGGTCTCTATTTTGAGGAATTTGAAATCGGCGCGACGATGCGGACACGAGGTCGCACTATTACTGAGGCGGATTTGGTGCAGTTTGCTGGGTTGACAGGTGACTATAACCCGATGCACACCGATGCTGAATACTCGAAAGATTCATTCATGGGGCAACGGGTCGCGCATGGGATGCTTACAATTAGTTATGCTGTTGGGCAAGCCTATCAATTAGGCATTTTAGAGCGGACGGTGTTGGGTTTTCGTGGCTTAGATATGAAATTCAGCGCACCTGTTTACATCGGTGATACAATTCATGCAGAACTTAAAGTGGCAGAAACAAAAGAAGCTAAACGGCTCGGTGGTGGTGTTGTCACGCTTGAGATGCGAATCATCAAGCAAGATGGGAAAATCGCACAGAAGGGCAATTTAGTGCTTCTGATGATGTCTCAGCCTGATGGTGGCGAGTAACTTACCAACGTGCTTGAAATTCGGTTGCAATTTGAATTGTTTGGAGGTGGATGTCTACAATGTCATCTACCTCTACCGCATAACCGCCCCCCATTGTTACAGCTACTGGAATGTGTTCACTATGACACATTTCAAATATGAGGCGATCACGTTGGGCTAACCCGTGTTTTGTGAGGGATAGTTTGCCTAACTTGTCACCGATATATGGATCTGCTCCCGATTGATAGATCACTAGGTCAGGTTGTTGCAGATAAAGGATACGCTCGACTGCGATTTGGAGGGTGTCTAAGTAAGTTTCATCATCAGTGTCATTTGGTAAACCAATATCTAAGTCACTTGCAACTTTGCGAAATGGAAAGTTTTTCTCTCCGTGGATAGAAAATGTATAGATGCTTTTATCTCCGTCTGTGATGTCAGCTGTTCCGTTGCCTTGATGAACATCGCAGTCGATGATGACGATTTTTTGTGCAAGATCTGCGTATTGTATCGCACGGGCAGCAATTGCACTGTCATTAAAGACACAATAGCCTTCTCCATGATCGGCGCAAGCATGGTGTGTGCCACCCGCAAGATTAGCAGATACACCATCGATTAATGCTGTCTGACACGCAGAAATTGTTCCCCCTGATGATCGTCGTGAGCGTTCTACTAATTGAGGTGACCACGGAAAACCAATACGCCGAACTTCTTTATCACTGAGTGTGCCATGTTTGATTTTGTTGAGATAATCAAACGTATGTGCGCGCAGAATATCATCATCGGTTGCGCCTTCGGGGATTTGTAGACAGTCGGGTGAGAGTGTATTGGTTTCGAGAATACGTTCTCTTAAGCATGAATACTTGCTCATCGGGAAGCGGTGTCCCTCTGGGAGTGGTAGTACAAAATGGTCACAGTAGTAAGCTATCATATTGGGGTAATGTTCCTATAGGGACGATGAATATTAGCTGCAGTAAAATCAGGAATTATTGGCTTTAACTTGAATAGCAAATTGATGAACGAGTGCTTTTACTGTTTCCCAATGTGGTTTTTCTGTGTCGGTTAGGTTGTGGTCGCCGTCAATCTCTAGATAGTTAACTTCTGTTGTCATCTGACCGACAAGAGTTTGCGTGAGTTCGCAGGTCACAACGTCATCTTGTTTGCCTTGAATAATCGTCGTTGGAAGGTTGATAGCGGCTACAGATTGACGCGCATGATTACCCGCAAGGCGAACCTGATTGATCATATTTGTTGAAATAGATAATTGTTTAATGTCTTCTATATCGGCGGATGGTAACCATTCTCGGATCTCCTGTATGGTTTCGGCATCTAGTAACGCTGATTTGAACAGTTGGAAGGGTTTGAAACTCGGAATTATCCATTTGATAATCGGAAGCATTGACCATAGGATATTGTCAATCTTCCAGAATGGAGCAAGTAAGAGTAGATGGTCAATTTCGCTTGATACGCTTGCTTGAATTGAAATTGCACCGCCCATAGATAATCCGACGAGAATGATATTTTCATACTTGAGTCTGTGTTGGTTGATAACATTGAGTACTGCCGATAACCACTCTGTATATGTTCTATCAGCGAGTGAATTAACATCTATTCCAAATCCCGGCAATAACAAGGCGTGAACTGTCCATCCGTAACTGTGAAAAATCTCAGCAATTGGGCGCATTTCATTGGGCGTTCCGGGAAATCCGTGCACGAGTATCGCACAATATTTCTTATTGCCTTCCAAGAAAAAAGATTGATGTTTGGTATCTTGGAAGATTTCGCTCAAGTCAAGCATTGTGATTACCTCAACTGATAGTTTGTTACTTGGATGGATTATGATAAACCTGAATCGTATCGGTTTGCAAGATGAGCTCCCATTGTTGTATAGCGGTTAGCATATTGGCAACTGTCGGCATATGAACCGTTCCCCAATCACGCCATAAAGTATCGATAATAGCATAATCTGCTTGAACATAATCAACTTCAAATGCTAATCGATCTGGATATAAATCTGCTGGGAAAAACACACCATTGATTTGTTGGCTTAAACTAGAAAGCTGATAATCGGTTACGTTGGCATCAACCATCCATGCGAATGTTGGTGAAGAAATGATGACATCTTCTGACTTCGCATAGTCAGCTAACACCGATTGAATTTGATACGCTTCATCAGCATTTATCAGAAAGTGTTCAATTCCAATTTTAAATCCATACTGTGAATCACTGGTTATATGCCAACTGGATACGCTAAACAAGATGATAAATAGACCAATGGAAATACGTCTGCTAACTACAACTGAAAGGGATAGCGTTCTTAAAACTTGTGGCAACCCATAGTTAATGATGGCGGATATTCCAATTGCTACAAATGGAAGTAGGGGAATCATATAATAAGCACTAAGGTTATAGAGTGCGGCAGTTCGACCAATGACGATAACAGGAGTGAGCGTAAATAGGGCGACTGTCCAACGAAAATGACGCGGTTGAATCCATATGAACCCGATCACTCCAACGGGTATCCACCATGTTTCGGTTAGTAGAACTTGCATGTTTTTGATGATATTTTCGATTTGCACAGATAGAGAGATTCCACCTGTGCGCGACAGTGTATAGGTCAGGTCATATAAAAATATATCAGGGTGATGATGGAGTTCAAGTAATGCATAAATCGTGAAGGGAGCGCCTAAGGCTATGAGGGCAATGACGATATGTTTAGGGCGTATTTTTATGATGAGTAAAAGCAATGGTGGCAGAAGGCTAAACGCTACAAAATCAGAGATTGTACCAAGTCCAAAAATCAAACAGGTTGCGATCAAGTACTTGAGCTTGGGCGCTTGCTGATAACGATGTAGAGTCCATAATCCAATTAGAATAAAGATTGTAAGCAGATTATAGCTAAATCCAAAACGACTATAGATGACGGCTTGTGGATAGATTGCAAATAACCCCATCGTCATCAATGCAAAACGGTTGTTACCTGATGTCGATGCAACAACATGATAGAGCAATGCTGTAGATAGAATCCCTATCAATGCTGTTAAAATGCGTAAAGATAACATACTTACGCCGATAAATTGAAACCACAATGCTAAAAGATGCTCAAAGAGGGGTAGACGCGCGGCGATAAGATACGAGTCCGTGATGCCAAGATAATAATTTTCTCCTTGTATCAGATGGCGAGCAATTTCAATATGTGTACCTTCATCTGCGTACCATGCTGGATTCCATTCTAAATTCCAGAGGCGCACAAAACTTGCGATCAAAAGAAAGATAACAGCTAAGGTAGTTGTTTTGCCTTGAGTCATGTTGTAAAGCTACGTTATGGCTAACCGTGTCCGTAAGTGTCGATAAAAGAATAAGAACTTCAATGGGATACCGTCAAACATCAATCGCGTTAAAATGCCTTGTAAGCCTGATTTGTGGGCAAGCGTAATTCTATCTGTCAATTCGATTCCGTCATCGACTTCGGTAAAAATGTGTTCATGTCGCCAGTATGCCATCGGACCGTTAATCATGTAATCAACAAAGGATGAATCGGTTGGTCCTGCTTCATGGCAAGCCAACCATTTCACAGGTATAAAACCAACCCAAAGGGTAAATTCGATTTCGCCTTGCGTGATAGATGTTCGATCATCACGATGTACTTTAACAAATATCGGGGGTGGGGTTAGTTTAGAGAATGCATTGGGATGCTCATGAAATTGCATCATCTTATCGAGCGTTGTTTTCATCACACTTTTCTTGATAAATGTATGGGTGCTTGCAGGTTTTTCAGTCATTTTTTACCAAACTCAATATATGGATAATTTACTATTTGTATTGTCGCTTAAAAAAACTAAAACTTAATCATATAAAGATGAAAATTCAATGAGTTTATCGTCTTCAATAATTTGATACAATGTTTGTCCTCGAAAATTGAACTGTGACGGTAAATGGTGATGCAAACTGTAGGGCAAAGGATTGTTGTATTAGGTGTAACAGGTTCTGGTAAATCGACACTTGCTCGTGAATTATCAAGTAATTATGGGTTTAAGTATATTGAGTTGGATAACCTATACTGGAAACCGAATTGGGAACAGTCAAGTGATGACGAATTTATCGAGAAAGTGACTAATGTATTGGTAGACCACGATTCATGGGTTGTTGACGGTAATTATACACGCGCTCAAATTATCTGGCAGAAAGCAGATACATTTATCTGGTTGGATTATCCGCTTCGGGTAAATTTTTGGCGATTATGGAAACGGACATGGAAGCGATTCCTTACCCAACAGCCAATGTGGGATGCTGGTAATAAGGAATCATTGTGGCGACATTTTCTGACTAAGGATTCATTGTTTGTGTGGGCATGGCAATCATACCCGAAGAAGAAAAAATTATACAACGAACTCTTTGCTTCATCCGAATATGATCATTGCCATATGATTCATTTGCAATCACCAAAAGAAACAGATGAATGGCTAAAATGGATTAAGACCGACACGCATTAATAGCATCTCTTAAATATTGTGTTGCCGAGGCTGGTTTTTCTGCAAAGATAATGCTACGTGATGAATTAATCATGAGCCCCTTTCTTTGGCTATTATGACCCGATTGTATCACTGTTTCGATGTCGCCGCCTTGTGCGCCAATACCGGGAATCAATAACGTCATATCACCAACAACTGCCCGTACTTGTTCCAGTACTTTGGGATAAGTTGCGCCGACAACTAACATACAATTGTTATTTGTATTCCACTCGGTAGCGACCCGTTCTGCAACGACTTGCCACAGAGGTTTGCCGTCGATTTCTAAATTCTGGAATTCACCTGAGCCATCATTTGATGTACGGCAAAGGATAATGCAGGCTTTATCTTTATAATCTAAGAAGGGTTGAAGTGCGTCGCGCCCTAAATAAGGATTCAGCGTAACGGCATCAAAACCAAGTTCTTCAAATACTGCATAAGCATATGCTGCGCTAGTATTGCCAATATCAGAACGTTTTGCATCACAAATTGTAAGAATATCAGGATGTGAGTCTCGTGCATATGCGACAGATAATGCTAATTCTTTTAGACCGTCTTCCCCTCGTGCTTCATAAAATGCCATATTGAATTTGAAGGCAGCTGCAAATTCTGCGGTTTCTGCCATGATATGACGGTTAAATTCAAATTGGGGTAGAGCAT
>Ga0070729_10003367_pt1 | contig 18740 bp, 16 predicted proteins | sample tdDd472_FD_66725 | JGI IMG/M metagenome (GOLD analysis project Ga0070729, IMG submission 66725) | Marine sediment microbial communities from the Atlantic coast under amendment with organic carbon and nitrate - tdDd47.2 | ecosystem: Environmental > Aquatic > Marine > Coastal > Sediment | place... | reverse complement strand
TGAGCTATAGTGATTGCATGTTTTTTGGGGAATACATGCCATTGTGTGGGTAGCGGTTAACGTGTGGAAGTTTCACACAAAAAAAATGGATTGTGGTTCAAATATAGTATAGTGGGTTTGATAGTTTCAAGGACTTTTATCGATTGGACATATGTTGATGGTGTATAGAAAAGCATTATTTGTATTGGTATTTGTCGTGGTTGCAGCAGCTAGCGCTTTGTTTATTCCATCCCAGGCCGTGGCCGGGGAAGCGGATAAAACTATCCTCATGTTCGTGCCCGACACTGACTGGCCCCCGTACCTGATCAGCGATCCTCAGTATCCCGGTGCCGGTGTGCTTGTGGATGTGCTTAAGGCCGTGGCCGAACCTCTTGGATATACTATCGAGACCAAACGGTTGCCCAACAAGCGGGGCTGGATGCTTCTGAATAAGCGCAACGTGGATGTCCACGCCAAGGCTCTGGAATGGGTTAAGAACCCCGACGAGTATTTGTGGACCGACTCCTTCATGATGAATGAAGACGTCATGCTTTATTCCGCAGCAAGTAAACTCAAGTACACCAAGCCCGAAGATATGTACGGCAAAACAATTGTCTGCATCGATGGGTTCTTTTACCCGGTTCTCGAAGAGCATTTTGGTCCGGGGAAGATCAATAAGGTTTGTGTTTCATCGCCGTACGCCATGCTTGAACTGGTGGATCTTGGTCGGGCGGATGCCGCTTTGGTGAATCGAGGCGGTACACAGTGGCTCTTCCGCAATCGGCTAGAGCTCAAGCCTGAACGGTTCCGTATGGATGATACTGCTTTTGACTCCGCAGGGTATAGATATCTTTTTGCCAACGACGAAAGCTGGCAGCCTTTTATTGGCAAGTTCAACAGGGAACTCAAAGCCATGAAAAAAGACGGCAGACTCAAGGCCATCCTCGATCAGTACAGATAGAATTGGATCAAAAACATTAAAAAGCCCTCGTGAATGGAATTTCACGAGGGCTTTATTGCGTTATGAAATCATTATCGTTTCGCGTACCTTGGTTTAATCATGTTCTCCGGTTTGAGAATATCCTCCAGTTCATCTTTGCTGAGATATCCCTTCTCCAGAACGATCTCGTAGACCGAGCCGCCGCCCTTCATGGCTTCCTTGGCGATCTCGGCTGATTTTTCATATCCGATATACGGGTTGAGGGCGGTGACCAGACCAATGGAGTTCTCCATCAGTTCACGGCATCGTTCACGATTGGCCGTAATGCCGTCCACACACTTGTCGGCCAGGGTGCGGCAGGCCCGTTGCAGCATATTCATGGACTGGAAGAGGGAGTAGCCGATGACCGGTTCCATGACATTGAGTTCCAATTGTCCGGCCTCGCTGGCCATGGATACGGTAACGTCGTTGCCGACGACGGCGAAGGCCACCTGATTCACGACCTCGGGGATGACCGGATTGACCTTGCCCGGCATGATGGAGGAACCCGGCTGCATGGGCGGCAGGTTGATCTCGTTCAGGCCACAGCGCGGTCCGCTGGAGAGCAGGCGCAGGTCGTTGCAGATCTTGGAGAGTTTTACGGCGACCCTCTTGAGCACCCCTGAAAGCTGGACGTAGACGCCGGTATCCTGTGTGGCCTCTACCAGATCGGGTGCAGAGATCAGTTGCAGGGTGGTTATCTCGACAAGTTTTGCCGTTATTGTACGCGTGTAGTCGGGATGGGCGTTGAGCCCTGTGCCGATGGCGGTTGCTCCCATGTTGATTTCATGCACGAGGTCTTCGGCTTCATCGAGCCGTTGCACGTCTTCACCGATCATGACTGACCATGCTGCGAACTCCTGGCCCAGAGTCATGGGCACCGCATCCTGAAGCTGGGTACGTCCCATCTTGAGCACGTCGCTGAACTCCTTGCCTTTTGTTGCGAAAGCTTTTTGCAGGTAGCTCATGGCGGCCATCAACTCCCTGATTTCCAGAATCAGGGCGATGTTCAGGGCAGAGGGGTACACGTCGTTGGTGGATTGGGACATGTTCACGTCATTGAGCGGGTGCAGGTGGTCATACTCTCCACGCTGATGCCCGAGTAGTTCAAGGGCGCGGTTGCAAATGACTTCGTTGGCGCACATGTTGGCCGAAGTGCCTGCTCCTCCCTGTACCATGTCCACTACGAACTGATCGTGCAGCTTGCCTGAAAGCAGCTCTTCGCATGCTCGTGAGATGGCCCGACTTTTGTTTTCATCCAGCAAACCAAGTGATGCGTTTGCATCCGAGGCTGCCATCTTGATGTAGGCCAGGGCGTTTATGAGTCGCGGATAGTGGGACATGGTGATGCCCGAGATGTGGAAATTGTCCAGTGCCCGTTTGGTCTGGACGCCGTAATAGCTATCGGCAGGAACCTCGACTTCACCAAGGCTGTCGCGTTCGATTCTGTATTTATTACTCATGATTTACCTCGTTAATTAGTATGTGCCGTCCAGCTTCTGATGGCAGGATAAATGTGAAACAGGCCGGTTTAGTTCGCGTCATGTAATCTCCGTATCAGGGGATCGAACATAAGAATAATGGTCAATCTACCCTAAAATTTATGGGATTAGAACGAGATTATCACGTTAACATTACATTCTTACCTTGCCAGCGGACACGCTTTCGGTTATCCGCTTGCCTGCGCAAGTGCGCCCATTACTATATACCGGAGACACAATGAGTACCAAAGTCACTAACGAAAAACTTCGCAATATTGCAATCATCGCCCACGTCGATCACGGCAAAACCACTCTCGTGGATGCCCTGTTCAAGCAGTCCGGGCTCTTTCGCGAAGGTCAGGCCGTAGACGATCGCATCATGGATTCCCAGGACCTTGAGCGCGAACGCGGCATCACTATTTCTGCTAAAAACTGCTCCGTTACCTGGAAGGACACGAAGATCAACATCATCGACACCCCCGGTCACGCCGATTTCGGCGGCGAGGTTGAGCGTTCCCTTTCTATGGCCGATGGCGCCATCCTGCTCGTCGATGCATCTGAAGGCCCGCTTCCTCAGACCCGCTTCGTGTTGAAGAAAGCCCTTGAGCAGGGCTTGGCCCTCATGGTCGTCGTCAACAAAGTTGACCGTCAGGATGCCCGTCCCGAAGAAGTTCTGGACGAAGTATACGACCTGTTCATCGATCTCGACGCCAATGAAGACCAGCTCGACTTCCCTCTGCTCTACGCAGTCGGTCGCGACGGTATCGCCATGGCAACTCCCGAAGAACGCGGCGAGAACCTGCACATCCTGCTCGACATGATCATCGACAAGGTTCCCGGCCCGACCTACGGTGAAGACGAGCCTTTCCAGATGCTCGTATCCGATCTTTCCTACTCCGATTATCTGGGCCGTCTGGCCATTGGCAAGGTTCACCACGGCGTAGCCCAGTCCAACGACCAGCTCATCTGCCTGGCAGACGAGGGCAAGGAAGTTCCGCTCAAGGTCTCCAAGCTCCAGACCTACGACGGTCTCAAGGTTGTACCTACCGAGACCTGTGACCCTGGCGACATCGTCGTTATCGCAGGTATCGAAGATGTCACCATCGGCGATACTATCTGTACCAAGGAATCTCCCAAGGCTCTGCCTCGTATCACTGTTGACGAACCTACCGTCGCCATGCGCTTCGGTATCAACACCTCGCCTCTGGCTGGTACCGAAGGCAAGCATGTCCAGACCAACAAGATTCGTGAGCGCCTCCACAAGGAAACACTGCTGAACGTCGCCATTCAGGTGTCCGACACCGACAACCGTGACGCATATCTGGTCAAGGGCCGCGGTGAATTCCAGATGGCTATTCTCGTTGAGCAGATGCGCCGCGAAGGATTCGAGCTGTCTGTTGGTCGCCCTGAGGTTATCTTCAAGCACGAAGGCAGTAAACGTTTCGAGCCCATCGAACACCTGTACATCGATTGCGACGAAGACTTCATGGGTGTCGTCACCGAAAAGATATCGGCTCGTAAGGGCCGTATGACCAACATGGTCAATAACGGTACTGGCCGAGTTCGCCTTGAGTTCTCCGTGCCCTCACGCTCCCTTATCGGTTACCGCGATGAATTCCTGACCGACACCAAGGGTACCGGCCTCATGAACTCCTACCTGGAAGGTTACGGTGAATACCGTGGTGAATTCGCATCCCGTTACAACGGCTCACTTGTAGCTGACCGTAATGGTAAGGGCGTCGCCTACGGACTGTTCAACCTTGAGCCGCGTGGCCAGATCTTCATCACTCCTGGTGAGGCTGTTTACGAAGGCATGATCATCGGTGAGCACAACCGTGAGAATGATATCAATGTCAACGCCAGCAAGGAAAAGAAGCTGACCAACATGCGCGCATCCGGCAAGGATGAAGCAGTCATCCTTACTCCGGTCAAGCCCATGACGCTTGAATACGCATTGAACTTCATTCAGGACGACGAACTCGTCGAAGTCACGCCGCTCTCCATTCGTCTGCGTAAGCAAGAGTTGTCAGCTCTTGTCCGTCACCGTACGGAAGGCAAGAAGAAGAAATCCGAAGCGTAAGCTTCGAATACAATAAATTAGAAAAGGGAAGGCCGGTGACGGTCTTCCCTTTTTTGTTTTGAAATGTCTAAGCGGTTTTGCTTACACTCTGTTCTGCATTCTGATGTAAAGAATCAGTCCCAGCATCGTGAGCGCAATGCCACTCCATCCCAGTGCACCGGGCATGACATGGCCCAATAAGATAGCCTCGCCTCCCAATGAAAAAACCACTTCCATGGATTGCGTGCAATCTGCGGCGGCCAGTTCTGCCGTGGACTTTGCCGTGTGGCGGGCTTTCAGGAAGAGGGTGGTGGCGATGACGCCGGAGCAAACCGCGACAATGGCTGTTTGCATTATCTGTCCGCTTGATGGCGGAGGTGGGGCGGTGACCAGAATGAGAATTGCCCACAACGGCAGTGAGCCAAGTGTCAGCAGCAGGACGCGGCATACTGAGTCGTCCATGGCCGGGTGGTCAATGCTTGGTATGAACCGGTTCTCACCCTGACGAGCTTCCCAGACCAATTGGTTGCCAAAGGGGAAGGCGAATGCCGCGACGAGTACCGGGAGTGCTCCCATCAGCACGTCGGCCAAGGATGTATCCGAGGCCTGCTCCGCATTGACCAGTATGACCCCGATGAAGATCAGCAGTGTTAGCAGCAACGCCCGAAGTGGCACCTTGCGGCCAAATGCCAGAAGAACGAACGGTGTGGCCAGGATGGTCGTCTGCCACGTTGCTGCCACAACCCATCCCGGTGCATAGGCGGCACTGAAGGTGATTAGCGCGTAAAAAACGCCGAAACCTACGCTCCCTGCCAGTATCCAGAACAGGAAGTGCTTGCGAAACAAGTGCAGGGAGTCCAGAGCCAGTCGGCTTCGTCCGGTGGCAATGAGCCAGACGCCGAGAATCGCCAGCATCCAGAAGTATCGCAGGCTGGCCGACCAGACCCAGTGCCCGCCCTCAAGGCTCATGGCCCTGTTGAGTACGAATGTGGAGCTGAAGAACAGGCTGGCTACAACGCCGATGATGATTATTCGAAACATGAAATACTATGCTTTAAATGAACAGGTAGATTAAGGCTGCTCCGAGAATCACGAGGAATAGCGCGACTTCCGGGAATACGTATAAGCCGCCTTTCTGGAAACCGATTTCCTTTTCCAGCCGATAATATCGCCATCCAGCAAATAACATCAGGATGGGGCCGCCAATGAAAGCGAACTTGCCGAGTGTACCCAATTCGCTAAGCACGGCCTTTGAGACCGTCATGTGCTGGGAGACCATGAAGGCGCCGACTTTTTCAAGCAGGAACCCGAAGGTCATGAAGGAAAGAGCGGTCCTGCACCAGGCCAGGAAGGTGCGCTTGTTGGCGAGCCGTGTCCTGTTCTTTGCAAGCTCGTTGCGTTCCCGGGCCAGCTCTGTCCGCTGCGCGGCCTGATCGGTGCGGTCAACGGCCAACTCTTCGCGTTCGACCAAATAATCTCTTTCAAAATCGGACATTTGTTGCCTCCGTCACTTCCCCTAACAAAGACTCTCAGAAAAGTCCCTCCCCATGATGTTGACATTGTTCAATAGGTAGGTAACATTTTCACAACACTAGTTGCGCCTTCAACAAAACAGATGTTTATGAGAATACCTTTCGTCAAGCAATCCACCGTCGACTACTATAAAATGGCTCGCGAACATGGCCTGTCACGTTGGCAGTGGCTGCATGGTTATATCTATGGCCGCTTCGCCTACATGTATATCGGCATGGCCGGAGATAAGAAGCCGTGGTGGCGAGCCCTTTGTGCTCCGTTCTTTTGGCTCATTGATCGCTATACTCCATTCCTGCCTCAGGATGACGCCAAGACCGGCGATCCGAACCAGAAACGGCCAACTTGGGCCGACACTTATCACGGCAAGGCCATGCCCTTGGCAGAGGCGACCAAGCTCGTCAGGCTTGATCGGCCCGTAAACACCGAGGTTTCCGAGAAGGTACTGCCATACACTCTTGCCCGTGAGATCGTGCTTACCAATCCCGATAAGATCGTTTTGCTCGAGTGCCCTTGCCGGGCCGGGATGGAGAATCCGTGTGCGCCATTGGACGTCTGCATTCTCATCGGCGATCCTTTCGGCACTTTCATGCTGGAGCATCACCCCGACAAGACCCGCGAGATCTCTGCTGACGAGGCCGTACGTATCCTCAAGGCAGAGAATGCCAGAGGCCATGTGGCCCACGCCTTTTTCAAGGAACTGATGCTCAATCGCTTCTACGCCATCTGCAACTGCTGCTCTTGTTGTTGCGGGGCCATGAAAGCCCAGCGCGGCGGCGTGCACATGCTTTGTTCGTCCGGCTATCTGGCCGAAGTGGATGAAGAGAAATGCAAGGTCTGCGGTATTTGTGCCGAGAAGTGCCAGTTCAAGGCCATCGGCTACCGCAAAGGTCATGCATTTGTTCGCGCCAAACGCTGCATGGGTTGCGGAGTATGTGTCGAGGCGTGCGCCAAGGATGCCTTATCGCTACGGCTGGCACCGGAGAAGGGTGAACCTTTGCTGGTGGAGAAGCTTTAAGACAAGATAAATATGAAAAATAAAAAAGGCCCGTCTCTCCAACCAGAGAGACGGGCCTTTTCTTTCAGTTCTGATGATAGCTAAGCGTTGCCCTTGATCTTGTCATCACTGGCATCTTCCGCAATCTTGGCCATCTGGCTGCGGATGTAGTTGGCTGCCACGTCGCCGAGGTCGTTATCTTCGGAAGTTGCCAACCCGTGTTGTTTGAGATCTTCTTCGATCTGCTTCTCCATTCGGGCGGATTCCAGGAACATTATATAGGCCAGCACCAGAGCGGCGTTGTTGTCTGGAAGACCATCGCACAGCAGTTCAATGTTTTGCGTGTCTACGGTCTCCAGCAGCCTGTCGATGAACATGGTGATCCACTTCTCATACAGCTCGTGCATGATCGGTGGGATAAGCTCGGCCACTTTATTGGAGGCATTTCCAGCCGTGCCTGTGATGGCCATGAACTCGGACAGAGCTTCCTGACGTTTTCCTTCATCCTGTTCTTCAACCTTGTTGATGACTACGGCAAAGATGTGCTCTCGAATCTGCTTCTGGCTCATGGGCATGAAATATTGTCTCCAAAAAAGTTTGATTAATCCTCGTCTTCGCGACGGGCAAGAATATAGCCCAATGTCGTTTTCTGGGCAAGGGGTGGCGTATTCCCATTTGGTTTGTCGATACTTTCGATTATGTATTTGCCATTTTCTTTCATAAAGAAAGGGAGTAGGTGCTCCTGAGGGCGTCAACGAACTCGCGCCCAAAGGAAAAGTCGTGGAATCCCTGATAATCAAGCTCGTTCCGTTTCTCAAGGTACTTTTCGCATTCGTCCTCATGTTGGCAGGTATGCGCTTCAAGGTTGGCCTCGGTCTGTCTATTCTGGCTGGCAGCCTTGCAATGGCCTTCATGTTCGGTCTCGGGCCGATTCAGTGGGCCGAAGCCGGGGCCGTGGCTCTGATTCAGGATAAATTCATTTACCTGACAGCCATCGTCGGTCTGATCCTGATTCTGTCCGATGCCATGGAGCGGGCGGGCCAGTCCAAGCGGCTCATGGAATCCCTGTCCGGTTTCCTGACCAGCCCGCGTTTACGGCTTATGTTTTTTCCTGCTCTGATCGGCTTGCTGCCCATGCCCGGCGGTGCGGTTTTTTCCGCGCCCATGGTAAAGACTGCAGCTGAAGGCATGACTATCAAGAACCGTGACATGGCCGTGATCAACTACTGGTTTCGCCATATCTGGGAATTGTTCTGGCCGTTGTATCCCGGTATCATTCTGACCGTGGCCCTGGCCGATATCCAGATCATAGACCTCATCGCCTACACCTGGCCGGGAACGCCGATCATGCTTGTAGCTGGTTGGTTTTTCTTCCTGCGTCCGGGCGTGCTTGATACCAAAGACCTCGCTATGGGACCTTTGCCAACAACGCGTAGTAAGTCCGCTGCATTCAAGGAAGGGTTGCCGCTGCTTGTCGCTATAGTCGGGGCCATCGGCCTAGAAGGAGCCATAGCTGCCTTCATGCCGTCTATTCCGTTCGAACTGGGTGTGATCGTGGCTCTCGCGCTGAGCGTTGTCTGTGTCATGGTTCAGAATACGCAACTTGGCTTGAAATTTCTCAAGGATGTGCTGAGCAAGAAGAGCCTCTGGTCCATGGTTTTTGTCATTGTGGCCATCTTCGTTTTCAAAGACGTCATGCTGGCGGCAGGCGTGGTCGAGGAAATGGCCCGCGTCGCCGGTGGTGGAGCGGCCCTGTTCGCCTCCGCCGTGTTCCTGCCGTTTCTGGTGGGAATGGTCGCTGGCATCAACGTGGCCTTTGTGGGCGCGACTTTCCCGCTTTTGCTCGGCATATTGTCGTCGCTGGGCATGCAGGACCAGACCATCCCATATCTTGTGCTGGCGACATTCGCAGGTTTCACCGGAGTAATGATCTCACCCATTCACATCTGTTTCATCCTGACCTGTCAGTACTTTAACTGTGATCTCGGCAGAACCTGGCGCAAGCTTGTCGGGCCATGTCTGGTCTTTTTGCTGTCAGGAATTGGCGTATTCTGGTTTCTGGTGTGATAGCTTGACGGTAGACACATCTTGATATCTGATCATACGTAAAAACGTTTCTTGATGAAAATTCCATTTTTTTGTAAACAGCATCCAGCGGTAAAACAAATGGACTTTTGAGGGGAGCGGTTGATGAGCCACTACAACGATATTTTCACCGATGATAAATTGCAGACTCTTTTTCCCGAAGATCGAGCAGATGCGTTTTTTGATGCCTTGTTCGGGGACGCGGACGAGGGCAGTTATGACATCGCGCTCGGTTATGCCGGGGAATATGACAACGCTCTGAATTTCGAGCTTCGACTCTCACAGCGTCCGGGCAAGTGTCTGGCCTGCAATCTGACATACGGGTTGCCGCAGGTTTTTTCGCGTCATCCGATCATCAATGTACAGGGTGTTGCCGAGGCAGTCGGCGAGGCTACTGGCAAGAGTGATGTTTCCTGGAAGCTGGGTGCTACCAAAGAGATCAATAACACGCTCCATGTCATTCCGTTGATGATTGAATTGGGTTAGCCACCTACTTTGAATAATTTTCAAGGACGCCTTCGGGCGTCTTTTTTTATGGGATTCTGGCAGGAAGCGAGCGTCTTAGAATTAATCTTGCTGCTGTTTGTCTCAATGTCGGTGCCAGAACGTGGAAAAGAATGGACATTAGCCAATTACTGGTGGATATTTTAAAGCTGGAATTGATAATTAATTGTGCTGAACGGACTGTGCTTGTCACTATCCATGTCGAGCTTCTTAATGAACTGTCTGAAGATGGAAGAGGAATATAATCATGTCCAAGAATCTTTATGTGAGCGCGACTGAAGAGCGAAGCGGAAAATCCGCCGTGGTTCTCGGCGCGTTGCAAATGATTTTGCGGGAATTGCATAACGTTGCGATCTTTCGTCCCATCATCAATGATCCGGGCGAGGGCAAGAAGGATCATGACATTGAGCTGATGATCGAGCACTTCAAGTTGTCTGTTCCATATCGCGACACCTATGCATATACACTCAAGCAGGCGCGTGAACTGATCAACTCGGGGCAACACGCACTGCTCCTTGAGAATATTCTGAATAAATACAAGATGCTTGAGGACGAGTATAAATTCGTTCTCTGCGAAGGAACCGACTTCAAGGGGAAGGACCCGTCTTTCGAGTTCGATATCAATGCCGATATCGCTGCCAACATTGGCGCGCCCATGCTGGTCGTTTCGTCCGGGCGAGACAAGACGCCGGATGAGGTTGTCAGCGTTACCCAGACCACTCTTGACACACTGGCCGAGAAAGGTGTCGATTTCGTGGCCTGTGTGGTTAACCGTGCGCCCGAGGGCATGACCGATGAGATGGTCAGCCACATCGAGTGCAAGACTCGCAAGCAGCCCATGCCGGTCTATGTCATCCCCGAAGATGAAAAACTCGGCAAGCCTACCATTGCCGACGTCAAACGTTGGCTCGATGCGGATATTCTCTACGGTCATAGCGGCCTGCAAGGGTTGGTGGATAATTACGTGGTCGCAGCAATGCAGATCGGAAATTTCCTGGATTACATCAACTCCGGTAGCCTGATCATTACCCCCGGCGACCGTTCGGATATCATCCTGTCGAGCCTCGCCTCCCGGTTGTCCAGCTCATTTCCGGATATCTCCGGCATCGTGCTTACCGGCGGTTTGCCTATGTCTCCCAATGTTCACAAGCTCATAGAGGGTTGGACAGGTGTTCCGGTCCCGGTTTTGTCCGCAAAGGGACATACCTATCAGACCGTTCAGGAGCTTAATCGTCTCTACGGGCGCATCGAGACGGGCGACCATCAGCGCATCGCCACCGCCCTTGGTGGTTTTGCCCGCCATGTCAACGTTCCTGAACTGCGTGACCATGTTGTCGAGCAGCGTTCCGTGCGCGTCACTCCAAAGATGTTCGAGTACTCACTGGTGGACAAGGCCTCTCGCGACAAGCAGCGCATAATCCTGCCCGAGGGAGCTGGCGAGCGTGTTCTTCGCGCTGCTGACATCCTGCTCAGGCGTGGCGTGGCAGATATCATCCTGCTTGGCCGTGAGGACGACATTCGGGCCAAGGCATCCACTTTCGGTGTGGATATTTCTGCGGCGCAGATCATCAACCCGGCTGAATCTGATATGCTGGACGGATTTGCCGATGAGTACCTTGAACTTCGAAAGCACAAGGGCATGATTGCGGATGTGGCTCGGGATCGTATGTCCGATCCAATATATTTTGCGACCATGATGGTCTACAGGGGGTTGGCTGACGGCATGGTTTCCGGTTCGGTGACAACCACGGCCCAGACCATTCGCCCTGCATTTGAGTTCGTGAAGACTAAACCGGGGCATTCCATCGTTTCATCCATTTTCCTCATGTGTCTGAAAGACCGCGTGCTGGTGTATGGTGATTGCGCCGTGAATACCAACCCGGATGCCCAGCAGTTGGCGGAGATCGCCATCGGTTCGGCCGAGACTGCTCGCATTTTCGGCATTGAGCCCAGAGTCGCCATGCTCAGTTATTCCACCGGCGACTCCGGTAAGGGCGAGGACGTGGACAAGGTCACTGAGGCTGTGTCCATTGCCAAAAAAGTCATTAAAGAACGCGGGCTGGATTTCCCCATTGAGGGACCGCTCCAGTACGACGCCGCCGTGGACCCGGAAGTGGCTGCGGTCAAGATGCCCGGCTCAGATGTGGCCGGACAGGCGACCGTGTTCATTTTTCCGGATCTCAATACCGGTAACAATACTTACAAAGCCGTACAGCGTGCTGCCAACGCCGTTGCCATCGGTCCGGTTCTCCAGGGGCTGAACAAGCCGGTTAACGACCTGTCCCGTGGATGCACTGTGCCTGACATCGTCAACACCGTGGCCATCACCGCCATCCAGGCGCAGGCGGAGAAGGGCAAGTAAATGAAAGTACTGGTCATCAACTCAGGCAGCTCTTCCATCAAGTACCAGCTACTGGACATGGAAAACGAGGTTGTCCTTGTGTCAGGTCTGGTGGAGCGCATCGGCGATGAAAAAGGCGACCTGACCAACAAGGCTTTTCCCGGTACAGGCAAGCAGGTCATCACCGAAATCGAGCATCCCATCCCGGACCACAGCACTGGGATGCGACTTGCCATCGAGCTTATCTCTGACCCGGAAAAGGGTGTCATAAAGGATAAAAGCGAGATCGGAGCCGTGGGGCACCGCGTGGTGCATGGCGGAGAGGATTTTCATGAACCGACCCTCATCACCGACGATGTGATCGCGGCCATCGAGGCCAACGTACCCCTTGCTCCTTTGCACAATCCGGCCAATCTGGACGGTATTCGTGTTGCCATGGAATTGTTTCCCGGTGTGCCTCAGGTGGCTGTTTTTGATACCGCATTTCATCAGTCTATTCCGCCGCATGCCTATATGTACGCGCTGCCGCACGAACTGTATGAGCAGGATCGTGTGCGTCGGTACGGCTTTCATGGCACGTCTCATAAGTACGTTACGGGCGAGTGCGCCGCGTTGCTCGGCAAACCTCTTGGTCAGTGCAATCTGATCACCGTGCACTTGGGTAATGGCTGCTCCATGACTGCCGTGGAGAACGGCAAAAGCGTGGACACCTCCCTTGGCATGACGCCGCTGGAAGGGCTGGTCATGGGCACGCGATCCGGCGACGTTGATCCGGCCATCCATACTTTTCTGTCGCGTAACAAGAACATGGACATCGAAGAGATCGACTCAATGCTCAACAAGCAGTCCGGCCTCAAAGGGCTGTGTGGCATGAACGACATGCGCGATATCCATGCGGCCATCGAGAAGGGCGATGAGAATGCCAAGGTTGCCCTCGATGTCCAGACCTATCGTAACCGGAAGTACATCGGTGCTTACATGGCCGTGCTCGGTCGAGTGGACAGCATTGTGTTCACGGCGGGCATCGGAGAGAATGACGCCATCGTTCGCTACGAGTCCACCAAGGGGCTTGAGAACTTTGGTGTAAAGCTCGACACGGTAGCCAACGTCCAACGGACTTCCGGGCCGCTCAAGATTAGTACAGACGATAGTTCCGTTGCCGTCTGGGTGATTCCGACCAATGAAGAACTTGCCATCGCACGCGAGACCCAAGCCGTCCTGAATGGATAACAAGCAAAGAATCCCAGGTTGTCAGTCGGCCTGAATATCGAGGTGTATACCATGCCTTCCACGGAAGATCTGTGCCGAACATTTGTTGAGAAAGCTAAAGCTGTTTCCGCTTTTGTTTCTGAGATATCAAGTGAGGAAGATGCGCTTAAGTACGTCATCGACCTGTGCGAAAAAAAGGAAGCATGCCAGCTCCTGGCCTCCGGTTGTGAGCGCGACCTGTCGGCCAAAGCCGAGGACCTGTGTGACGGAAAGCAGAAGAAAGTCATTACTGCTCCGGGCTTGAAAAAGGCGTTGTATGCGAAGCTTGAGAGCCGGTGCAATAAGGCCGGATTCGACTGCATCAAGTCCGGTATGCGCGATCATCTGGCCGGTGTGGATATCGGCCTTACCTATGCAGACTATGGCATCGCCGAGACCGGTACGCTGATGATCGATTGCCCGGGCGAGGAACTTCGGCTCGCTACAATGGTCTGTGAATTTCATGCCTGCGTCTTGCCCAAGTCCAAGATTCGCAAGGACAGTTATGCGGTGGAGAAGATGATGCTGACCCGCATGAAGAAGTCGCCCAATTACATGGCCTACATCACCGGTGCCAGTCGTACCGCCGACATCGAGCGAGTGCTTGCCCTCGGTGTTCATGGTCCCCTTGAATTGCATATCCTGCTTCTGGAGGGTTAAGCCATGCAGAAAGCCAATGACCTGAAAGAGTACCGTGAAGAACTGCGAGAATCTCTGGATAACGATTTCCTGCGCACCTCCCTCGATAATTTTGCGGTGGCCTACCGGGAAAGCCGTGCCAACGCCTTCAAGGATATGGACGTCAAAGGGCTGATCGACGAGATCGCTTGTTCAAAAGATGGAGTAGCCGCAAATTTGGATGCTCTCTACCAGGAATTCAAGGGGAACGCCGAGGGTGCAGGTATCACCGTTCATTTCGCCAAGGACGCCACCGAGGCCAATGCGATCATCGCGCAAATTGCCAAGGACTCCGATTGCAGGAAGATCGTCAAATCTAAATCCATGACCGCCGAGGAGACCCTGCTCAATCATGCGCTGGAAGATGAAGGGCTGGAGGTGACCGAAACTGACCTCGGTGAGTGGATCATCCAGTTGCGTCATGAAGGGCCGTCGCACATGGTCATGCCTGCCATCCATCTGTCGCGCCATCAGGTGGGAGATCTCTTTTCTGAGGTCACAGGCTCCAAGCAGGATGCCGAGATCGAGAAACTGGTCAAGGTTGCACGGCGTGAGCTTCGTCAGAAATATGTTGAAGCAGACATGGGTATTACTGGAGCCAACTTTGCCGTGGCCGAGACCGGCGGTATCGGGCTGGTCACCAACGAAGGCAACGCCCGGTTGTGTTCCACCTTGCCGCGCGTTCATGTCGCACTCATGGGTATTGATAAGTTGGTGCCGAAGCTGCACGATGCCCTGCGCATCCTGAAAGCTCTGCCGCGCAATGCCACAGGGCAGGCCATTACCTCATATGTGACCTGGATTACAGGCGCGAATGAGTGCGCTGCCGGGGCCGATGGCAAGAAGGAAATCCATTACGTTGTACTCGACAACGGGCGAAGCGAACTGGCCAAGGACCCGCTCTTTTCGCAAGTTCTGCGGTGCGTGCGTTGCGGAGCGTGTGCCAATGTCTGCCCGGTCTATCGGCTGGTGGGCGGACATAAGATGGGACACATCTATATCGGTGCCATCGGGTTGATCCTGACATATTTCTTTCATGGCAAGGACAAGGCGAAGAACCTCGTTCAGAACTGTATTAACTGTGAAGCGTGTAAGGACATCTGCGCTGGCGGTATTGATCTGCCGCGTTTGATCAAGGAGATTCACGCTCGCATTCAGGACGAGGACGGGCATCCGCTGCCCAGCCTGTTGCTCGGCAAGGTGCTCAGGAATCGCAAGCTGTTTCATACATTGCTCAGGTCTGCCAAGTGGGCGCAAAAGCCAGTAGAAAGCGAAGGATTCATTCGCCACTTGCCCATGATCCTTGGCAAAGAGCATGGTTTCAAGGCTTTGCCAGCCATTGCCGAGACACCGTTTCGCGACAAGTGGCCGGATATCCGCCCGGATGTTGCTGAGCCCAGGTATCGGGTCGCGCTTTTTTCCGGCTGTGTGCAGGACTTCGTCTATCCTGAACAGATGGAAGCAGTGATCCCGGTCTTTGCTGCCAATGGTGTGTCCATGGAGTATCCCATGGAGCAGTCATGCTGTGGCCTGCCCGTACAGATGATGGGTGAGAAAAAGGCATCCCGCGATGTGGCTGTGCAGAACCTGCGTGCCTTCGAGACTCGGGCTTATGACTATATCATCACCATGTGTGCTTCATGCGCCGCTCATCTCAAGCACAATTACCCGAAGCTGGTCGCTGATATGCCGGGCCTGGCAAGCAAAGCTGAGGAGTTCGCTTCAAAGGTCATTGATTACAGCTCGTTTGTGCACGATGTCTTGAAGGTGGACAAGGAAGATTTTAATGCGTCCGGCCATAAGGGCACCTACCATTCGCCGTGCCATTTGTGTCGCGGGCTGGACGTTCATGACGCCCCGCGCCAGCTCATCGAGACCGGCGGGTTGGAATACGTGGAGTGCGTTGAAGAGGAAGTCTGCTGCGGATTCGGCGGCACCTTTTCCATGAAGTTTCCGGAGCTTTCCTCAGAGCTTTTGAAGAAGAAGCTTGCCAATGTGGAGGAGACCGGGGCGGATGTGCTCCTTACCGATTGCCCTGGTTGCATCATGCAGCTTCGCGGCGGCCTGAAAACCAAAGGCTCGTCCATAGAGGTCCGGCATATTGCCGAGATTCTCGCTAATAATTTGAAGTAACACTTCCGGTATCTCCCCACTTTGATTCATGATTTGTCACCATTGTTGGTGACAAAAGAGTAGTTTGTGCTTATTATTACAAGTGTAGGCAATTAATTTTTGAACACTTTTTGTGTTAACTTATTGAAATTGTTAAAAGTGTAATAAGGTGAGGTTGAGAGAGTGGTCAGGCATATCGTCATGTGGACATTGAAAGAGGAAGTTGAAGGCGTTGTCGCCAAAGATAATGCTGCGAAAATGAAGGAAATGCTTGAGGCATTGAAAGGCCGCATCGAAGGGCTCAGAAACATCGAAGTCAGCTATGACATCGTTGCCTCTGATCCCGAGTGTCACATAGTTCTGTGTTCCGAACACGATGACGTGGACGCGCTCAATTTTTATCAGAACCACCCTGAGCATCAGGCTTGTATTCCTTTCGTGAAAAAGGTGGCTTCTAGTCGCAAAGCTGTCGATTACTCAATATAATAATCTTTAACAGACTGTACGGATCGAACTGAAACTGGTTTCTTGTGTGGAGCTTCAGACGTCGTTAATCCAGAAATATCGCGGCAGGTAAGGAGACAACTGTCGTGTCAAGGAGGATGCCATGTCAATGCGTTACGATCAGGAACGGAGACGGATTATCTGCCGTTGGGAAGAGCCGACTAAAATTGTGATGAACAAGAAGGAAGGACTTATCAACCGTTCGCGTATGATTACGGTCAAGGTGAACGACAACGGTAAACTGAACAGTAAAGACAAACGGCGGCACGAGAAGCATCCCATGTTTCCGATTATTAGCAGATTTAACAAGATGCTGAATAATATAAATTGCTTGCCTGGACAGTGTGAAGGCCACAAGTGTGCGGTCTGTGGTCTGGAGGGAGGCGTCAGCCCCAGTTATGATCCCAAGACCAAGGCCATCGTCTGGTTGTGTCGGGAGCATGTCACCAGTTCTCCCAAGGTGGATGCATAGCTCAAATTAAGTTTTAAAATTAGAACGGGGCTGCCGATTTCGGTAGCCCCGTTCTTTATTGTTCTGCATATAAAAAGCCTAGCCGGTAGCAGTGACTTTTTTGGAGAAGTCTTTGTCTTTTTTGGTTGTAACCACAGCTGATTATACTGGAGGGGTTGGCCTTTTGGGTGAGTGTTATGTGATAATGTGTTACAAAAGAGTATCTGTCGTGGAAGTTTTGTGTAGATTTTGGCGTTAGTCTGTACATATGATATTTATGACTGACTGGGGAAAGTTCCATCGTGATTCAAATGTGTAAACAGATGAAGAAAACATGACTGACGAGATATTTTATGCTGATGAGGTGAAAGACCCCACTGTTGCGAAAGTTGTCAGTGAGGGGTCCGGTACCTGGAAGATCATGGTCGTGGACGATCAGGAAGATGTCCATAACGTGACCCGCTTGGTGCTGGAGGATTTTGCCTTTGAAGGTCGCAAGGTGACCTGCCTCAGCGCATACTCTGGCAAGGAGGCCAAGGAACTCATTGCCGAGCATCCTGACACGGCGGTTATTCTGCTTGATGTCGTCATGGAAACGAGCAGGGCCGGACTTGAGGTTGCGCACTTCATTCGCTCAGAGGCCAGGAACCAGTTCGTTCGGATTATCCTGCGGACCGGTCAGCCCGGTGAAGCTCCGGAACGGGAAGTTGTTACTGAATTGGATATCAACGACTATCGGCAGAAGACTGAGTTGACCGCCGACAGGCTGGTGACAGCCGTCACCACGGCCATACGTTCGTATCGCGATTTGAAGATCATCGACGACAGTCGTCGGGGCCTGCACCTGCTTGCCATGTCGGTTGCCCACCAGATTCGAAACCGAACCGTCACCATCGCTGGCTTTGCCAATCTTATTAAGAAAAAAGACCCCAATTTGTCCGACATATCTGAATATCTGACGACTATTCTCCATGAATCCTCGCGTCTTGAGTCCATGGTTAAGGATGTGACAAGTTATGCTTCTACTGAAATTGGAGAGCTCAAGTTGTCCGGGATTCGTGATCTCATCGAAGACGCCATGGAACGGGTTGATGGCAGTCTTGAGGGCACGGGCCGGACTGTGGAGTGGGAAGTGTTTTGTCCCGATCAGACTGTGCTTGTCGATCCCAGATTATTCGTGAAGGCCATCGAAGCCGTCTTGCAGAATGGGGTGGATTTTTCCGATGGTCTGCCAAGGATAAAGGTGATGGTATCGCCGGGGCGTCTGGCTTGTGTCATCAAGGTGACCGACTTCGGGTGTGGTATTGATGAAAAGGACCTGCCCTTTATTTATGATCCGTTCTTTTCTCTCAAGCCAAAAGGGTCGGGTATGGGGTTGAGCATCGTCAAGAAGGTGGCCATGGAACACCAGTGGGATCTTTCCGTGGATAGCACTCCCGGAAACGGCACTACGGTTCGCATCGTTATTCCCAGGCGCGAGTTGACAGGTTTAAAGGGCTGATTTTTCTATGGGACGATAATCGTTCCACTCTTCCCGTTAACTGCATCTTCGATTTCATTCATGGAGCCGATCACGGCTCGCTTTCCCCCGTTGCGAACAAAATTTATGCACGCCTGCATTTTAGGGCCCATGCTGCCAGGCGGGAAGGCCCCTTCCTTGAGCAGCGCTTCGGCTTCATCGACGGTTATCTGTCTCAGTAACTTTTCGTCGGGGCCGCCGTAGTCAAGGAAGGCTCCGGCCACATCGGTGACAATGACGAATACGTCCACGCCTACTTCACGGGCCAGACAC